>Ga0307378_10002623_pt1 | contig 27175 bp, 17 predicted proteins | sample UN1MG_FD_202238 | JGI IMG/M metagenome (GOLD analysis project Ga0307378, IMG submission 202238) | Soil microbial communities from Risofladan, Vaasa, Finland - UN-1 | ecosystem: Environmental > Terrestrial > Soil > Coastal area > Acid sulfate soil | place: Finland: Risofladan, Vaasa | collected...
CTCGCATTTTACTTTCTGACTGGCACGCTGTTTGAGCGGGGCCGTATCCAGGCGGATAATGGGTTTTTCGGGAGTGCCGGTAATCTTGAAACCAAGCGTTATCCGGCCCTCCTCGTCTTTCAGGACACTGGCGAGTTCTCCGGGCAGGACAGAGCTGTATTTCCGGGTCAGGGCATTATCGAGAGCCACCCCTAACGAGTAGTCGAGAGAGCCGTCGAACCCGAAAGAACCCGCGGCATTCCAATCGCCATTGGCGGCCTTGATCTCCAGGTTGTCCGTAAAGACTCTCTCATTTCCGATAGAAAGATTCCCCACCCACTCATTAATCAAGAGCTTATCGCGCCATTCGCTGATCTTGCTTACTCCGGCGAGACTTTCCAGAAGCGGAGAGCCGGTCAGCTCGCCCCGGCTGATCGTGAATTCTCCCTGCGCCGCCAGGGCTTTCAGGAAAGACTCTGCTGTGGCCCCGGAGCCGGTCAGATGAAATCTCGATGATATATTTCCGGAAAGATATTTGCCGAAAGAGGTCAGTGGACTAAGCGCCTGGCCCACCCGGACATCACTGGTCTCAAAGTCCAGAGCGTAACTTGGAGGCCCTCCTTCTGAAAATACTGCGCTGCCCTGGCCTGAGAGGCTGCCAGAGAAAAGCTTGGCCTTTATCCTCTCGAGATATAACAGGCTGTCCGCGACCCTGAAAGAGGCTTCGAGACTATCCAAAGAAAAATTTTCGGAAGCTGAAAACTTTCCGACTTTAATCTCTCCGCTTCCGGTTCCAAGCCTCATGGGCAGCGTGAAACTCTCTTCTGATTTTCCCTTTAGATCTTTATCTTCAGAGCTTAGCGGGATAATATCCTGAAGGTTCAACTGCGCGCCTGCCAAGTTGAGCTTCCAGCGCGGAGGCCCAATCGTTTTATTTTCCTGGATCGGGAATAAAGAGAGATAATTTTCAATTCTGCCGCTTGCTGTGAGCCGGGTCTCGCGTGAGGCAAGCTCGATCTGCAGTCTTTCGATATTGCGCCCGGCAAAGGCCAGCTCGATCTTTGGCGCGGCCAGCCTGAACTCATCTCCAGGGCGCGCCAGCCAGATTTCCCGGCCCCCCAGCTTTCCATTAATCAATAGCGCAGAAAAATCATCAAACCTCCCATTTAACTCCAGATCCGCCTCGACAGTGCCCCCTGCGTCCCAATTTTGCAGTTCAAAGAGCGACTTTGCCATATTGTCCAGGCTGAAAGAGCCTTTCACCCGGCAGTCATAAGGATAGCCGTCGATTAGCCCCAGCCTGCCGTCAAGCGAAACCCGGTTTTTCCCGAGCCGCGCGCTCAGGCTTTCGATCAGGAGCTCGCCCTTTTTGAGAGTGACCGAGGTATTGAGCTCTTCGATCTGCTCAGGCAAACCGTCAAGCTTCGCTTTCCCATTGCTCAGGGAAGCTTTTACCTCGTACAACGGGCTCTCTTCATCCCCTTTCCGGCCCTCAAATTTGACGCTTAACCGTAACAGACCTTCCGCCTTTTCAACCTTCACCGCCTTCCCGGCCTCAGGAGGCAGCAGCTTGAGCAGGCGCTCGAGATCTTTGGTCTCCCCGCTCAAAGAAAACGCGTAACCAGGCGTCTCACCGCTCAAACCACTTAGACGGCCTTCACCTCCGAGTTCCAGTCCTGCAAAACTCAACCCTATTTTATCGAATAGGAAGTCCCCGCTCTCGGCAGGCTGAGTGGCTGAGAATTCAACTCTCAGGGGCATGGCCCGGACAAAGTTTTGCAGAGATCCCGAGGTTTCAAGGCCCTCGATCTCGAGCTCACCGCTCAGACCGAATGCCGAGCTCCCGCGGCCTTCCTGAAAGTAAAGCTCCATATTTACCGGGTTCAGGGTCAAATCCAAAGGCAGCACCCGGTCCAGGTAATGCAGGCTGCCCCCTTCCATCTCTGCCGCGATGACAATCAGCCTGAGGCTGAACTTTCCAGGCTCTCTGGGGGCCGGTTTTTCCTCTTTGGGGAAAAGCCTGGAGGTGTTCAGATTGCCGCTTTCATCCTTGACCAGGTATACCTCCGGCCGGATGAGCCGGAGACTGACTATCTCGATCCGGCGCCTGAAGAGCGGCAGCAGCCTGAGTCTGAGCAGCAGACGGTCCCCGCGGAGCAGGAAAGGAATGCTGTCCGAGGGCTGATCACCGGCAATCTCGAAATTTCTGAGATCCAGGGCGAAACCCCGCAGTATTGACAGACTGATATCCCCGATCCTGGTCTGGCGGCCGAGTTGTTCGGAAACCCTGGTCTCGATAATTTCTTTCACTGCCTGGGCCGGAAAAAACATTTTCAGCCCCAGGGCCAGAGCTCCGAAAAGAAACGCAAGCGCCAGCGCTGCTATCCCTAACACTTTGAATACTTTTTTATTCATATATCCGGACCCTGCCTTTAAAGTGGTTTTTTAGTTGAGAGCCCCTTGGCCCGCTAAGAGTTCATTCATGTTCCAGTTTTTCCAGCAGGGCTTTTGCCTTGCTGTGGCTCCCGCTGAAATCTTTATATTGCAACACGGCTTTCAGGCTTTTCTCGGCCAGGGCCGTGTTACCCTCGGCCAGGTAAAGACTGCCGCACTCCAGATAACTTACAGGAACGACCCACTCTGGCGTAACATCGTGGGCTTTTAGGATGGATTTGAAGCGCTCGAGCGCCTCGCGGTTTTTACCCAGGTGCCTGTCGCAGGCGCCGAGCCTGTAAGCTATCGAGTAGGCGGAAAACATGCTGTTACGGTAAAAAGGGTGGCCTGCTTCAATCCTTTCAGCCACCTCCTGATAGATTTTCCCGGCCTCAGCATACTTTTTCATCCGAAAGAGGATATCCCCGTAACGCCAATGGATTAAAGGATTGTCCGGGTAGCGTCGATGCAGCTCGCTGGCCAGCGCACCGAGCGAGCTGTCCGGGGTCTCGGTTATCGAATAGATGTTTAAGAGCATTATCCCAGCCTCATCCCTCGAGTAGAGGCCTTTTTCTACAGCCAGCCACAAGTCGGTGAGACCCCCCTCCCTGTCGCCCTCGAAACCATAAGCCAGAGCCAGAATCTTAATCATCCTGGGCAGCACATCTGTAAAATATTTGTAGATTCCCAGGCCGAAATAACTGTCATAGTATTCCGGGTCCAAGGAAACCGCCTCTTGGAGGTAATTCCAGGCCCGCCTGGCCAGAGGAGCCATCAGGAGATATTTCTTGTCAAGCAGCGCCAGAAGAGCCTCCTGGCCGTAAACCGCGCCCAGATAAAGCGTGCCCTCGAATCTGCTCTCGCTGCGGGATTGGGCTTTCTCAGCGAACCGGCGGCTGGTGCTAAGCGCTTTCTCGAACTCCTTTTTAAGCTCTTTAGTGTCACTCCTTTCAGGCGCCAGGAAAATCCTCCAGGAAAGCGCTGCAGAGCGAAAAAAATACCCGGCGGGTTTTTCGGCATTGCGCTCGATCGAGTTTCCGATAAGCTTTTCGGCTTCCTCCAGACGCATATCAAGCAAAAGCTGGCCTGCTCTCTCCAGGTCCGGATCATAAAGCGGACTGACATCGGCCGCAAGCTGTCCTGTTGAAAACACCCAGACAACCGCAGATAAATGGAATGCAACCGCCGCTGTTCTGCAGAAAGACAAAATTCCAGCCCTCGCTTCCAGAATACCCTCCCCTTTATGCTTGATCTTCACCGCTTCGCCAAAATGCCCGGGCGGCCTCTGCGGCTTCTAAACTTCAATATCTAAAAATATCTCTATGCACGCAGGCAAACAAAAATAATTTGAAACTTAAAGAAAAAGTAAAGTTTTACTAACTTTAAAAATCAACAAAAAAAATTGATGGTCATAATACCGGAAGACCAGGCTTTCATAATCCACCCCAGGCTCGCTGATTGTAAATCTTATAGCTTATGGTATACGAATAAAAGCAAAAAATGCTTTCATTTAAGGTTCTTTCTGTAGAAATATTTCGAGCCGGATCAAACAGCCCCGGAAAAACGCTGTTTTTATCTTTTCCAAACGGGGTGCAAGGTTAAAAAATGCAACCGAGAATTATTCGCAAAGGCAAGCACTGCTAAGTCAAATTTATATTAGAGATACCACATTTTGTGTTTTTTAGAAAATTATATACAATAAGTTGTGTTTTTTTTTCTTGACACGCGACAAAATTATCAATATAAATATAAAGTTAGTCTAGATTCAGCCCGGTTTTTTCGGCCCGCTCGTTTTATCATGTTGGATTACCCGACAAAGCGCCCGATTTTTAAAGCGGCCTTTTTATTTTGTTTTGATATTTATCCCCGACAGGGGATCGAGATCAGCTTTCAAATTTTGAGATTAGGATTAAAAAAAATTAAACAGCCTAAATCTGATACACTTTATCGCTTCTGGAGGTTTCATGCCCTCGACAATTCCGTTCACGCACTTTAAAAAACGAAACGGAATGATTGTTCCTTTCGATCCACAGAAAATAACCGGTGCGGTTAAAAAGGCGGCTGAGGCAGTTTCCCGCCGTGATGGAACCCAGATTGATATTGGACGGGTGCAGGAAGTTACCGATAAGGTAATCGAATATCTGGATGACCCGAGAAGCGAGTACTACGTATTTCCCAATGAAGAGGGCAAGCGGATTCCTGAGATAGAGGACGTTCAGGATCTGGTGGAGATCGTACTGGCGGAGGAGGGTTTTTCAGGTGTCGTGGCCGCTTATAAGCGCTATCGCAAGATCCGGGAAACGGCGCGCCGCAGGATCAAGGTGCGCCACGGCTCCCCGGGCGGTGTAGATCCTACTGATGCGAGCCTGCTTTTGGTTGAATCAATTACCCAGGAGGTTGTCCATCCCTGGGACCGCTCCAAGATCGCCTATCAACTGATTGAAGAGGCCGGACTGACGGGCAGTCTGGCCAATGAAATTGCCAAGGCGGTCGAGAACCGGATTATCGCCGGCGAGTTCGCCACGGTCAATACAGCCCTGATCCGCGAGCTGGTCAACAACGAGCTTCAGGAGCGCGGCCTGGACAAACAACTCAAAGACCTCTCGATCTATGCGATTCCCAGGGATTTTGCCGAAACCCTGATGTTCCGCAAGAGCACGGAAAATTCAAATATCGTCAACAACAACCCCGAGGCTGTAAACCTTTCGATCGCCGAGCTGGTGCTCAAGCAGTGGGCCCTGGACACAGTTTACACCGCGGATGTCAAACGGGCTCACGATACCGGAGCCGTTCATATCCACGATCTGGGCTATCCGCACCGCGTATACTGCAGCACCCACAGCCTGGAGTATATCAAAAAATACGGCCTGGTGGGGCTCGAAAACCTGAACACAGAGAGCAAACCCGCGCGCAGCGCCTCTGTACTGACCGGACACCTGAACACTTTTCTGGCTTCCATGCAGGCCAACTATGCCGGCGCGCTCGGGATCGGCTATGTTAACATCCTGTATGCGCCGCTGCTTGATGATAAAACCCCCAGGGAGCTTAAACAAATCGCCCAGGAGCTTATTTTCAACGGTTCTCAAAACGCTTTCAGCCGCGGTGGACAGACCCTGTTTCTCGATTTCAACATTCATACCGGGGTGCCGCGCTACCTGGCTGATGTGCCTGCAGTGGGACCTGGAGGATGTTACATGCTCCGTCTTAAAGACGGCACTGTGAAATCCCTCGAGGAAATCCGCTCCGGCGAAACAGACTCCAAAGGCCGCAAGCTCATGCAGCTTGTGCTCTCCGAGAGTGGGAGCCACAGCAGGGTGGTTTACCGGGAGACAGTTGATCCATCCACAGGAGCGATCCACCCCGATAAAACATTACAGAAAGAACTCTCCGCCCGCAGTGAGGCACTGGTAACTTATAAAGAGTATACCAAAAACGCCCGGGATTTTGCCCTAGCCCTGCTTGAGGTATTTGCCGAAGGCGACCGTCACGGCAGAATCTTCGAGTTTCCCAAGTGCGACTTCCATGTCAACGAAGACAGTTTCAACGACCCGGAGCAAAATGCCATCCTGCGCCGGGCCTGTCAATTGGCCAGCCAAAACGGCTCGACCTATTTCGTTTTCGACCGGGACGAGGTGATTCTTTCAGCCTGCTGCCGTCTGCGCACCACCATTAACGACAACTACATGCTGCTTCATCCCGAGAGCATGCGTTTCTGCGGTTTCCAGAATGTCACGATAAACCTGCCCCAGGCAGTTTACAGGGCTGAGCTGAAAGGTAAAAAGACGATTCAAGGCCTGATAGATGAGGCCCTGGACACAATGGATATCGCCATGGAGGCCCACCTGCAAAAACGTGAAAGCATCAGGCGGATGATGGACGGCCCGGGCCGCCCCCTCTGGCAGATCGGCAAACCATCCCAGGATGGCAGGTCTTATGTGGACCTCGATGAAGCCACTTACATTATCGGCATTATCGGACTCAATGACGCTATCCACTATCTCGCCGGAAAACAGCTCCACGAGGATGACGAGGCTGTCGAGCTCGGTCTTAAAGTAATCGCGGCCATGTATCTCAAGACCAAGAAACTGAGCGAAAGATACAAACTAAAGGTAACTCTCGAGGAAACACCAGCCGAGAGTGCAGCCAGAAGACTTGCGAAAACAGACTTAATTTATTATAAAAAGCAAGCTGTCCGCGCAGTCAAAGGCTCAATCGAGGAGGACTCTGTCTACTACACCAACTCCGTGCATCTGGCTCCGGATGCTCAGGTAAGCCTTGTCGAGAGAATCCGCAAGCAGGCCTGCTTCCATTCGATGATCGAATCAGGCGCGATAACCCATGCCTTTATCGGCGATGAGCGGCCGGATGCCGAAACCATTTACCGGCTGGTGCGGGACACATTTTACAAAACACAGACTGCCCAGCTGACTATCAGCCCGGAATTCACTTTCTGCCGCTCCTGCAATGAGACGAGCAGGGGTCTTTTGGAAAAATGCCCTGCCTGCGGCAGCTCGGATGTATTTGGAGAATCCAGGGTAGTAGGTTATTATAGTAAGATTGAAAACTGGAACAAGTCGAAACGCTTTGGCGAGCTGACCGACCGCCAGAGAGGAAACTACGCCGTGAGAACCCAAGCGGGAGGAATCATTACTGCGGAGAGCCTGGGGGGAAGAGATTAATGAAACGTTTTGAGGTGGCTGTTTTCGGCAAACAGGGCTGTTCCAAATGTGAGGTGGTTAAAAAACGGCTGGAGAAGATCCTGACAGATAAAACTTACGAGGATTTAGAACTAATTTATTACGATCTGGGCACAGTGGAAGGCCTGGTCCGTTTCTGCCAGTGCGAGGTCTTAAACCCTCAAAGAATACCCGGCTTGATAATCCTTCATAAAAATGCACCCAACAACCCAGGAGTGTCGCGTCCCGTAACCTGCCGGAGGAGACTGTCTGCCCTGGACGAGGAAAATACTGAAACCTTTATCTGGCTTGAGACTGATTATTCCTCGGACGGGTTGATTACCCCGAAAATGATCCGGCAAATACTGGAACTGGCCCTGCAAAGCGATGCGGTAAAAGTGTAGGTTATGGAAGTCCAGACTGAAAAAAATATTCTTGCCACGAGCGAAGAAAGCCCTGTTTACGCCCTTCTCCGCAGGCCGAGCCTGATAGATTTCCCGGGCCGGCTGTGTCGGCTGATGTTTATCTCCGGCTGCAACATGCAATGCATATTCTGCCACAACAATGATTTGATCAAGCCCCAAAAGCCTACTATCAAATGGGATAAGCTTAAAAGTATCCTTCTCGCCAGCCGCGGCAACTGGGTCAATGCAGTCTGTATCTCCGGGGGGGAGCCGACCTTTCATCCAGAACTGAAAGATCTTATCCACTGGCTTAAAGATCTGGGCTTCCAGGTGAAACTCGACACTAATGGAACCAGGCCCGAAGTTCTCGCGGAAGTACTGCCTTATGTCGATTACGCCGCCATGGATTACAAGGCGCCGCTTGAGGCCTACAGGGAGATAACCGAGAAACCGGACCTGGATGTTCAGTGCATCACGGAAAGCGTGAAGCTGATCAAAGACTGGGATGGCGAATACGAGTTCCGCACAACAGTGATCGACGGTTTTCACCGCGAGGAGGACATGCTTGCAATCTGCCGTGAAATCGGCGGCGGCAGGCGCTACGTGATCCAGGCCTATGTCCCTTTGCAGGGTGTTATACCGAGGAAAGGTCTTCCCACAAGACGTACTCCCATGGAGCTCCTGCGCAGATTTCACGAACTGTGCAAGGACCACTTCAAGGACACCATCCTGCGGGGCGCTTAGAAAAGCGGAGCGGTGATTTGGAGCAAAATATCAGAACACCCTACCAGCTCGATGCCGGGGGCCTTGAGGCTCCATCGTACGCCCATCCCGGCGATGCGGGATTCGACCTGCGGGCGGCCGAGGAGATTGTCCTGCCGCCCGGGGGCAAGACCCTGATGCCCACTGGCCTGCGCTTTGCAATTACACCCGGCTTCGTGGGCCTGATCTGGGACCGCAGCGGACTGGCCGCAAAGCACGGCATCCACTGCCTGGCCGGCGTCGTGGACTCAGGTTACCGGGGCGAGGTCAAGGTGGTGCTCTGCAATCTCGGCAGCGAGCCTTACATTGTGGAAAGGGGCGCACGGATAGCCCAGATGCTCGTGCAGCCGGTCGCCAAGGCGGATCTGGTGCGGGTGGAGAACCTTGAGGACTCAAGCCGCGGTGAAGGGGGGTTCGGCAGCACTGGTCTGCAGTAATAAAGTTATTTTCCGGCTGAAATTGCATAATGGAAGCCCCGGAGGGATTATTCACCCACCGGGGCTTTTTCTTATTTTAGATTCTTACAAATTCACTCTAAGAGAATATCTCTTACATTTTCAACCACAAAGACACTAAGTACATGAATTCATAAATAGTGTAGCGTATTGTTTTAAACCAATTTACAAATTTAGTAAACGTAGTGGCGAGGCATGCCTCGCCCTGTTCGGGCGACCGCCGGTCGCCCCTACGAGTCCGCACAGCGTTGCTGGAAAAAATACGTCACCGTATTTTCGAGTTACAGTACTAAGCAACATAGTTACTTTGTGGTTAGATAAAATAAATTTCAAATATTTTTGGCTAGTAGTCTGTCAACTTTGAAATGCAGTGTAATTTGCACAGTTGAAATGAGCGAGAATATGCAAGCCTGCTAACATCAGGCTGAAGGCTGTAAGCTATAGGGTTGCTACCCCAAGGTTTAACCTTTATCTAGGCTATCGATTGTAAACTGTACGCTGTAGATTTGATTTTGCACCCCTACAGTCTTCAGCCTAGAGCCTAAACACGCACATTTTGAGCAAAAAAGATCCCCACCCTATAACCTGTAAAATTAATTTGACATAACACTAGTCTTTTTCATCAGCAATCCCGCATAGGGGCAAGGATTTTTTCTGTTCTGCCCCATGGTGCTGCCTCCTCTGGCTTAACTGTAGGCTCCTTTCTCGAAAGCCGTATCGAAAGCCGCCGCGATATTTTCAGGCGGCGTGTTCTGCTGGATATTGTGGATAGTGGCAAAGACAAATCCCCCGCCGGGCTTGAATATCTCGAGGCGCCCGGCCGCCTGGTCCGCCACCTCGCGAGAACTGCCGAAAGGCAGGACCCGCTGGTTATCCACCCCGCCGCCCCAGAAGCAGACCCTGCCGCCGTATGTCTCTTTGAGCTTTCCGGGGTCCATGTTGGCGGCGCTGGTCTGCACAGGGTTTATTATCTCCACCCCGATATCGATCATGTCGCCCAGGATATTGAAAATCGAGCCGCAGCAGTGCTGAAAAATTTTCAGTTTCTCGTTTCGCTTTTTTATATGCTCTATGTACCTCTTGTAATAAGGAAGCACCAGGGAGCGGAGAAGGTCCGGGTGGGCGAACTCACCGGTCTGCATGCCGAAATCGTCCGTGAATTTAACAATGTCCATGCGCTCGCCGACAGCCTGATAATAGAGGTCAAAATTTTTTAGCATGCCCTGGAGCGCTTTTTCGTAAAGCTCGCGCACGTAGTTTTGCTCGCTGAGCAGGGTGACCATCCAGTCATCGAACCCGCCCTCGCCCAGGCCGTAGAAAAGCTCGACCTGGCGCATCTCGCCGATCACTGCATAGTCGGTCTCCCGGCGAAAGAAGCGGGCCTGGTGTTCGAGCCAACGCAGCTCGTCCTCTTCAAGCTCCGGGAGCTCCCACTTGTCCGGGTCGACATGAGCAGCCCCAGGGCCTTTCCGGAGCTTGTCGAAATAGAAGCCGCCGGGCGGCATGCGGGCGATACGGTCTCCTTTTTCATCCAGGACATAATAGTTGCCGCGCCGGTCGAGCTCAGGCTTTAAAGCCGAGCTCACCAGCACTTTTGTCCCGTCGTTCAGGCACCACTCTTTCCTTCCCTCGTTGGGCACGCCGAATGCCACGCGCTTGAAAGAAAGGGCCACCACATCCGTGTGCATCCTTCTGCGCACAGGCTCTTCCACCTCGGCCAGCATCTGGTAGATATCATAGACAAAAGTCTCGCCCCGGATGCCGAGATATTTTTTCAGCTTGTCATAGGCTGCGGCCATGATGCCTGTCTGACGGGTGGCCCCGAAATCAATCGGCACCCGGTCCGGCTCGCGGCGCTCCACAGCCGCCAGCACGCGTTCCCGTGAATTCATAGTCCGATCCCTGACAGCTCAAATGTCAAGTGTAATTTATTTGCGCCACTTAGAAATGTGGAACCTGAAAAAAACCACGCCAACAGACAGTGCGGACTACTTCCCGATCGGTGTAGTCGTTTTATATCCAAGCTCCCGGTTTTCCAGCAACCGGATTCTGTCTCAAATCCCGAAGGCCCAGGTGGGGAGCTCCATCCTGGCACCTTTCGTAGGGTCCACTATCTGGTTGATTCTAAGGTCTCCGACCAGGTTGACCAATTGGTTGGCGGAGTCCTCATCCCTGCCGGTGAGCCTGGCCACCAGGGCCACCATATCCTCGGTGGCCTGCCGGGCTGCCTCGTCCAGGTCCTTGCCTGAACCCACGGTGGCCACAAACTCGGGACGCAGGATGACCGGACGGTCAGAGAGCTTGACAGGCGCCTTGCGGAAGCGGAGCAGCACCTCGGCTTTGGTCTCGAGCCCCTCGCCCCGGATCTCGCCGTCCCCTTGAAGGGCGTGGACATCACCCAGGCCCACCAGGGCGCCTTCCACCCGGGCGGTAAAAATAAGCGTCGCCCCGGCCCGGACCTCCTTGCAGTCCATATTGCCGCCGGTATCCTGGGGCGCAACGGTGTTCATTTCCCCTTGCGCCGGGGCGATACCGATCATTCCGATCATCGGCGACAGGGGCAGTCTCAGCTTGTCATCGAAATCCGCATAGCCATTTTTCAGCTCATAGATACTGCCTTTGGAATAGCCCCAGTCATCCACCCGGATCTCCAGCAAATCAATCGCCAGGGCATCCCCGGGCTGGATCCCCTCCACAAAAATGGGGCCGGTGCCTGGATTCACTCGGTCGCCTTTCTCGATCTTCCGGCGGGTGCCATCCCGTTTCTGATTATCCGTAAGACAGTCCAGGGTCTCTACAATTACAACCTCCCCCAGCTTGACACGATAATTGGGAGTCAAGCCGGCATGGAAGCTCAAGAAGTACTTATCGCGGCTCAAACGGCGGATCCCCTGGGTTTCAAACTCAGTGAATCCCAGATTGGAGCCCAGCCCGGCTGCTCTTGCGGCCTCAGGAGCCGCCAGAGCAGAGCTGGCGCAGGATGCGGCGGTGGCTGCAGCCAGCGAACCGATAAACTGCTTGCGGTCCATTGATTGTCCTCCTAAGTGAAGGGAAATTTGGATGTCGAGCAGAGCCAAACGGTTTAAAGGCTTCCAGGCAATCAACGGGTCAGGGCTACCCCTTTTTGCGCCCGAACCCGGTGAGCACAGCGACAATCATCAAGGGAAACAGGACAATACTGTAAAAGATGAAAGGCACTTCCTCGGTCCAGGGCAAGACCAGGGCAAAGGCGTAGCGCCTGGCCAGCTCGCTTTGAATGGCGCCTGCCGCAACGATCACTGCTGCATAAGGCAGCAGAAACGGGAACGAGCAGGAGATTGTATCCAGCAGGTTCGCAATTCTGTATGGATGGATGCTGTGCCTTTTGCGGAGCCTGTTGGCAAGCGGTCCCACTGTGACCATGGCGATCGTATTTACCGGAACGAAAATGTTGGCCAGGGAAATGAGTGCAACCACAGCCAGCTCCGTTCCGCGCACAGTGCGGGCAACAGTCCGGTTGAGCCAATCCAAGATCCGCTCAAGGAAGCCCCCGGCTTCCATCAAACCGTTGGCTGTGACCAGCAACAGGGTAAGAATCGAGACCGGCAGCATGGCCAGCGCGCCGTCCAGGGCGCTCCCGGCCACCGAGCCCTCGGAGGTGATGCGGAAGACCTGCTCGAGGGGGAAAACCCCTGTCAGCGGGCCGATAACCAGGGCCGAGGCTATGCCGAGGTTAAGGGCAGCCAGGAAATGATAACCGCTGACCGCAGCCACAAAAACGATAAGGCCCGGGATCAGCATGGGCAGGGCGGTCGGGTCTGCTGTCTCAGCCAGCAGGCGGCCGGCCTCTGCCGGATGGATCACCGAGTCGCCGCCGCCGAAAATAAAGAACAGGACGCAGGCGATTCCCCCGGCGGACAGAGAGTATTTGAGGCGTGAGCGCACCACCCCGCCGACATCGGTCTCCTGCGTGGCTGCGGACACGATGGTAGTGTCGGAAACCGGCGCCAGGTTGTCGCCGAACGCCGCACCGCTTAAAATAGCGCCCATCAGCGCGGCGGGATTGGCTCCCAGCACTATGCCTGCCGGGTACATCACAGTAGTGAAACCGACAACCGTGCCGAGACCAGTGCCCACAGAGACAGCGAAAAGAGAGGAAGTGATAAACACAGCCAGGGTGAATTCCCTGCCGGTCAGATTCAATTTCCAGCCGAGCCAGACTATGGCCTCGACAAGCCCTGAAGCAGCCAGGATCCCGGAGAACGCTCCAGCCCAGAGCCAGCAGACAACCGCAACGGCTGCTATACGGTTCGCCATCAGCGAGAAAACACGCTCGCTGTATTCAGTCACATTGTGGACAAACAACATGCCTAATGCAATACCGAGCATGGCGGCCACGATCATTCCCTCGACTACCGCCGCTCCCTTGACCACCAGCGTAACCGTGACAACCAGGAAGGTCGCCAGAGGCACCACGCTCATATACGCTCCTCCCCGGAAAGAAATCGGCCTCACCTGATCTGTCATCAGCGACCTCCAGTATTTTTATGCTCCAATTTTATTCACAGAAAAGACAGTTATCTAATAAACAAGGATCCCTATTCCTGGTCGGCCGGTCAATCGCACCTGCGCCTGTTCATTTCCGGCCAGGCAAACCGCAGCCTGGTTAAAAACGGTACGCCTCAGGCAGATAACGCTCGATCAGCTCACGGCTGAGCTCGCTTTTCTCGATAATTTCAGCTAAAAACCTGGCGCTCGGCCTGACCTTTCTTTCCAGGGTCTCATAGTCCACCTCGACCAGCCCGAATCTCGGCCTGTAGCCGCAGGCCCACTCGAAATTATCAAGGAGCGACCAGTGAAGGTAGCCGCGGATGTCGAATCCCTCGGCCAGAGCGGTCCCGAGCACCCTCAGGTGCTCGGAGATAAAGCGCACCCGCTCGTAATCATCATTTGTGGCCATGCCGTTTTCAGTGCAATAGAGCGGAATTCCAAGCCTCGCGAAGCGCTCGATAGCCCTGTAGAATCCCTCGGGGTTCCAGCTCCAGCCCATTTCGGTGACCCGCTCACCCGGGATGACTTTCGTGGTTTTCCGCTGGCTGCGGCTGTTCGCTCGCAGGTCGCAGTAGTAGTTGAGACCCAGCCAGTCAAGGCTGCCCGCAAGGTGCGGCACTATCTCATCCTCCCCGATCCAGGGGAAGCTGATGCGCCCTGTTGCCAGAGCGCGCAGATGCCCCTCAGTCCAGAGCCAGTCGTAAAGCTCGCAAAATAGCTGATCCAGAAAGTCTCCCACCCTGTGAGGCTGGAACTCGCTGGTAGTCATCACAATGCCCACCTGGCCTTGAGCGCTCGCGCCCTTGATCGCCGAGCAGGCTGCGGCATGCCCTTTAAGCTGGCCGGCCAGCACCCGGCAGGCCAGCTCCAGGTCCCTTTTCCCGGGTGGCATAACGCCCCAGAGCCAGCCCATAAGAGCCACCTGCGGCTCGTTGTAAGTGATCCAGAAATCCACCAGATCCCCGTACTCCAAGGCACAGCGCTCACAGTAGGCGGCGAAATCCTGCTCTGCACCCGGACGGCTGAAACTGCCCTGCTTGAAAAACCAGACCGGCTCTGTGAAATGATGCAGGGTGAGAAATATTTTTATCCCCCGCTTCTTGAGAGCTTCGAAAACCCGGCGGTAGTGGCCGATCTCCGCCGAATCGAATTTCCCCTGCTCAGGGCAGATGCGGCTCCACTCGATTCCCAGCCGGTGAGCGTTATGGTTCAGACTGGCGGCCAGCTCGAAATCCTCTTCGAAGCGCTCGTAGTGCCCGCACGCCCTGCCGCATTTCTCATTCCTCTCGATGCGGCCAGGCTCCTGCTCGAAAAGATACCACTGGTTTTTTGTATTGCCACCCTCGACCTGATATGCGCTGGTAGCAGCGCCCCAGAGGAAATTTTCCGGAAATGCCGCCCGGTCGAATTTTTTAAATGAAAGCATATTTTTTGCCTTGTGGTGAGAAGGTTTTTGGATAAGTCAAAAAAAGAGAAATGTCCGCTCAAAATAAAACTAGCCAAAAATATTTGAAATTTATTTTATCTAACCACTAATCCTGTATTATTCACAAAATTTAGTAGAAAGGAACAGGATTTCGGTCTTTCAAGCATTTGCTCCAGACCGGGCAAGAAGTCAGAAGTCAGTAGACAGAAGTCAGAAGTTTAAAAACACTGGTAATCATCTCAAAAAACATTCTGAATTCTGAATCCTGTCTCCTACTACGAAAATAAAACCCGAAGGGGATTATTTTCATCTCTTTCAGGGTGACGCGTAGCGTCATGAACGGCTGAATTCCAAAAGGTTATAAAAACTTATGCTTACTGTTTGTTCATAATGCTCTGGAGCAGCGACAAGTTTTATGAATAATCCGGGTAATCAACATAGTTACTTTGTTATTAAAAATGTAAGAGATATTCTTTTAGATCGAATTTGTAAGAATCTAGGCCTCGTCCTGAACTCTATCCGGAACAGGCGGCCCCCAAGGGGCAGTCAATATTCAACAATTTGTTCCAGCCAAGAAGTCATGAGTCAGAATAAAAACGGATAAATCCCCGCTAAACTTTTTTTCAAAGAGTGACAGGTAGTTCCCTTGATCGTATATCAGATTGGTAACTGCAGAAGGAAATGAAAAAAGCTTTACGATTCAGGTCATAAAATTGTTTGCATCTATCCGTAAAGGAAATTTTATTCTTCTTTTGGTGGCAAAAGAAGCAAAACCATTTCTTTTTAAACAAAAAGAAACAAAAGTTAATCCTGGCACTTAAGTCTTTTACTCCGCTTCGCCAAGCTCGCCTGCGCGCAGGAAGCCTGCGCAAAGGCCTGCCTGTGCACTGTACATCTAATATGGCAATGATGGAAATTACTTGTCTTCTACACGCTCCAGAAACAAGGTCCCCGGATTTCAGGGCTTCTTATAACCTCTAATTTCACCTGGTATGGCTTTATCATCCCAGGTAGCTGCACTTAAACTTCTTTTCGGCAGTTGTAAAAGCTTTTATCTCAGGGTATTTCAACCGTTGTCAGGTAAAGTAAGTCGCTGGCGCCTTAAATGTAAGAATCGACATCCGGTAAATCATTACTGTTTACTCAACTTATATCAATAACCAAGGTTAAAGCACATAAAAACAATATATATGGAAACTATTTAATGCTTTCTTTTTACTTTGTGCCTGTGTGCCTTTGTCACTTTGTGCCTGCCTGCACAGATACGAATCAGTTATTATTGAACCAGGCGACATCCACAATTTGTTGTCGATGTGGATAATCTAAGCACCTAAAGAAGTATGAAATTTAGAGGCGAGTGAACGGGTTAGTCAAGCGCTTTGACTTTGGAGCGCTGAACGGGCCATATTTTTCCGGCGCGGGTCGATTGCCGTAATCTGTTACAACCGGCAGAAAACAAAGATTTTTTATTGACTTTTCCTCCTCTTGAGCTAAAGCTTTCATACTGTTATGAGCGCTCTTGGAAAATTTTTTATCTTTTTACTGTTCTGGACTTTTTCAGGCCAGGTCCAGGCGCAGGAGCCCGGATTATCCCCCAGGCGGATCTCTCTGTCACTGGATGGCCCGGAACCGCCCGGAGGCCCGTACCGGCTGGCAGTGGACAGCCAGGGCTCCCTGTTCGTGCTCGACCGGGGAAGGGCGCTTCTCTACAGGTTACAGCCTGAGACAGGTAAGGTTATCTGGCGGATTGACGGGTCAGAGAGCGGGAGGCGGTTTATCGATCCAGCCTATATCAGCCAGCCGGATGGTTTTTTTATCTACCTGACCGATCGCGGAAGCCGCTTAGTGTGGCGCATAGACTACCGGGGAGAAATACGGGGAAGCCTGGATTTGCCGTTCGCCGCTGACCCGGTGCTGCTCGAGCTGGCCGCGGGCCGCCAGCTTGTGGTTTACGACCGCGCCGGAGGCCTGATTCACCTGCTCGATGATTCGGGCCGCCCCTTGTGGTCTTTTCCTGCGGGCGGGGGCCGTAAAACTTCGGAGCCGGCGGATATAAGCGTCTCGGCCGACGGCTCGACACTCTACCTCCTGTGGCCGGAAGGGCTCCAGATTACGACTGTCGATATTTTCGGCCGCACCGCTTCAACGATCCAACTGAACGCCGAGGATTTCCTCCCCCGGCGCATCGCCGCTGTGGCTGGAACCCGGAAAACCAACATTCTCTGCCTCACAGGCGCTCGGGGACCGGTCGTGAGCCTCGACCCCCTTACGCAGACAGCCCAAAAATTGCCGGATGGGTATGAACTGATCTGGGATATCGGGTCTGTGCCCGGTAAGCCGGACCTGCTTTATCTGCTTGTGGGGCCGGAAGCGGCTCTAATAGAAATCAAGCTGGAGACAGGCGACTGATGTGTCTGCAGCGAGGCCGGACCCAAGGCAAGCTCACCACCTCGTTCTACAGGCTTCTTCCTGCGTTCCTCTTGGCCGTTATATCGGGCCCCCCGGGCGTGTCAGCCGCCCGGGAAGAAAGCGGGCTGCCGCCCTCCATGGCATTTTGCGATACTCTCTTTCCAGGCCGGCAATATCTGACAATTGGCCTGCGCTCACGTTTTATCGTGGCCGGCTCGTTACGTCTTTTCTCTAATGACAGCCTCGTTTCAGACAGCCTCTACCGCCTGGAACCAGTCAGCGGACTGATTCGGCTCGATTCAACCCTTGCCGGCTCGAAGCTTGTGGCCTCATACCGCGCCTGGTCTTTCCTGACTCTCCCGGACAGCTTCCGCCTGCGCAATGAGTTTCCCGGTTCGTCAGCCCTCCCTCCCGCTGAAACCGACACCGCGCAAGGCCCTTCACGGGTCTCCGGTACTGCCTTTTACGCCGGCGGCATTGGCGAGGGATTCCGCCTTGCCGGTTTCGATATCAAGGGCTCGAAAAGCGTCTCTGTGGCTGGAGGCGGTGCAGGCAGGAGCGCGGTATTCGACCAGAATCTGATGCTTGAGATAAGCGGCAAGCTGAGCGCCGATACCCGTCTGGCCTTGCGCCTCAACGACCAGGACCTCCCGCTGATGGCTGAGGGCAGGAGCGCCGAGCTGCGCGAGCTCGATGAGATCTCGGTGACCCTGACAAGCCCTGTGGGCAGCGTTTCCCTGGGCGATTACGACTTTAGTCTCGGCAATTACAGCTTCGCCTCTGTGGAGCGCAAGCTCGACGGGGTCTCAGGGAGTCTGCAGACCGGCCCCCACAGGCTTGGGGCCAGCGCAGCCCTGAGCGGAGGCACCTATCGCAGCGTGCTTTTTACAGGCCAGGAAGGCCGACAGGGACCCTACCAGCTCACCGGCAAAAACGGTGAGCCGGTAAGAATTCTCGCCGGCACCGAGCGTGTTTACCTGAATGGGGTCATGCTTAAGCGGGGCCTGCGCGACGATTATGTTATCGATTACAACCAGGGAACCCTTTTTTTTACCGACCGCCACCTGATCGGCGCAGACCACCGGATCGAGGTCGATTACGAATACTCGAGCTTCACCTTTAAAAAAGCCCTCTACAGTGTAACCGGCGAAACGAAAAATTCTCTGGGAACTTTCCGCGGCTATTTCCTGCGGGAATCAGACCTTGAGGACAGCCCCCTCGCCGGGACCCTTACCCCGGAAGAAAGGGACTACCTCAGCCAGATCGGCAGCGGGCTGGACAGCCTCCTTCTGCCGGGTGTCCGCTACCTGGGAGGGGGCCGGGGATCTTACATCATGCACCTTACGGATACGGATAAGCCGTATTTCGAATACGTGGGACCCGGGGCCGGGGATTATGCAGTGTCTTTTCGCGAGGCAGGCCCTTTTCGCGGCTCATATATATTGGATCCATCCGGCAGTGGATACCGGTTCGTGGGCCAAAATCTCGGGGACTTCGAGCCGGCGGGCGAGTTTACTTTGCCTGGCCGCGAGGACCGCGCCGGGATAGCTTTCCAGCTCAATCCAGTGACTCATTTCAGGCTCGAGGGAGAGGGGGCCTTGTTGAAAAGCACTATCAACCTTTTCAGCGGCGCAAGCCAGCCGGTGAGGACTGCGCATAGGCTTTTCGCGTACCTGGATACCCTGGGCCTGGCTTTTATACCAGGGCGGCTTTCGCTCTGGGGAGGCGAAAACAGGGTGAAAGAAGGATTCAGGTTCCAGGGCCGGCGCTATGAGCCTGATTTCGAGCGCCGCTGGCACCTGGCTCCACTCCCGGTGGGGAGCCTCGAGTCCGGAGACTGCGGGGAAAGGACCCGCGAAGCCGGGACCAGGCTCGCGCTTCCGGCCGGTATCGAGCTTGGCGCAGGCTACGGCCTGCTGACACGGACAAACGGGGAAAGAGCGGACCGCAGGAACTACTCCCTGGGTTTCAACCCGAGACAGAACATTTCAGCAACCTGGCAGCGGATCAATATTCATTCGGAGAGGCTTTCGCCCGGCTCAACCGCAGAGAATGCTCTCACCCGGGCATTTCGCCGCCGGGACAACGCCGAGGCCTTAATCCGCCTGGGCATCCTGACTCCCCGCCTTGTGCTGGAACGCGAGGAGTCGACCGAGCCTGGGATCTCAGGCGAGCTTGAGGGACAACGGTACCTTGAGATCACCCAAAGGCTTGCAGCCAGGTTCTCGCCCCGTTTCGAGACCGGCCTGTCGTTCCTGAGCCGCGACACGGACTGGCTAAACGCGAGCCCGGCCTTCGGAAAACTCTTGAGATGGCGGCCTTACTCGATCTCCCGGGCGGGCCAGCTCGATTTCCGCTACCAGGGGCAGGGGGCGCTGCGCTTGAGCGGACGGGTCGGCCACAGGCAGCGGCGCTTCGAAAACAAGGACCTTTCCCGGACAAGCTCCACAGCAGGGCGCATCGAGCTTTTCGCAGGATCATTCACCGGCGCACTGCAGTCACATCTGGTATATGAGGTCTCCCACGGCTCAGCCCTGCGGAACAGGGTCGTCTATCTGCCCGAGAGATACCCCGATGAGGGCGAGTACCTCGTGGACGGCACCTATGTCGGCAAGGCCCAGGGCACCCACAGAAGAGAGATCCTGCCGACTGAGGTCGATCCCCGCCAGGGGGCCACCTTGAACCTCACTGCCCGTGAAAACCTCGATCTCAGTTCCCTGGTCGACTCATCCGGCAGCCTGATCAAAAGAATGACCCTGGGAACCACAGTCCAGCTTAACCGGGAAAGTACGATCGACAAAAGCTGGAAGCTTTACCTTCTTTTCCCCTCAGCCATTAACGACAAGGCGCAAGCTCTCATGAAAGCCACCCTGATCAATGCTGATTTTACCGTACAGTGGGCCGACCCGGCGGTGTTCACCAGAGTCGAACTCGTGTGGAACACCCATTTCGACAGCCGCTTCGAGAACGGATTCGAGGAATTCGGAGACAAAGCCTTAAGGTTCCAGTTTCGCATACCTTTAAGAGAGGACCTGGAATGGGACCCCACTGCATCGATCAGCCGCAGGCAAAGGCACGATCTTGCAGGCGGTGAGCGCAAGGTGAAAATCTCCGAGCTGGACAACCGCCTGATCGCCAGCCTCAACACGAACTGGCGCGCTTCTTTTAACCTCCTGGCCGCGCACTACGATGTTCCCGTGCAGGAGGCAAAATATTTCAAACTGGGCTCAGGGGGAGAGCTTACCAGGTTTATTGCAGGGAACGGCCGGATCGAGGCCGGGGTGACCCTTAACCGTATCTGGGGCACAGAGGGCGAAGATGTGCTGCTGGTGGACGTGCTGGGGAGCGCCCGCTCTGGGACAAGCATCGAGGCCACAGCCGCGGTCAGCCTGGAACCCGGCGAGAGGATGCTGCTTCACCTGCGCTACACCGGAAGGACCGATTTCCTGCTCGACCGTTTTATCCACTACGGCCGGGCGGAGATGAAATACTATTTCTAGTTTTCTTGGGTAACCCTGTGGTTTATTTAGTGATAAAAGACAATAAACCAAGATCTGGCAGCTCAAAGATGAAAGGCAGGAGGAAAATTTTTGCAGGAGGAAAAAGGATCAAGCCGGTCTGGCTGCTCCTTATGGTCATGGGTTTTCTTTCCGGCCTGCGGCTTTCTGTGGCCAAAAACCCGGAGTATTCCGGCCTGCTCCCGCTGAAAGCCGTCTCTTTAATGCAGTCCGGAGCCCTTAAAGAAAACGCTTTCCGCTCCCTTCTGCCTGACAGCCTGCCTTTGTCCCAGGCGCTCGATACCCTGGATGCAGTGCAAAAGTTCCTGCATGCCGGGCTCGGCTATCACCGTTCAGATATCAGCCGCCACGAGTGGAAGAGAGGCCCGGACGGTGTTGTGACAGGCCTCGAGCTGTGGATTGAAAAGGGTGTCCGGACAAGTCTCGGCAGCCTCAGGCTGCGCGGCGTGGGTCCGCGGGAAGAGGACAAGCTGATCGGGCTTTGCGGGCTTTCTCCCGGTTTAGCCGTTACCGATCGAACGGTCGGGAAAGCCCTGGAACAAATGGCGCGCTTCTATGCAGACCGGGGATATCCTTTTTGCTCAGCGCGCCTGTCCGCAGTGGACTGGGAGAGAGAGGACAGGCTCGCACTGACTTTCGAGCTCGAGCAGGGGAGATTCGTGAGGCTCGGCAGGATATCTGTCGAAGGGGCGAAAGAGACAAAAATTTCAGTAATCAAAAGGATCACCGGCCTGCAAGAGGAGGATCCTTACAGCGAAAAGCTCGTCACCGGGGCACGGGACCGGATTTTGAGATCCGGCCTGTTCACAGGGGCACAGGAGCCTGTGGTGACCTCCACAAACAATCCCTACCGGGTAGACCTGACTCTCAGGGTAACCGAGCGCCCATCGACCCGCTTCGAGGGGGCCCTGGGCACCGGCGGGCAAGGTTCCGCGAGCGGCCTGTCGGGTTTTCTGCGGCTCGGTTTCGACAACCTCTTCGGCACGGCCCGCTCCGCACAGGTCCTCTGGCAGCGCCCGAGAAAAGACTGGCTTTCCCTGCGGATCGCTTACAGCGATCCCTGGCTGGTAGAGCTGCCGCTCTCGCTCGATGCGGCCTACAGCCAGGAGGTACGCGACTCCCTCTATACCTCGACAGGCGGCTATCTCGAGCTCGGCTCGAACCTTACCGACCGGTTAAAGGTGGGGCTGGGAGCCAGCTATTCCAAGGCCAGTCCGGGAAGCGAAACCTACCAGGCTGCCGAAAACTCCACCTGCTGGGCGGTTAGCGGGGTGATCGGCTGGTCCAACATTCTTCATCCGGCAAACCCCATAGAAGGCCTCGAATTCAAGGGGCAGGCATCCGCCGGGAAACGGAGGATCGATACGGGATCCGCCCGCGAATTGAGCGCCAGAGTCAAGTTTGCCAGCTACCTGAGGGTCTTCTCAGTATCCCATGTCTTTGCGCTTTCCGGCGGTTTCGGGCTGGTTTCAAGAGGCCGGTCTACTCCACAGGAACTCCCCTATCACGCCCGCATACCTATAGGCGGCGCCCAGTACGGAGGCGATGGCCCCATGGTGCGCGGCCAGGCCGAGGAAGCCTACCGCGGCCGGCGCGTGGGCTGGATCAACCTCGAATACAGGTATGTGGTGGGAACGAACAACCGCCTCTTCGCCTTCTATGATTTCGGTGCGGTCCAGATTCCTGCTCCAGCCCTGCTAATCGGGAAGGGTGAATCTGTCAGCACCTGGCACACTTTGCGCCTGCAGGGCTACGGCGCAGGCCTTCAGCTCGAGAGCCGCCTGGGACTGATCAATCTTGCCGTAGCCTTCTCCCCGGAAAGAGGTCTTGGAAATGGAAGACTGCACCTTCAGCTTATTGAAACTTTCTGAACCAGGCCCTCAAAGAGATTTTTACTTGTGATTAAAAATTCTTCTTTATATATTAATTAACTATAATTATGGGTTTAAAGGTCATTCAGAAGTACAAATAGTGGAGGCCTGGATGTCCAATGAAGGCTCAATGTCGATCTGGATCAAGTTAGCCTTGCAGCTTGCCGGTGAGGCTGTAAAGCGGGTGGGAGAAGTGGCCCGGGCAATTGAGACCCAAATGGCGCAAACCAGTTCCGGGAGTCTGGAAATTTCCGGTAACTGGGAATCGAAGATTCTGGACCTTGAGAGAGAGATCGAAAAATTTTACAAGGTTCAGCTCGCTGAAATGGGTATAGATGCGGTCATGTTAAGCAAAGAGAGCGGGAGCCCAAAGGTGGAGCCACGCTGTGCCCCCGAGGATGACCTGGACCGTCCGATATACTTTGTCAGCGACCCTATCAACAGCACCTTCCTCTACAGGCGCGAAATGCCGGTTTACTGGTATACCGCTCTGGCTATCTATACACGCTTTCCCAAAGAGGAGCTCGCCGAACCGCTGGCCGCCGTAGTAGCCGACTGCTTAACGGGAAAACTCTATTTCTGTGACTCGAAATGCAGCTATGAAGGCCGTTTCACTGCAGAGGGCCGGCTTGAGGAATCAGACCTGATCATTCCCAATCAGACCGACAAGCTCTCCGAGGCCATCCTTGAGACCTATCAGATAAAAACGGAGCACATACACCCGATTATCGAAAAATACAAGTCTATCTTTCGCGAGGTAAAATTCATCCTGCCCAATGGCGGTCCCGGCGGGTTCTGTGATGTAGCGGCTGGTACTGTGGATGTCTTTTTCGACTTCAAGCCCCCCCGCACGGATATCTTCCCGGGCATTGCCATTGCCAGGAAAGCCGGCTGCAAGGTCTCCACTTTTGAAGGCTATCCGGTTAAATTCGAAGAGAAAGTGGAAAAACGTTACAATAATGTGGTCTGCTCTGCCAATGAGGCTTTGCACGAGAAAGTTCTCAAGTTATTGAAGGCCAATGGCTTCTCGGACAATGTGGTAATCGAGAAGGGGTGATTCAATGTTCGCCTCCACGGACTTTTTCGACCTTGACCAGGCCCCTTTCCCAAAGCTTTACGAAGGCATCCGGTATGTCTGGGAGGCCATCCCCAAAATCGAGGGATTTTTAGAGGAAAATCTTGTACCCGGGGTGGACCGGTCGGCCGAGGTGAGTCCGGGAGCCTTTATCGGTGACCGGGTGCAGATCGGGCCGAAGACTGTAGCAGAGCACGGCGCCGTGATTCTCGGACCGGCTGTGATCGGCTCAGGCTGCCTGATACGGGCGAACGCTTACCTCAGGCAGAATGTGATCGTGGGAGACGGTGCAGTTCTGGGAAACAGTTGTGAATTCAAAAACTGCGTTCTGCATAATGGCGCCGAAGTTCCTCATTTTGCTTATGTGGGAGACAGCCTTTTAGGGCATAAGGCCCATTTAGGGGCCGGGGTGATAATATCCAATCTCAAGCTCACCTGGGAGACAATAAAAGTCAAGGGGTCGCAGGGCGTTATTGACACGGGTCTGGTCAAATTCGGCGCTGTCCTGGGAGATCATACTGATATCGGCTGTAACAGTGTGCTTAATCCCGGCACATTGATCGGACCCGGTTCGATAGTTTATCCAAACTCCTCCTGGCGCGGGGTGCTTCCGGCCCGACACATCGCCAAGTTGAGACAGACTTTCGAGATTGTCGAGCGAAAAGATTGACCTGAAACAAAACCAGGCCTGAAGCCACAACTCTTTTTCCAGCCGCAAGAATATAAGCTCACTATTCAAGCCTGCTTCCGATATCAGGGAACCTCGATGCCTTAGCTCTGCGCATCGTGGACACGAGAATCAAGAAACATAATTCAAGGCATTAAGAACAATGGCAAAAAAAGACCTTCCAAGAAACATCTTTCAACCCGAGTCCGAGTGTTTGGACCGTAAGGCCCTGCGCCGTCTTCAGACCGAACGCCTGCGCTCGGTCGCTGACTATTGCTACAGGAGAATCCCCCACTATTGCAGAAAGATGGATCAGGCAAAAGTCAAACCGTCTGATATCAAAACTCTGAATGACCTCAACAAACTCCCTTTCACCACCAAGGATGATCTACGCGACAACTATCCTTTCGGTTTTTTTGCCGTGCCGTTCAAGGATGTAGTTCGCATTCATTCCTCCAGCGGCACCACAGGTAACCCCACTGTCGTGGGTTATACGCGGCATGACCTCGATCTCTGGAGCGATCTCTGCGCCCGTTTTATCACCGCAGCGGGTGTGACTGCGGAAGACAAGGTTCACATCTCGTTCGGCTACGGCCTTTTTACCGGCGGTTTCGGCCTGCACTACGGCGCGGAAAGGATAGGGGCCACTGTAATCCCGGTCTCAAGCGGCAACACGCGCAGGCAGATCAAGATCATGCGGGATTTCGGCTCTACGGTTCTGGTCTGCACTCCGAGCTATTCCCTTCACCTGGCGGATACGATGCGTGAAATGGGTGTGGACCCCACCCAACTCGGACTCAATATCGGTCTTTTCGGGGCTGAACCATGGAGCGAGGGGATGCGCACCAGGATCGAGAAGAGTCTCGACATCCACGCTACAGACAATTACGGTCTGAGTGAGGTTATCGGACCGGGCGTGAGCGGCGAATGTTTTATGAAAGACGGGCTGCACATTCAGGAAGACCACTTCCTGCTTGAGCTGACCGATCCCGAGTCTCTCGAGCCGATAGAACCGGATTCAGGCAAAACCGGAGAGATCGTTATCACCACCCTGACCAAGGAGGCCCTGCCGCTTATCCGTTACCGCACAAAAGACCTCACCTCACTTACCACCAAACCCTGCGTGTGCGGACGCACCACTATGCGGATGTCCAAGATTTCAGGGCGCACGGATGATATGCTTATTATCAGGGGGATCAATATCTTTCCGAGCCAGATAGAGTCTATGCTGCTCGAGGTGGACCATGTGGAGCCGCACTATATGATAATCGTGGACCGCAAGCACAATCTCGACCGGATCGAGGTGCAGGTCGAGGTACGCGAGGAACTGTTCCACGATGAGATGCGCCGGTTCCAGGAGCACCGCAGCAAACTCAAGCATGCTATTGAATCGACCCTGGGCTTGAGTATTGATCTCAAAATGGTCGAGCCGATGACACTGGCGCGCAGCGAGGGCAAAGCCAGCCGTGTAATCGATAAAAGGAAAGACACAAATGGAATTTGATAAATTTTTCAGCAAATCGGGATCGCGGCTGAAAAGCAGCAAGATCCGAGAGCTGATGAAGCTTGCAGGCGTGCCCGGGATTATCTCCATGGCTGGCGGAATGCCGGACCCCGAGCATTTCCCCTTTAAGGAGATAAAAAAAATCATCGAGGCCTGGGATGCCGCCAAACAAGCCGCCGCACTTCAGTACGGGAGCACCAGCGGCTATCCGCCCCTTCTGAAAGAGATCCAGAATTATGTCGCTGCCGGCGGGGTAAACTTTGACGGCCAGGCGGTCTTGCCCACCACCGGGGCCCAACAGGCGATCCAGCTTGTCACGCGCGTTCTCTGCGACCCGGGAGATATCGTGCTGGTCGAGGTGCCCACTTTTATCGGAGCGGTAGCGGTTTTTATCGGCTACGGCGCAAAGCCCGAAGGTGTGCCCATGGACAGCCAGGGTCTTATCCCCCAGGCTCTGGAAAAGAAGCTCGAAGAGCTGAAAAGCGCAGGGCTTAAACCCAAGTTTCTTTACACTATACCGAACTTCCAGAACCCCTCGGGCCTGACAATGAGCCAGCAGCGAAGGGATAAAATCTACTCGATCTGCCGCCGTTTCGACCTGCCTGTAGTAGAGGATGATCCGTATTACGAGCTCTATTTCGAGGGCTCGGCCGCGGATTACAGAAATATCAAAAGCCGGGACACGGATAACCGGGTGATCCTGCTCAATACTTTCAGCAAGATTCTCTCCCCGGGCTTGCGGCTGGGCTGGATGGTGGGTCCAGAGAAGGTGGTGGCGGCCTGCGAGCTGGCCAAGCAGAGCGAGGACGCCTGCTCATCGAGCTTCAGCCAGGTAGTGGCCTCGGACTATCTGGCCCTGGGATGCGTGGCCGAATATACAGCCAAAATGCGCGTGATTTACAGTGAGAAGTGCCGCCTGATGCTGGAGCGCCTGGCAGCCGAGATGCCGGAGGGTGTAAGCTGGTCTGAGCCCAGAGGCGGGTTTTTTGTCTGGGTCAGCCTGCCCGGGAGCCTCGACAGTGAAAAACTGCTCATTGAAAGCGTCAAGCACAAGGTGGCCTTTGTCACCGGCGCCCCGTTCCATGTTGACAGTCAGGGGGCCGACAAGCTCCGTCTTGCTTTCAGCAATCCGAGCCGCCAGGAGATCGAGGAAGGGATCAGACGGCTTGGCGGGGTGATTCGCAGCATGCTCGAGGAGGCGCAGTAGTCTCGTCATCTGATACGTTTCTAAAGATTCGAAACCCGCACCCGCAGGCGCTCCCTGATCTAATTTCCCGGGAACCAGGACAAGTTTATCAAAAAAAACATAACAAATAAGAGGAGGAGCCAGCATTGGGAGATATAGTTTCAAAATTCAAGGATATGGCGCGCAAGGAAAACCGGACTATCGTGCTGCCTGAGTCCACAGAGGAGCGTATGCTCAAGGCGACCCGGATAATTCTCGATGAGAGGATCGCCAGAATAAT
>Ga0307378_10002624_pt1 | contig 27168 bp, 26 predicted proteins | sample UN1MG_FD_202238 | JGI IMG/M metagenome (GOLD analysis project Ga0307378, IMG submission 202238) | Soil microbial communities from Risofladan, Vaasa, Finland - UN-1 | ecosystem: Environmental > Terrestrial > Soil > Coastal area > Acid sulfate soil | place: Finland: Risofladan, Vaasa | collected...
AGGTGCACCCGGCGCGCCGATTCCAGACGGATCATGCCCGTCTCCTTCAGCTCGGCGAACATGCGCGAGACGGTCTCGAGGGTCAGCCCGAGATAGTCGGCGATGTCATGGCGCGGCATGGCGAGATCGAGCACGTCATCCTCGCCGACGCGGCGGGCCATCTCCAGCAGGAAGGCGGCAAGACGCTCGAGCGCATTCTTGCGGCCGAGCAGAAGCAGATGGTCTTGGGTCTGACGCAGGCCGATCATCGTGCGGTTGAGCAATTCGTGCACGAAGCCGCTCGAAGCGGTGGCGCTCAGCAGGCTATGCCATTTGAAGGCGATGACCTTGACCGGCACGATCGCCTCGGCGGAGGTGTGATGGATATCGTCGACCTCGAAGCCGAACATGTCGCCCGGCAGGTGGAACGCGCTGATCTGGCGGCGGCCGTCCGGCAACAGCTTGGAGACGCGGATCACGCCCGAAACCAGCTTGTAAACGTAACCCGCCATTTCGCCCTCGGCGAAAATCTCGGCGTTGCGGCCGAAATTCATGGGCACGCTGGCCGGGAGAAAAGCTTCCGGCTCCCCTCCGCCCGCGAAAGCCACGTGCGGCTTGCGACTGATCCGTGGAAGTTCGGCAACGGGGGTTGGCGTCAGCATGATGATCCTCCCGGAAATCAAATTGCCCACGCCATAGCTACGCGCTGCCGCGCGCCGACAAAATCGTGACGTCTCCCTAAGGGATACTACGTAGGCTGGAAGGGGGGGCTTAGGGACGCCCCATGGGGCGGCCGGAATGCCTTGCCTCGCCAATGACTTGGCGGATCGCATCGAACAGAACGCCGCCGAGGAGCGGCTTCTCGACGATCTCCGTCACCCCTGCCGCTTCGGCGCTGGCGAGCACCCGCTTGGTGGTGTGGGAGACCATCAGAATCACAGGCATGCCCCGATCGGCGAACAGGCCCGCGTCCTCACCCGCCACGAGGCGCGCGAACACGTCCTGATCGAGCACGAGGCAGCTGCCGCGCACGCACGGCGCGCTCATGGCCGGCAGCAGCGCGTATTCATCGCAGAAGCGCGTCTCGAAGCCTTCGAGCTCAAGCGAGAAACGCAAGCTGTCGGCAAGAACGCCGTCGCCCACCGCAATGAGTATGGTTTCGGCCTGCGCCACTCCGGTCTCGCCCAATCGCATGTCGCAGCCCCGCGCCTTTCTTCCTTGCGGGAACAAGCTATGCGGGTTGCCGGGGGCCGCCATGAGCGAGGTCAAATAAAAGGTTGCGCTATGTCAGCCTATCTCGGCCGGCGGCTCGGCACAGGCACGTGGGCGAGGATCGCCATGCGGATCAGCTCCGACAGGCTCCTCGCCTCCATCTTGGTCATGAGATTGGCGCGGTAGACCTCGACCGTGCGGGGGCTGATGCCGAGCGCGTTGGCGATGGCCTTGTTCGGGTGACCGGCCATCAGCCCCTCGAGCACCTGCCGCTCACGCTCCGACAGGCTGGCGAGCCGCGTGGTGACGGCAATGAGGCCACCGTCCACACTTTCATCGGTCTGCGCGAGCGCCGTTTTGACGGCGGCGAGGATGGCCTGCTCATCGAAGGGCTTCTGGATAAAATCGATCGCGCCTGCCTTCATCGCCTCGACCGCGATCGGCACGTCTCCATGTCCAGTGATGACGATGGCCGGCAGGCACGGCGCGCGCTCCTTGATGCAGAGCAGGAGCTCGATGCCCGACATCTCCGGCATGCGAACGTCGGTGATGAGGCAGCCGCATGGCGCGTCATCGAGTCCGTCGAGAAAGGCGGCGGCGGACTCATAGACGCGCACCGCAAGCCCCGCCGAACTCAACATGAAGGCGAGCGACCGGCGGACGGCCTCATCGTCGTCGACGATGTGAACGACAGGATGAGCCACCATCAGATCATGCTCTCGTTGTCGGCCGGCTCCAAGGTGAAGTGGAATACGGTACCGCCGCCGGGATTGGGCTCCGCCCAGATGCGTCCGCCATGAGCCTCGACGATGCGCTTGGAGATCGAGAGCCCCACGCCCATGCCGGCGGGCTTCGTGGTGACGAAGGGCTGGAACAGACGCGAGGCGATCACCTCGGAGATGCCGCTGCCGGTATCGGCGACGCTGACCTCGATCATGGGCCTGCCGTGCTCGTCCTTGTCCTTCCCCTCCGCGGTCGCCACGCTCAGCTCTTTCCGCTCGGCCCCCTCCATGGCCTCGATGCCATTGCGCATGAGATTGAGGAGCACCTGCTGAATTTGGACCTTTTCCACCATCACCTGGCCGAGCCGATGGTCGCAGTGGAACATGGCCTTGACCCCCTCGTCCTTGGAGCCGACCAGGCCGAGCGCACTCGCCTCCTCGACCAGCTTTTTGACGTCCTCGGGACGTCTCTCCGTCTCGCCATGGGTCACGAACTCGCGGAGCTGGTGAATGATCGATCCCGCGCGCAGCGTCTGCTTGGTGGTCTCGGCCAGCGCGTCGCGCACCTTTGGCGCGTTGGGATGGTCCATGGACTCAAGCAAACGCGTGCAGCCTTGCAGATAGTTGGTGATGGCCGAGAGCGGCTGGTTGATCTCGTGCGCCAAGGTCGAGGCCATCTCGCCCATGGCGGTGAGCCGCGACAGGCGCGCCAGCTCCGTCTGGAGATCCTGCAATTGGCGCTCCGTGCGCTGCCGCTCGGTGAGATCGCGAACGAAGCCGGTGAAGAAGCGCTTGTCGTCGGTCCGCACCTCGCCGACTTCGAGCTTCATGGGAAAGGTCGAGCCGTCCTTGCGCAGGCCGGTGACAACCCGGTCGATGCCGATGATGCGCTTCTCGCCTGTCTCAAGGTAACGCGTGATGTAGTGGTCGTGCTCCTCCCGGAAGGGCGAAGGCATCAACATCGAGACATTCTTGCCACCCACTTCCACTTCGGTATGTCCGAACAGGCGCTCGGCGGCGGCGCTGAAGGAACGGATCATGCCGGTCTCGTCGATAACCACGGTGGCGTCTGGAACGGAATCGAGGATTGACCGCAGATGCGCCTCGCGCGCGCGCAAGTCGGTTGCGTGGCGGCGGCTTCTGATCCGCGTGCGGCGGAGCAGTTCGCCAAACCAGGAAATGCCGATACCGACGACGGCGAAGACCACCGCCTCCAAGATCGTCGCGGCGGGAAGCGCCCCGTTGCCGGTCAGGAGCAGGCCCAAGACGACACTGAGCGCCGTCGCCAGAAGTCCGGGGCCGATGCCGCCGAGCCCGGCCGCGATCAGGACACCGGGAATGAAGATGAGAAAGGACGCCCGGCCTTGGAGCCAGGGATGGAGGCCCCAGGCGAGCATCGCCAGCAAGACCACCGCCCCGAGCGCGGCCCAATAGTGGCCGGCCCTGGTGCGCGGGTCGAGCAGCGTGCGCCGATAGCGCTCGATCCTGCCCTCCTCCGGGGGATTGGCAACGGGACCATGCATGGCGAATTCTAGCCTCCGGCGACAGTTATCGCCCACCAGATTTCGGTCAGCCCCCCATATCGCAATTCTGTTAGCTCTGTATTGTCTATCGGTAACGCGATGCAGGCGTAGAGTCCCGTACGACAGGAGAAGACCATGGCCACCAATGACGCCGAAATGCCAGACCACAAGGCTTTGAGCGAAGACCTGCAAGAGATCGCCAGCCGTCTTTCGAGCTTACGGAAGGAAATCGACGGCCTGGTGGGCTCAGTCGGAGCGACCGGCAGCCATCAAGCCGAAGCGTTGCAAGCGCAGGCGAGCGAAGCCTTGAGCGCCGTGGAGGATGCGGTGCGGCGCGAGCCCCTGAAATCGCTCGGCATCGCGCTTGGGGCCGGCTTCCTGCTCGGGATCTTGATGGGACGTTAGTTCTCTTCGGGGCGCGGCTGCGCTTCAGATCAATGACTCATCAGCACGGCGACATCGGTGTTGCGCAACACATAGAGTGTCGCCCCACCGAACACCCATTCCCGCCAGCGCCAATGGCCATAGCCACCCATCACTAGGAGAACGCCGCTCCCGGCCGCCTCGAGCAGTGCCGCGCCGACCTCGCGGGCGCCGAGCGCGATCGTCTCGGTCTCGACGGGGAAACCCGCCTTGGTGAGGTAGTCCGCCATGGCGGAGGCGGTGTCATCCTCGCCATCCTCGGAAATGCTGAGCAGCCTGACCCGCTTGGCCGTGGCCAAGAACGGCGTGGCGGCAGCGACCGCCCTGACCGCCTCGACGGCGTCCTTCCAAGCGATCACCACGGTCTCGCCGAGAGGGCCGCCGGCCTCGTCCGGCATGATGAGAACGGGGCGCCCGGTGTGGAACAAGGCGGCATCGCGCGCCGGCGCCCAAAACTCGTCTTCCTTCGCGGCGATACTCGGCAGCACGGCCATGTCGGCGACCTTGGCCCGCATGGCGACAGCAGGACCGACGAGCCCTTCCACGGTGACGAGCTCGGCCTTGACGTCCGGGTGGGCGCCAAGCGCTTCCTCGAACCAGTCCGTCGCCTGGCTCTCCTCCCGGTCGACCTGCTTCCTGGCAACGTCGACGAGCTCCTCGAAATAGACCGGGCTGAGCTCCGTCGCGTAAGGCAGGCGTTGCATCGGCGGCGGGCATGGATGCAGCATTTCGAGCTCCGCGCCGAAACGCTCGGCGAGACCGAAGGCCGCTTCGGTGCAGGCCGCGGTCGCGCCGTCCGGGCTAATCGGCAGCAAAATCCTCACAAGCTTGGGCGATGGTGCAGCCATGGTTCCAAGACCTAGTTGGCGGGCTCATCCCGGCCCTTGAGGTCCAGGATGTAGGCAATGACGTTCAGCATGTCCTGTTTGCTGACAATGATGTTGGGCATGGTGGGATGGGTCGTCTCCATCCACACGCGAAGCGCCGTCCCGGTCATGCCCGGCCGGTCGGCGACCTCGCGGAACCGTGTCGCCTTCGGCATCGGCGAGCGCTCCGCGGAAATCCCGTGGCAGCCGGAACAGACCTGCTTGGCGTACTCAAACCCGGCTTGCGGATCGCCAGGGTGCTCGGCCGCGGCGGGGCTTGGGGCGGCAAGTGCCGCGATGACCCCGCCGATCATAAGAAGAGTCCGCATGCGGCGGCTCCTTTCCGTTGGGTTCAAGCCCCCACCCGGCTTCTGAGACGCACTAGGACCCAGGGCACGGTTTGCGGCCTTGATAAGGGTCAAGGTGGCGCCGGTCATTTCTCGTTGACCCACCGCAAAGAAGCTGTCGCCATTTTGGCGCATTCTGGCGCACAATGTGCCCAGACGGATTGTGCCCGGGAACGTAAGAAAGAGGCGCTCAATGCAAATCCCCTTGGAAATCAACTTTCGCAACATGGACCCCTCACCGGCCGTGGAGGCTCGCATCCGCGAGAAGGCGGCGAAGCTCGAACGCTTCCACGACCGCATCATCGGCTGCACCGTCGTGGTCGAAGCGCCGCATCGCCATCATCACAAGGGAAAGCTCTACAGCGTGCATATCGACATCAGCTTGCCAGGCAAGGACCTCGTGGTCGATCGCGCCAAGCCGCTCGATCACTCCCACGAGGATGTCTATGTCGCCGTCCGCGATGCCTTCAATGCCGCGGTGCGGCGTCTTGACGACCATACGCAGCGCATGCGCGGCGAAGTGAAGACGCATGTCGCGCCGCCGAGCGGAGGTGACGCGCCTGTCGCCGAGTAAGCCTCGCGCCTTACGCCTTCCAGAACGCCTTGACCTTGGCGAAGCGCTCATAAGCGCGCTCCGCCTCCTTGAGCCGCGCCGCTTCCTCGGCGGAGTCGGCGCCGGGCGCGCGTAGCTGCGTATCCTTTTCGCCCGTGGCAATCAGGGCCTTCCGGATCGCGATGTCATTGAGCGCGCCGAGGGCGTCCTGGATGTCCTCAAGCGCCGCCAGCGACTTCTTGCGGCGCTTGTCGCTCTTCTTGCCGGGAAAGGTCGCGGCGAAGAACTCGGTGGCGTAACGCAAGCGCTTGGCGCGGATGCGCAGCCTGTGCCGCTCGACCGCGTTGAGGTCGCGCAAGGCCCGCCCCTTCTTCTTGATCTTGCGCCGCAGCCGTGAAAGCTCGCTCGCGGCGCGCGCGCCGATCGGGTGCCCAGCCAGCGCATTCTCGTCCCAGCGGCCAATCTCGATCCAGGCCGCAAGGTCGAGAACCGCGCCGCGGAAACGACCGGAGCCAACGGCATCAATGGCACGCGCATAGGCCGCGGCGCGGCGCTCCATGAAGTCGCGATGGGCCGCTTCCAGCACGGCGTTGTCGGGGTGCGCGGCGCGGAGGGGCTCCAGCACATCGGCGGCAAACACGTCGAAATCGCGTGCGGGGCCAAGCTCTCCGGCGATCCACCGCAAGTTGTCCTTGATGGGCTCACGATCCTGGTCGGCAACCACATCGCCAAGCAGCGCGATGCCTGCGCGCAGGCGCCTCAGGCCGACACGCACCTGGTGCAACGCCTCGGCGCGGCTGCCGCGCATGGCGGGCGTGTTGGTCACGATCTGCCGGAGACAACTGCGCGCGATCGTGCGGAAGGCTTCCGCGCCCGTCATGTCCGCCGTCACCTGGACCGCGCCCGCTTTCTCCACGGTGTGATCCGCATCGTCGAGCAGTTCGAACCCGCGTTCCGCCTTGGTCTTGACGGCAAGGCTTAAGGGAACCGTCTCGGCAAGTTCGCGGGCAAGGGAGAACAGAGCGCGCTTGTCGCCCGCCTTCAATTCGAGTTCCAGCTCGGAGATCGGCGCGGCCTTGATGCCCGCCGTGATCTCACCCTGATCGACGGCAAGCTCGATCTCCGAGGCATCGCGCCGGATCTCGTATGTCTTGCGCCGGAACCGCGTGTGAAAGCGCGGCTGCAGGTCAGCACGGACCTCCGGGGTGAGCAGCGGCGCGAGGGCCGTATCCGCCGCGGCATCTAGGTCCAGCGCATGGGTCGGGACGCGCTGCTCCCATTCATGGCGCTCGAGGAACTCACCCTCGCTCCGGGCCGACTTTATCGTCTGCACATAGCCGTCGCCCGTCGCCCGAACCCGCAGGTAGACGCCCGACTTGCGCAAGGCGTCGTCGCCGGTGTCGTAATAGATGGAGATCGGTTCGCGGGTCTTGGAGGCCGCGACGGCGGCTTCCAAGATGGGATGAGACAGAAGTCCGGATAGTTCGGCAGGATCGAACTCGAGTTTGAGTTCAATCTCCTTCGCCTCCCGTTCCGGCTTGCTCGCTGCCACAGTCCCGACTCCCGGTACGAATGTCTCGCACACGGCTGGACCGCAGGTCCGCGCGCATGCCACCACGCCTCATCGTGGTGCCGCGCGACAGAGCCAACATCTTACTGTCACAATCAAGCCCTGCCGGCGCGGAACGCGCCAGGGGCGTCAAGCATCCTTAAGCGCAAGCCCCGGCTGGGTGGAGAAGCCTTCGCGTCAAGCGATCCGGACCGGATGCCGCAACACCCGGCTGGGACGCAATCTCGTGGGCGAGGTGCGAATGGCCGCGCTCGAGCCGGGAAGCAGCTTGTCGTCGTCGCATTCAAGAAGCGCGACCTGATCGCGCCCGCCACGCTTGGCGACGTAGAGCGCGGCGTCGGCCCGCCGGAACAGCCCGCTCAAATCCATGTCGACATCGGTATCGGAGGCAACGCCGACGCTGACGGTGGCGCCCACCGCGAGGCCGTTGACGAACGCAGCCGACCGGCCGAAGGCGCGGCGCACCGCTTCCGCCGCCTCGACCGCCTCCACCGCGTCGGCACCCGGTAGAATGGCCGCGAACTCCTCTCCGCCCAGGCGTCCAGCGATGCACCTGACATTGAGGTACCTCTCCACGGTCTTGGCGAAAATCTTCAGCACCTCATCGCCGAGGTCATGACCATAAGAATCATTGGTGTCCTTGAAATGATCGAGGTCGAAGATCAGCACCGCCACCGGCGTGCCGCCAAGGATGCGGCGCTGCCCAATGGCGTCGGCAGCCTCGAACAGGGCCCGGCGGTTCGGCAGCCCCGTGAGGCTGTCGGTCAACGCATCCATGCGCTGCTCCCGCTCCTGCCGCTCCTTGGCCATGGACAGCACGATGAAGGCCAAAGCGATGCGGAGCAGTATGGTCGCCAGAAGAACCATGGGGAGCCATTTGCTGGAGAACACGGCCCCAGCCTGATGAATCGGCATGTTGACGATGAAAGGCACCCAGGACAGGTAGAAGATGCCCGTCATTGCAAGCAGCACGACAGCCGGCCAGTGGCTGACCAACTGATCGCCATCCGCGCGCGACAGCTCAACCGCAGCGGCGATATTGTAGACCGCCAGGACCGAGCAAACGACGATGAGCCGCGCGTCGAAGGCCTCGATCGCGCCCGAGTGGGTGACGACAAAGAAGCCAATGGGGCCGGCAAAGACCCATAGAAGCGCCGACGGGCGATTTGCGAACCCTCGAGCCGCCTTCCACTTCAAGGCGTCGGCCATCACCATCGTGGTGGTGCCGAGGGTCAGCACGTCGCCATTGTTCTTGAGGGACGCGCCAAACGCGATGATCACGCCTAGGCCTTGAAGAAGCATGGCGAGGCCCCACCAGCCGACGAAGCGGGTTCCGCCTTCCGGTGCCCGTGCCTCCCGCGCCCAGGTGAAGAGGAGTACACCTGCGAGAATAGCGGTCACCGCGATATCCACGGCCGACATTGTCATCATGTCGAGTTGCATGGGTTCTGCCTCTGCCCCTTGCGTTACGCGTTGGCCACGACCCGGCTGCCGTGGCCGGCCGGGTGGATGGGTGACTGGTGCCGGGGCGCGGTCCGGACCGTGGCCACCGTGGCGGGCACGGGCGCCACGCCGTTGGGACCGGCGAATTCGACGCGGTTGCGGCCCGTGCGTTTCGCGACGTAGAGGGCGGCGTCGGCCTGGCGGAACAGCGCGCCGAGATCGCTGCTGTCGCGGGTGTCACACGACCTTGAGGCGACGCCCACACTCACCGTGGTGCCGACATTCAGGCCATCGACATCGGCGGCGGATTTGGCAAAGGCCTCGCGGATGGCTTCGGCGGTCTCAGCCGCATCGGCGCCGTCCACACCCGGCAGCACCGCCGTGAACTCCTCGCCGCCCATGCGCGCAATCAGGCAATGATCCTTGAGCTGCGACTCCGCCGTGGTGGCGAACAGCTTCAGCACGCTGTCGCCCGTCTCGTGACCGAACGAGTCGTTCACGTCCTTGAAATGATCGAGATCGAAGAACAGCACCGAGATCGGGCCCGTCTTGAAGTCCCTGTTCTGCTCGAGCGCATCGATCGAATCATAGAGCGCGCGCCGATTGGGCAACCCGGTCAGCGTGTCCGTCAGAGCATTGACGCGCTGCTCCATCTCTTGGCGCTGCTTCGCCATGGCCAGCACGACGAAGGCCAAGGCAATGCGGATCACCAGCGTGACGAGGCTGATGCCGGAGAACCAGCCGGAGATGTACGCCTCGCGCGCCTGCTCGTAGGGCACGGATATGGCGAGCGAAATCAACGACACGCAGGCAATGCCGGTAGCGCCGAGCAGGACCACCGCCGGCCAGTGCGAAATGAGTTGCTTACCGTTGGCGCGGGCAAGCTCGAAGCCCGCACCAAAATTGCAGAGCGCCGTCAGCGCACAGAAAACCACGAACTGCTCGCGCAGGGACCCGACGTAACCGGAAAAGGCAACGAGAAGGAACGCGAGGGGACCAAGAAGGGCCCAGGCCGCGAATGTGGGGCGGTTGATGAATTCGCGCGACGCGGTCGATTTCAGGCTGTCGGCGAGCACCATGACCGCGAGGCCGGCAGCAACCAGAAGCGCGTCGTCCAGAAGTGCGGCGGAGGCGGCAATCACGGCGCCCCCGGCCTGGAAGAGCATGGCAAGGCCCCACCAGCCGACGAGACGGACCGCGCGCTCCCTCGTCCAGGTGAAGACGAGCACGAGACCAAGCACCGTGGTCACGGTGATGTCCACGGTGGACATCGTGATCATGTCGAGTTGCATCGGCGCTCGCTGGCGGAATCTGATCTCGCCGCGAAGCTAGCGGAGGTGGCATCACAGCAGCCTTTATCCGGCCGCTACAGTTTTGCGCAAATTTTAGGGATGTGCTTGACCGGGACCGCGGCGCCGCCAGTCTGCGCGCGCCAGAACATTACGTTCTTCCAGAGTCTTACGCCCGGCCGATCATTCGAGATCGGCACTCCCCGTCTGGGACGGGTACGGAAGAAATTGGCATCGGGGCAAAGATCCTGGGGGCGCCTGGCGGCACGCTTTCTTGCGTAGCGCGGGAGGTCCGGGGCGGCCTTGACGCAAATCACGCGCGGGCGGCGGCGGGCTTGGGGCGCCTATTCGTCAGTCTTGTTATCCGTCTTGGCGCGCTCAATGCCGGCGCGGATCAGATCGGCGGCCTCGCCGACTTCCGCCCAGCGCACGACCTTAACCCATTTGCCCTTCTCCAGGTCCTTGTAGTGCTCGAAGAAGTGACCGATCTGCTCGACCAGGATCTCGGGGAGGTCGCGATAGCTGATCACCCGCTTGTAGAAGGGATGGAGCTGATCGATCGGCACGGCGATGATCTTCTCGTCGATGCCCTTCTCGTCCTCCATGAGAAGCGCCCCGATGGGCCGCGCGCGGATGACCACGCCGGAGGCGACGGGTGTCGGCGCGATGACCATGCAGTCCACCGGATCGCCGTCCTCGGACAAGGTATGCGGGATGAAGCCGTAATTCGCCGGATAGAACATCGCCGTATGCAAGAAGCGGTCGACGAACAGGGCGCCGGACTTCTTGTCGATCTCATATTTCACCGGCGACCCGCCTTGCGGGATCTCGATGATGACGTTGACCTCGTGGGGCGGATTATCGCCGATCGGGACCGAGAGAAGGCTCATTGCAACTGTACTCCGTCTAGGGCTCGATCATCGCGACCGCGCGCTCGTCGAGGGCGACCGTCTTGATCAAGGCGAAGACCCGTTCGCCCGGGCCGATCTTAAGCTCATCGACGGCCTTGCGGGTGGCCAGCGCATAGAGCTGACCATGACCGTCGAGGGTGATGGAAATGCCCGCAAACGGGCCGTCATCGGTCTCGATGGCGGCCACGGTGCCCGCGAGCGCATTGCGGATGCTGAGGTCTTTCCCTGCGTCCCGCGCCAAGGTGATGTCGGTCGACTTGACCACGACCCGGACCTCGCGGCCATGCGGCCCGGCGCGCCCCACAAGCCAGATCTTACCCGCCGGGTGAGAAATCTCGGTGAGGCCATAGGCCGCGTCCACGACGGACACGGTACCGGTGACCACGGAAGACCGGGCGAAACGGCTGATACCGGCCCCCTTCAGCGCGGGCCCCAGCGCGTCCTCGACCGACCCGATCACCGCGACACGGCCATTCTCCAGCACCACGACGCGCGAGGCGAGGCGCGCGACCTCCTCCACGGCGTGGGACACGTAGACGATCGGAATGCCGAACGCATCGCGCAAGGACTCGATCAACGGCAGGATCTCCAGCTTCCGCTCGCTATCGAGGGAGGCCAGCGGCTCGTCCATGAGGAGGAGCGAGGGCGAGGCCAGAAGCGCTCGACCGATGGCGACGCGTTGCTTCTCGCCGCCGGACAGAAGTGCCGGCCGCCTTCCCAAGAGGTGGCCGATGCCGAGCGTCTCGACGACCGGATCGAAGGCCACGCGCGCGGCGGCCTTGCCGGCGAACCAGCGCCCGAAGACGAGGTTCTGCTTCACGGTGAGATGGGGAAAGAGCCTGGCGTCCTGGAACACGAGGCCGATGCGCCTTTGGTGCGGCGGCACGAAGATGCCGGTCTCGGTGTCGACCAAGGGGCGGCCGTCGAGCACGATCCGGCCTCGATCGGGGCGCGCGAGGCCCGCGATCAGATTGATGGTCATGGATTTGCCCGCGCCCGACCGGCCGAACAGACAGGTGATGCCAGCTTCGTTCTCGAAGGCGATATCGAGATCGAAGGCGCCGAGCTTTTGCGCCATATCGACGCTGATCATGGCAGGGCCTCGAGGATCATAAGCCTCGCTTAGCCTGAACCCCGCCAGCCGTCCAGGAGCCGAAACTAGGCCATGGCGCAGGTCTTCCTGCGGGGGCCCGGGCCGCATAAGCTCGCGGCCGCGTTTCCGATTCCTTCCGGCGAGGCTCGATTTGCTATCCGTCTTCGACATGGTCGCGGGGCTGCTGACGCTGACCGCCCTGTTCGCCTGGGCCAACCACCGCTATCTGCATCTGCCGAACAATGTCGGTCTGCTCGTGATGGGGCTCGCCGCCTCGCTCGTTCTGGTCGGCCTCGAGGTCCTGGTTCCCCAGGTGGCCGTCTTCGGCGACCTCGAAAGCTTCATCGAGAAAATCAATTTCTCCGAGGCGCTGCTCGACGGCATGCTCGCCTTCTTGCTGTTCGCCGGCGCGCTGCAAATCGACCTCTCCTTATTGCGGGACCGGGCCTGGACGGTGGGCGTCATGGCGACGCTGGGCGTGGTCATCTCCACCATCGCGGTCGGGGTCTTCATGTGGGGCACGGGCCAGCTCTTTTCGCTCCCCATCCCCTTCGCCTGGGCGCTCGTGTTCGGCGCGCTGATCAGCCCGACCGACCCGATCGCCGTGCTCGCCGTGCTGAAGCAGGCACGCGTGGCCAAGACGCTGGAAATGGACATGGCCGGCGAGTCTTTGTTCAACGACGGCGTCGGCGTCGTGCTGTTCACCATCCTGCTCGCCGCGGCCATGAGCAGCGCGGGCGAGGCCGGCATCGACTTCGTGGAAATTGCGCGGCTGTTCTTTGTCGAGGCGTTGGGCGGCGCCCTGTTTGGCTTCCTCACCGGCTATCTCGCCTACCTCGCCATGCGCAGCATCGACGATTACCCGATCGAGGTGCTCATCTCGCTCGGGCTCGTCACCGGCACCTATGCGGTCGCGGACATGCTGCATATGAGCGGCCCGATCGCGGTGGTGGTGGCCGGCGTGATCACCGGCAATCGCGGCAAGACCTTCGCCATGAGCGAGGAGACGCGGCGCTATCTGTTCGACTTCTGGAGCCTGATCGACGAGATCCTGAACTCAGTGCTGTTCCTCCTGATCGGGTTGGAGGTCCTGGTTGTCAGGTTCGATGTCTCGCTCGTACCGTTGGCCGTGGCCGCGATCCCCATCGTGCTCATGGCGCGGCTGGTCTCGGTGACGCTGCCCATGACGTTTGTCAGCATCAAACAGCGCTTCGTGAAAGGCACCATCCCCATTCTCACCTGGGGCGGCGTGCGCGGCGGCATCTCCGTGGCGCTGGCGCTGTCGGTCCCCCTCGTCGCCGAGCGGCCGCAGATCCTGGCCGCCACCTATGCGGTCGTGCTCTTCACTCTCATCGTGCAAGGGCTTACGTTGCCGGCGGTGGTGAGACGTTTCGCCAACCCGGCGCCGGCACGCGAGACGGCGGACTAACTTCACACCGGCGTGACTGTTCAGGCCAGGGCCGGTTCGGCTAAAAGGACCGGTCAGACACGACGGTTTTGAACTCAAGAGGAATAGTGATGCGATCCATGATTTCTGCGTTCTCGATTTCTGCGGTCTCGCTCGGACTCATTGCGATGGCGATGGCGTTGGCCGGGACCCCGGCGCAGGCGGAAGAAGTACGCTGCCAAGCCATCCGCGATTCGGCCATGTGCGTGGCGGAGCCGACCTGTTGGTACGACGCCGTCAACAACAAGGGATGCCTCCCGGGCCCGCGCCCGGACGAGGATGGCTGCGCCGTGCATGGGGGCGAGTCCACGTGCAACACGAGCTCGCTCGGCTGCGCCTGGAACGCGGCGGACGAGAAATGCGCCGCCAAGGCTGAATAAGAGGACACGCGAGGACCCATGATCGAACTGCTCAAAGGCTTTCCGGACGATGTCGTGGCGATCGCCTGCCACGGCGAGGTCACCAGGAAGGACTACGACACGGCGCTAATCCCGGCCGTGGAGAAGGCGCTCAAGTCGCATGACAAGGTCCGGCTGCTCTATGAGATCGGGCCCGACTTCGTCAGCTACGACGCCGGCGCCGCGTGGGAGGACTTGAAGGTCGGCATGGAGCATTTCTCCCGCTGGGAGCGCGTGGCCGTGATTACCGACATCGAATGGATGAAGCTCGCCATGCGGCTGTTCAGCGTCTTCCTGCCAGGCACCATGCGCGTCTATCCCACGGCAGACGCCGCGAAAGCGCGGCTGTGGATCACGCAAGCCGCGTAAGGCCCTCTTATTTGTAACGCGCCGGCCTATTCGTGGCGCAGCGCCTCGATGGGGTTGAGCTGGGCCGCCCGGCGCGCCGGAAAATAGCCGAACACAATGCCGATGAGCGCCGAGAAGGCGAAGGCGATCACTACGATGCTCGGGTCGAGCACGAAGGGGATGCTCATGCCGGCGGATGCCGCGGCGGCAAGCGCCAGCCCCAAGACCACGCCGACCGTGCCGCCGAACAGCGACAGCACCACGGCCTCCACCAGGAACTGCATCAGCACTTGCGATTCCTGCGCGCCGACGGCGAGCCGGATGCCGATCTCCCGAGTGCGCTCCGTGACCGACACCAGCATGATGTTCATGATACCGATGCCGCCGACGAGCAGGCTGACGCCGGCCACGGCGCCAAGCAGCGCGGTGAGGATGGCGGTGGTCGCCGTTTGGGTGTCGGCAATCTGCTTCATGTCGGCAACGCGGAAGTCGTCCTCTTCGGCAGGCGTGATGCCGCGGCGCTCGCGCAACAGCCGTTCGATATCGGCTTGAACCTTGGAGGTATCCACCCCGTCTCGCGCCGAGACATTGATGGTGTTGATGTCGGTATTGCCGGCGATGCGCCGGTGATAGGTGCGGATCGGCATGAGCACGACATCGTCGCGGTCGGTGCCGAAGCCCGACTCGCCCTTCTCCTCCAAGACGCCGATCACCTCGCAGGAAACATTGCCGATGCGGATGCGCTTGCCGATGGCGTAGGTGGAACCGAACAGCTTCTCGTGCACCGTCTCGCCGATGATGCAGACGGCGCGGCCACTCCTGACCTCGCCATCGAGGAAGTTGCGGCCCTCGCTTAAGCCCCAGTCCTGGGTGACGACATAGCTTGCGTCGGTGCCGATGGCACCCACGCTGCGGCTTTCGGAGCCATAGACCACGGTGACCGATTGCTGGGCCATGGGGGCCACCGCCTTCACGCCGCGCAGCTGGCCGCGCAGCTCGGCGATGTCGCGGGTGTCGAATGGTTTCGCCGTGGCGCTCGAGCGCCCCGGTCCCCATTGGCCGGGGCGGATGAACAGCACATTGCTGCCGAGCTTGGCCATCTCTTCTTTGACCTTTGCGGTGGTGCCGTTGCCGATGGTGACCATGGCAATGACGGCCGAGACGCCGATGACGATGCCGAGCAGGGTCAAGAACGAGCGCAAGGCGTTGCGCCGGATGGCCTGAACCGCGAGCTTCAAGGTCTCGTAGAACATCAGGCGGCTTCCTTGCTGCGGCTGTCGCGCGCGATCCTACCGTCGAGGAAGTGAACCACCCGGCCGGCATAGGCAACCATCTCCGGCTCATGGGTGACCATGAGCACCGTGATCTTCTGGTCGCGATTGAGACCGACGAGAAGCTCCATGATCTCGTGACTGGTCTTGGTGTCGAGATTGCCGGTGGGCTCGTCGGCGAGCAGCACGGCGGGCTTGGTGACGATGGCGCGGGCGATGGCGACGCGCTGCTGCTGGCCGCCGGAGAGCTCGCCGGGGGTGTGCAGCGCCCTGCCCTGAAGGCCGACGCGCTCCAGCGCCTCCATGGCGAGCGGCCGGCGCTCGGCATGGCGAAGGCCGCGATAGATCAGCGGCAGCTCGACATTCTCCACCGCCGAGGTGCGGGCGAGCAGGTTGAAGCCCTGGAAGACGAAGCCGAGATAGTTCCGCCTGAGCACCGCGCGCTGCTTGCGGTCGAGCGTGCCGACTTCCACGCCGTTGAACAGATACGAGCCATTCGTCGGCAGATCGAGGCAGCCGATGATGTTCATGGCGGTCGACTTGCCCGAGCCGGACGGCCCCATGACCGCGGCGAACTCGCTCTCGTCGATCTTGAGGTTGACGCCGGCGAGCGCACGGACCTCAGCCTCGCCGCGTCCATAAACCTTGGTGACGTTGCGGAGCTCGATCAGCGGCGGCACACTGGGCTTACGCGGTCTTGCCATAAGCAATCACTTGCCCGTGGCCGTATCGACGATGACCGCCTGACCTGGCGCAAGCTCGCCCTTCACGACCTCGGTGCGCTTGCCGTCGGTCGCGCCAACGGTCACGCTGACCTCTTCGGGGGTTCCGTCTTCGAGGCGCCAGATCCTACGCTCGGCGCCCGAGGACGTCTCCGTGGTGCTCGGCTTCCTCAGGCGCGGCGGCCCAGGCATGATTTTCTGCAAGAAGTTGCGCTGGTCCACGGCTTCGGTGCCGCTGGGCGGCGAGAAGCGCAAGGCCGCGTTGGGCACGGTCACCGCGTCGGCCACATGGGCGACAACGATCTCGGCGGTCGCGGTCATGCCGGGACGCAGCAGGAGTTCGGAATTGTCGGTGGTTAGCACCGCCTTATAGGTGACGACGCCTTGCACGACCTCGGAGCCGAAACGCAACTCGCGGATCTCCGCGGTGAACGTCCTGTCGGGATAGGCATCGACGGTGAAGGTTGCCTTCTGGCCTTCCCGCACATGGCCGACATCCGCCTCATCGACATCGACCTGGACCTCCATCTTGCTCAAGTCCTCGGCGATGGTGAACAGAATCGGCGCCTGAAGGGACGACGCCACGGTCTGTCCCGGCTCGACATTGCGGCTCAACACCACGCCGGTGATGGGCGACAGAATGCGCGCCTTGCTCAGGTTCGTTTCGTTGAGTGCGAGATCGGCGGTGGCGGCGGCGACGTCGGCCTTGGCGCTCTCCAGCGCGGCGAGCGCGCGTTGATGCGCGGCCTCGGCGACCTCAAGCTGCTGACCGGCGCCGACCTTCCTGGTGACGAGCTCTTGCTGGCGATCGTGCTCGAGCTGCTTCTCCAGAACGGTGGCTTCCGCCTCGCTCACTTTGGCCTTCGCGGCCTGGAGCTTGGCGCGCGAGCTATCCACGGTCGAGCCGAGCTTGTCGGTGTCGAGTTCGGCGAGCGTCTGCCCGGTGGTGACGGAACTGTTGTAGTCGACCAGGACGTTGCGGACGATGCCGGAGAGTTCGGAGGAGATCTCCACCTCGTTGGTCGGCTGGACCGTACCGGTGGCCGTGACCGTGACCGTGAGATCGCCTTTGGTCACGGGCTCGGTTATATAGCGGACGCCGTTGTTGGAGCCGCCGGTCCCGAACAGGAAATAGAGAAGAAGGCTCGCCGCCGCGACGGCGGCGACGGCGAGGCCCGGGCGCAAGCGCAGACGCGGCGACTTGGGCTTATCAAGCCCCAGCACCGCCTCGATATCCGCCTTCACCTTCTCGGCTTTGACCTTCTCGGACTGCACAATTTCGTTCATTCCGGCCCTTCGATCCAACGGTGTCGGTTTTTTCTCTCGGGCGCGCCGCGGCGGCCTTATCCCAGGTCAAGTAGTAACGCCGCAAGGCGCTGCCAAGGATTAGATTTTTGTAACGAAACCGGACGTCTCCGCGGCCGGAAACGTTTCGACACAAATTTCCCGACGCCGAAACATTTCAGAAACACAGCGCCTCACAGGCGAAACGATCCGATCATAGCCTCGGGGGATACAGCCAAGGAGGGATCCCCGATGAATGTCGTTCTATGGGTCGCTGCATTGAGAGTGCTTACCGCCCTACTGATCGTCAGCATCCTCTGGCCGAACCTGCTGCAAGCGTGGCGCTGGCCGCGCCGGGTTGAGGCGCGAGCGGACGCGCGGAGGGTCACACCATGAGCGCGGTCCTATGGGCCGCGGCGCTCGTGTGTTGGAGCATCGCCGCCGTGCTGATCGTCAGCGCCGTCTTCCCAGACTTGTTGCAGCGACAGGCGGGCCGGCTGCCATTAGGCCCCGGCCGCCACCGCCGGTGAGCGCTGTGTGATGAGCGCCGGTTCGCCCTCGGGATCGAGGATGCGGTAGCCGACAAGCTTCACGCGATCGTTGATCAGGAACCAGACAAGTGCGTAGCCCCAGACGAACAGCGCGAGCTCCCAGCCCAGCGCCGGCATCAGAAGCCCATAGACCGCGATGATGGTGGCGAAGGCCTGCGTGCCGAACACGGCGATCAGGAGAATGCGGGCCGGCATGATCGACCAGAACGGCCCCCGGGTGCGGGTGACGAAGATGTTCAGATGCCCCGCCACAGACAGCTTCAGATACATCAGCGTCTGGACCACCTCGCGGTCGAGATGGAGCACGCGCTCGCCGATATAGAACATGCCGAACGAGGCGACGACGCCGGCGAGGCCGAGCATGGTGGAGATGCCGAGCACGCGGCGCATGTTCCAGGATTCCGGCTTCGGCGACGGGCGCACATTGTCATAGGCGATGGACAGGATCGCGCCGTCATTGAGGAGCGCGAGCAGTACGATCATGATCGCGGTGACGGGATAGAAATTGAACACGAGGATCGCCAGCGTCATGAACAGAAGGACGCGGATGGTCTTGGCGATGCGGTAGATCGCGTAGCTGTTCATGCGCTGGAAGATCTTGCGCGCTTCCTTGACCGCCTCGACGATCACCGTGAGCCCCGGGGTCAGGAGGACGATGGCCGCGGCGGCGCGTGCGGCGTCAGCGGCGCCGGAGACGGCGATGCCGCAATCGGCCTTTTTCAGTGGCGGGGCGTCATTCACGCCGTCGCCGGTCATGCCGACGATGTGTCCGTGCTTCTGCAACACGTCGATGATGTGGAACTTGTGCTCGGGGAACACTTGCGCGAAGCCGTCCGCCGTCTCGATCTCCTGATCGAGCGTCGCCTGCTGGTGAACCTTGGTGTCCTCGAAGCCGCTGGCGTCGAGAATGTTGGTGCCAAGGCCGAGCTGGCCCGCGATCTCCTTGGCGATGGCCAGCTGATCGCCGGTGACCATCTTGACGTCGATGCCGAGCTCCTCGGCGGCGGCGATCATTTCTTTCGAGTCCGGGCGCGGCGGGTCGTAGAGCGGGAGCACGCCGAGAAACTCCCACGCGCCCTCCCCTGACGCATCCCCTGATGACTTGGCGACGCCGAGGGCGCGATAGCCGCGCTTGGCCAGCGCATCGGTCGCCTTGCCCACGTCGGCGCTGACCTGCTTCGCGTTCGCCGAGAGCGCGAGGATCACCTGCACGGCGCCCTTGGTCACCTTGAAGACCTTGCCGTCGGCCCCCTTCACGGTCGCCTCGGTGCGCTTATGGACGGGGTCGAAGGGCTGGTAGTGCGTGACGTCAAAGGCTTTCAGCGCCGCCTGGTTCTTGACGCCGGCGATGACCGCCATGTCGATGGTGTCCTGGTCCTCGGCGCGCGAAGCCAGCGCCCCGTCGAGCACGAGGTCGTCGCGGCTGGCTTTGCCGACGCAGACCGGATCGCCCAGCGTTAGCTTGTTCTGAGTGAGCGTGCCCGTCTTGTCCGAGCACAGCACGTCGACGCCGGCCAGTTCCTCGATGGCGGCCAGCCGGCTGACGATGGCTTGACGCGCGGCGAGCCTGCGCGCACCCACCGCCATGGTCACCGACAGCACGGCCGGCATGGCGACCGGGATCGCCGCGACGGTGAGCACGAGCGCGAATTGCAGCGTGGTCATGACCGGATCGCCGCGGAACAGCGCGACGACGAAAATCAGGGTGACGAGCGCGATGGCGATGACGATCAGATAGTCGCCGATCTTGAGCACGGCGCGCTGGAAATGGCTGACGGTGTGCGCTTCGGCGACGAGGGCCGCGGTTTTGCCGAAGAAGGTGTGGCCGCCGGTGGCATAAACAAACGCGTCGGCTTCGCCTTGGCGGACGATGGCCCCAGAATAGAGCACCTCACCGGTATTCCTCGTGACGGGCTAGGATTCGCCGGTCAACGCCGCCTGATCGACCTCCATCGGGTCCGGCCCGAGCGAGCGTGCATCCGCCGGCACGATGTCGCCGAGGCGCAGGCGCACGACGTCGCCAGGCACCAGCAATCGCGCGGCCATGTCCGACCAGGCGCCGTCACGGCGCACGCGGGCATGGGGCGCGAGGCGGGCTTTCAGCGCGGCGATGGCATTGCCGGCCTGATACTCCTCCCAGAAGCCGACCACGGCATTGGCGAGGAGCAGCACCATGATGATGACGAAGTCCGGCCAATGGTTCACGGCCGCCGACAGAACGGCCGCGGCCTCGATCATCCACGGAATGGGCCCCAGAAATAGCTCAGGAACTTGAGAAGGGGATTGTCCTTCTTCTCGGCGAGCTCGTTCGACCCGTATTGCGCGAGCCTCTTGTCCGCCTCGGCCTTGGACAAACCGTCCGGCGAGAAGCCGAGCTTCGCCTTGACCTGATCGAGGGTGAGCGACTTCAAATCCGCCTGATCGTCGGACTTCATTCCGGGCTCGGCCACCGGCGCCTCTCTATAACTTGTCTGGCTCAGGGACAGTGCTCGGCCAAGGATGCCCCATCGCCCCGATCAAGTCCCGCCAATCCGCCCAAATCCGGGACCTGGGCTGTGGATATGATGGAGAACACCCCCGTGTTCCCGACATCTCCGCAGCTCAGCGGCGCCCGTAAGCAGTATTCTCGCGGCGTGATCGGCGGACGCAGCATGCCCTAACCTCAGGGCTCATCTGTCGTGCTGCGCGGGATGACCTAAACACTCCGTAAAACATCCGGCCGTCCTAAGACTTGATGCGATTACTTCACGTTATGTTGAGACCATCGCCGTAGATCAACAGGGCCATGACGCCGTAAACAAATGGCATAGCCAAACTGTGCTCGCGCCGGCCTAGGAGGAGACAGACCGTGAAAGCGACCCAAGCGTTACACGAACTCGGGCAAAGCCTGTGGATCGACGACATCACCCGCGACATGCTCGATAGCGGAACACTCAAGAAATATATCGACGGGTTCTCCGTCACGGGGCTCACCTCCAACCCGACGATCTTCGACAACGCCATCTCCAAGTCCAACAGCTATGACGGCGAGATGAAGCGCCTGATGAAGGGCGGCTATTCGGGCGAGGCGCTGTTCTTCGAGCTGGCGTTGCAGGATTTGTCGCGCGCGGCGGATCTGTTCCTGCCAATCCACCAGAAGACCGCCACGGTCGACGGCTTCGTGTCCCTCGAGGTCTCTCCGCTCCTCGCCTACGACACGCAAGCCACCATCGCCGAGGCGAAGCGGCTCTACGCGCGGGCGCATAAGCCGAACTTGTTCATCAAGATCCCCGGCACCAAAGAAGGCCTGCCGGCGATCGAGGAAGCGATCTTCTCCGGCGTGACCGTCAACGTGACGCTGCTGTTCTCCTCGCAAGACTGCGTGGCCGCGGCTGACGCCTACATGAAAGGCCTGGAGCGGCGCGTGGCGGCGGGGCTCGAACCGGACGTGCGCTCGGTGGCCTCGATCTTCATCAGCCGCTGGGACAAGGCGGTGCTGGACAAGGCGCCGGACGAGCTGCGCGACAAGCTCGGCATCGCCGTGGCGCATCAGGCTTACCGGGATTATCGGGCGATGCTCGACAGCGATCGCTGGCAGCGGCTTGAATCCATGGGCGCGCGGCCGCAGCGTCTGCTGTTCGCCAGCACCAGCGCCAAGGACCCGCGCGCGGCGGACACTCTCTATGTGAGTGCGCTTGCCGCGCCGAATACGGTCAACACCATGCCGGACAAGACGCTACTGGCCTTCGCCGATCACGGTAAGCTCGACGGCGTGCTGGCCCCGGACGGTGGCGATTGCGAGCAGGTGCTCGCCGCCTACGAGAAAGCCGGCATCTCCGTTTCCGCGCTTGCCGCGCAACTGCAGAAGGAAGGCGCCGCGTCGTTCGTCAAGTCGTGGCAAGACCTGCTAAAATCCATCGAGACGAAGACCGAGACGCTGAACTAAGGGAGGCCGTCAATGCCCACGCAACTGATCAACAGCCCGGCGTGGCAGGCGCTCGAAGCCCATCACGCCAAAATCAAGGACGCGCATTTGCGGCAGCTGTTCGCCGACGATGCCAGCCGCGCCGCGCGCTTCTCGGCGGAAGGCGCAGGCCTCTTCCTCGACTACTCCAAGAACCGCGTCACCGAGGAGACCATGGATCTCCTCATCGCGCTGGCCAAGGCGCGTAAGGTGGCCGAGCGGCGCGACGCCATGTTTCGCGGCGAGAAGATCAACGTGTCGGAAAACCGCGCCGTGCTGCATGTGGCCTTGCGCGCGCCGCGCGACGCGGTGATCGAGGTCGACGGCCATAACGTGGTGCCGGACGTCCATGACGTGCTCGATTGCATGGCCGCCTTCGCGGAGAAGGTGCGGAGCGGCGAATGGAAAGGCCACACGGGCAAGCGCATCAAGAACGTCGTCAATATCGGCATCGGCGGCTCCTATCTCGGACCGGAGATGGCGTATCTGGCCTTGCGCTCCTACTCCGACCGAGACATGACCTTCCGCTTCGTCTCGAATGTGGACGGCGCCTGCTTCGACGAAGCGACGCGCGATCTCGACCCGGCCGAGACGCTATTCATCATCTCGTCCAAGACCTTCACCACGCTCGAGACCATGACCAACGCGGCGACGGCGCGGGCCTGGGCGCTCAAGGCGCTCGGCGACGAGACGGCGGTAGCCAAGCATTTCGTCGCCGTGTCCACCAACACGGCGGGCGTGGAGAAATTTGGCATCGACACCGCCAACATGTTTCAGTTCTGGGACTGGGTCGGCGGCCGCTACTCCATGGACTCCGCGATCGGGCTTTCGACCATGATCGCCATCGGGCCCGAGAACTTCCGCGACATGCTGGCGGGCTTTCACGAGATGGACGAGCATTTCAAGACGGCGCCCATCGAGAAGAACCTGCCGATGCTGATGGGGCTGCTCACGGTCTGGTACAATAATTTCTTCGGGGCGCAGACGCTCGCCGTACTCCCCTACTCCGAGCACATGGCGCGCTTTCCCGCTTATCTCCAGCAACTGCAGATGGAGAGCAACGGCAAGCATGTGGACCTCGCCGCGGCCCATGTGAACTATCAGACGGGGCCGATCATCTGGGGCGAGCCCGGCACCGACGGCCAGCACTCCTTCTACCAGCTCATCCATCAGGGCACGAAGCTGATCCCCTGCGATTTCATCGGCTTCCTCACACCCTTAAGCCCGCTTGCCGATCACCACGATCTGCTGATGGCCAATCTGTTCGCACAGGCCGAGGCGCTCGCCTTTGGCAAGACGGCAGCGGAGTTCACGGCGGAAGGCTCGCCGCCGGCGCAGACGCCGTTCCGCGTCACCGAGGGCAACTGGCCGACCAACATGATCCTCGCCGACAGACTCGATCCAAGGACGCTCGGCGCGCTGGTCGCTCTTTACGAGCACAGCGTGTTCACCCAAGGCGGGGTGTGGGACATCGATTCGTTCGATCAATGGGGCGTGGAGCTCGGCAAGGTGCTCGCCAACCGCATCATTCCGGAGCTCAAGAGTCCGGATGCGCCGAAGCTCTCACACGACAGCTCGACCAACGCGCTGATCGAGCGCTACCGCGCGCACAAGTTTTAGCGTTTGACGCGCAGTCTACCGCCGGCTGCGCCCGCCCGGGCTCTGGCTCGTGCCGTTCGTTGTGTGTCCGCTACGTGTCATGGGCTGAACCCTCCGTACTAGGGTCAACGTGTGCTTTGGCGGAGGGATTCTGCTTGCCTGTTGGTTGGCTCGGGCGCTTCATTGGAAGGTTCGGCTGACTCAACGATGAGCCTGACCGAATGATCCACGGAGTAGAAGCCAATGAGCAAGTTCCTTTTGCAGGCTTTCATTGCAATTACATTGCTTAGTGGGACTACTCAACGCTGAGAACTCAATGACACGTTTGGCCGACGCCCACGCCGACGCCTGTGTCTATAACTACACACAATGCATGAACGGCTGTGGCGGCGCTTCAGGTTGCGAATCACAATGCTAAGCCAACTACAATGGCTGCATGGGCCAGTAAGAGCCGGAGCCATCCGATGCGGAGGGGGTGTCGGCCAAGCCGACGCCCTCTTTGTATGCCGACACATTGACGCGTTGGCGTAGGGCCATGAGCTGAGTCGTTGGCGGCCCAAGGCCACGAGCGGAACCCTAAGCTGCCGCCGCCCGGCCGCGCATGGCGGCGGCTCTGATCGCCTTGATGTTCTCGGCGTAACGGCCGTCGCCGAATACGCCCGAACCGGACACGAGCGCATTGGCGCCGGCCTCGGCCACGAGCGGCGCGGTCCCCTCATGAATGCCGCCGTCGACCTCGATATGGATGGGCCGTGCGCCGATCATCTGCTTGATGGCGCGGATCTTGTTGATCTGGAGCGGGATGAAGGTCTGGCCGCCGAAGCCGGGGTTCACCGTCATCACCAGGACGTGGTCGACCTTGTCGAGCACATATTCGAGCGCCGACTCCGGCGTGGACGGCGTGATGGCGACGCCTGCCTTCTTGCCGAGGCTCCTGATCAGCTGGAGCGAGCGGTCGAGATGCGGCCCAGCTTCCGCGTGCACCGTGATCATGTCAGCGCCCGCCTTCACAAAGGCTTCGAGATAGGGATCGCACGGCGCGATCATCAGATGCACGTCGAACGGCTTCTTGGAATGGGGCCGGAGCGCCTTCACAACATCGGGGCCGATGGTGATGTTGGGTACGAAATGCCCGTCCATGACGTCCACATGGATCCAGTCGGCGCCGGCTTGATCCACGGCGCGCACTTCCTCGCCGAGCTTGGCGAAGTCGGCGGAGAGGATCGACGGCGCAATGATGATCTCGTGGGTCATGGCTCTCAGGCCTGATTTCGTGTCATCGCCCGGCTCGACCGGGCCATCCAGTAACCCCTACATCGCAGGATATCCTGGACCTTTGGTTACTGGATTCCCGCTTTCGCGGGAATGACAGATGGTAACTTTTCCCCTTAACGTGCGATCCGGACCCACGCGACGAGACGAGGCAAAGCCTATGAAGCCAGCATTTGGGACGCTCCGCGTTTGCGAGGACGCCGCCGGCCTGGCCCGCGCCGGCGCGGCCTATGTGTGCGACCTCACCGCGAGCAATCCGGGCCGCACGATCGTCGCGCTGTCGGGCGGGAACACGCCGAAGCCGCTTTATGAGCTTTTGGCGCAGGAGCCGATCAAGTCTCGCCTGCCCTGGGACCGGGTGCACTGGGTTCTGGGCGACGAGCGCTTCGTGCCGCCGTCCGATCCTGCCAGCAATTTCGGTATGGCGCGTGCGGCCTTCCTTTCGCATGTGCCGGTGCCGCCGGAGAACGTGCATCCGGTCGAGACGGACGGCGTGACGCTGGAAGAGGCAGCCAAACGCTACGAGACGATGTTGAAGGGGCTTTACGGGGCGGACACGCTTCAGGCGGATCGCCCCCTCCTCAGTCTCACCTTGCTCGGTCTCGGCGAGGACGGCCATACGGCCTCTCTTCTGCCGGGAGAGCCCGTGCTTCAGGAGCGCAAGCGCTGGGTGGCGCCGGTGCCAAAGGGCCGGGAAGAGGAGCGCATCACCCTCACCTACCCCGCGCTCGATTCAAGCGCGGTCGTCGCCTTCCTCGTATCCGGCGAGGGCAAGCGCGAGATTCTCGACAAGATCCTGTCGGGCGACACGGACGTTCCGGCCGCGCATATCCGCGCGCAAGGCGAAGTCATCTGGTTCGCCGACCGCGCCGCCGCCGGAAAATGGGCCAGCAGCCTGGACCGCAGCTAAGGCGTATTCAGCGCCGGTTTTCAGGGCACCTTTCACTTTCGCCAGCGAAGCGGTAGACTCTCCCCATGCTTGCCACGCGCGCGGACGGCGTGGGGGCGGCTCTTCTCTTGTTGCGGGCGCCGATCTCCGCGCCTTTGCCGCCCTGCCCCAAGCCAGTGCCATGAAACCTTATCGCGGCTCGGCCTGTTCTTGTTAAGCAAGGTCCTTTATGAGGGAGACATCCCTCTCAGCCGCAGAACTAAGCAGGAAGGAACGACGTGACGCTCACGGCCGAAACGCGCGACAAGACCTGGGCGCCGAGCCATGCAGGCCTCGAAGCCATCGTGCATGGCGAGCATGGCGATCCGTTCTCGATTCTCGGGCTCCATCACGGCCGCTATGGCGCATCCGTGCGCGCCTTTCTGCCCGGCGCGACAGCCGTTGCGGCGATCGACTCCCAATCCGGCAAGGTCATCGACCTGGAGCCGCTTCACGCTGCCGGGTTCTTTGGCGGCGAAGTGCCGGAAGGCCTGCCGGCGAACTACCGCCTGCGGGTCACCAATGACGGCACGACCGTCGAGGTCGAAGACCCCTATCGCTTCGGTCCCATTCTCGGCGAGCTCGACCTGCATCTCTTCGCCGAGGGGAACCATTTGCGCCTTTACGAGAAGATGGGCGCGCACCCCATCACCCACGAGGGCGTCGACGGCGTCAGCTTCGCGGTGTGGGCGCCGAATGCGTCCCGGGTCAGCGTGGTCGGCCCCTTCAACGATTGGGACGGCCGCCGCCACCCCATGCGCAAGCGAACGGAGGCCGGCATCTGGGAGCTCTTCGTGCCCGGTGTCGGCGTAGGCGACGTCTATAAGTATGAGCTGCTCGGGCCGAACAAGGAGCTGTTGCCGCTCAAGGCCGACCCCTTCGCTTTTCAGCAAGAGCATCCGCCGGCCACCGCCTCCATCGTGCATGGCCTGCCCCGCCGCCCCACGCCCATCGGCTCATGGCAGGCCGCGCGCGAACGGCTGCAGGCCATCGACGCTCCGATCTCGATCTATGAGCTGCATCTCGGCTCCTGGATGCGCGGTGATGGCGATCGGTTCTTGAGCTATGCGGAACTGGCCGACCGGCTCATTCCATATGTGCGCGACATGGGCTTCACCCATATCGAGCTGATGCCGGTGAGCGAGTTTCCGTTCGACGGCTCGTGGGGCTACCAGCCCATCGGCCTCTATGCGCCAACCTCGCGCTTCGGCACGCCGGAGGACTTCGCCAATTTTGTCTCGCGCTGCCACGAGGCCGGCATCGGTATCCTGGTCGACTGGGTGTCGGCGCATTTCCCGACCGACGTGCATGGCCTTGCCCGCTTCGACGGCACCGCGCTTTACGAACATGAAGACCCGCGGCTCGGCTTCCACAAGGACTGGAACACGCTCATCTATAATTATGGGCGGCGCGAGGTGTTGAACTTCCTGCTGGCCAACGCGCTGTTCTGGATGGAGCGCTTCGGCATCGACGG
>Ga0307378_10002625_pt1 | contig 27167 bp, 22 predicted proteins | sample UN1MG_FD_202238 | JGI IMG/M metagenome (GOLD analysis project Ga0307378, IMG submission 202238) | Soil microbial communities from Risofladan, Vaasa, Finland - UN-1 | ecosystem: Environmental > Terrestrial > Soil > Coastal area > Acid sulfate soil | place: Finland: Risofladan, Vaasa | collected...
ACGCCGGCGCCACGCCGAAACTGACGGCGTCGGCGACGGTGTCCAACTGGCCGCCGAAATCGCTCGTCGCCCGTGCAATGCGAGCCACGCGCCCGTCGAGCGCGTCAAAGATCATGGCAAAAAGGACGAAGTACCCGGCCAGCATCACGTCGCGCGGCCCCATGCCATGGGCGTTGTCCGTGCTTCCGAGCGCCTTCATCGTCAGGGTAATTGCGGCGAACCCGCACAGGGCGTTCGCGAGCGTGCACAGCGAAGGCAGGATGGCGACGCGGCGGATTCTCATCGGAAGGTCCCGAGGATCGTCTCCCCCGCCCGGACGCGCTGGCCCGGGTGCACGGCTATCTCAAAACCACTGTCGGTCGGCACATAGACCTCGGCGCGCGACCCGAACTTGACCATGCCGAACCGCTGGCCGCGCTCGAGCCGGTCACCCACGGCGGCGCGACACACGATCCGCCGGGCCAGCACCCCCGCAATCTGGCGGACGAGAATAGGCGTGCGTCCGCCGTCGGCGCCGCGGATCGCCAGGCTGTTGCGTTCGTTCTCCACCGAGGCCGACGGTTTGAAAGCGCTGAGGAACCGCCCCGCCAGGTGCGCGACGGCCTCGACCTCACCCTCGCAGGGAGCCCGGTTGACGTGCACGTCCAGCGGGGACATGAAGATGCCGATCTTGTGCGCGCGCTGCCTCAGGAATTCCGGTTCCTCGCCCTGGGAAATCTCCACCACTTTTCCATCCGCCGGCGCCACGAGGACCCCCGGCTCCGAGGGAACGCGCCGCTCCGGGTCGCGGAAGAAAAACAGCACAGCCCCCAACCCCACGACGAACACCGGAATCGCATACCAGAAGAAAACCGCCGAAAGCACGATTCCGGTCGCGGCCAGGCCGCCCAAAAGAACCAACTCGCGAAGACCGTAATTCGTCAGCGGAATACGCATGGGCACACCCTCGCGCTCCGGTTCAAACCGGAAACCGCACGGGACGCGCGTCAGCCGCAAGTCCAGCGCATCAATCGGAAAATCGCGGCACGTGCGGGGCCGCTTCTCATAGTGGGTGCAACGGTTCTCGGTTTCGTTCCTGTCGAGAAACGGACAATGAAACGTCAGGTCACAGCAAGCACCACATGATCGGCACATACCACGCCGCGTCTCGCAAGCCCGCCGAACGTATCCCGGCCGCAGGTGGCTGAGGTACTGGCGGCGCGCCTGCCCCGCCAGACGCGACATCCAGCGCGCGAGGCGAGCATGGACGCCTTCAGGCTCCGCCGCGTAATTGCGGTTGACGGGTGCGATGTTGTCGGCGTCGTGTTCCAAGTCTCGCGTTCCGCGTTCTCCATCACTCCAGATTTGCGTGGCGGGAATCGAGTTCCTGCGGCGTCTTGCCCAGGCGGCGGCCGATTTCCGAACTGACGGCGTCCAGGACCACCAGCAGGGCCTGCTCGAAAAGGGACCCGCCGTACTGAACGGACTGGTCGGCCCATTGCCCGGAACGCTTCGACGGCGCCGGGATTACGATCGTCTCGTCCGCCAGGCGTGCCATCGGCGAGTCCGGCGTCGCCGTCATCGCAAAGATGTGGGCTCCCGCCTCCTGAGCCACCTTTGAGACGAGCACTGTCACGTGAGTCTTGCCGCTCGCCGAGCATGCCAGGAGCAGGTCCCCCGACTGGATCGCCGGCGTGGTCGTTTCGCCCACCACATAGGTCACGAGGCCCAGATGCATCAGGCGCATGGCAAAAGCCCGGGCCATGACGCCCGACCGGCCCCCGCCTGCCACGTAGATGCGGTCGGCCTTCAGGACGGCCTCGGCCAGCCGCTCAAGACCCTCAGGCGGGATCTGGGCAAGCGTCCGCTGCATTTCCTCCAGAATCCGGGTGATGGAATCCCGTATCGCCATCGTCCGCACCGCTCCACATGCCGCCCCAAGTATACCCAAGTCGGCCGGGCGGGACAATACCCCAACGCCCTCGGCACGGCGGGAGGCTGGCCGCTCGCTTGGACGCTCGCGGCTAGTCGAGCGTATTGCGCAGGCCGCGCCCCACCCTATAGAGCGCCGCCGGTTGGCGTTCGGCGCACACACACATTGCGCATGGCCGATATGTTGGCGGGCGATTTTGGGTGAAATTTGGGGGATTGGGGGCCGATTTGGAGGCTAAATCGGGCCTGGCGCTAGCGCCAAGGGGGTTCTGGGGCCAGAATGTTAAGATGGGCGAGGCCGAATCGGGCGCTTTTTTCGACTTTTTTTCACTTTTTTGTCGGAATTGGACCCGAATTGGCGCTTTTTGACCCCTTTTTTACCCCCTACGCATGCCGATGTGATGACGCGTCCGCGCGCGCGTTTTCGCCTTTCCCATCGGCCCTGCTCCATGCGTCCGGCGCCCCAGACTGCCAAAATGGCAGTGGAAAACGGGGGGGGGCGCGGAATGCGGAGTGCAGCCCGCCTTCGTCCCGGCGCGCCGGGACTACAGAGAATGGACCATAATCCGCCTGCGGGCCAAAGCCTACGGCGGAGGACTCCGTGGTCACACCCCTGGGGAAACTCCTGCGCTGTATCGGCTTGACAGCGCATCGGCGCGGGGCTACTTTGTCCCTTTCGGGGGGACGCCATTCGGCGGGGCGGTCCCGGCGCCGGGAACCCTCATCCCTGCCGGTAGGCGGGCCTCTGACCCGCCACGGCGGGCAAGCAGGGAGGTTTTGGATGGACATTTTTGTTCCCGGCCGCATCTGCCTTTTCGGCGAGCATTCCGACTGGGCTGGCGGCTATCGGCGAGTCAACTCTGGGCTCGAGAAGGGCTACTGCATCATCACCGGCACCAACCAGGGCATTCACGCCCGCGTCCAGCCCCACCCCACGCACTTGGTCGTCACGGCCGACTTTGGCGGCGGCAGGAAAGAAGGGCCCCGCGAAATTCCCATGGAGCCGGACGCCCTGCTCGCCGAAGCCCAGGCCGGCGGACCGTTCTCCTACGTTGCCGGCGTCGCCTATCAGGTCCTCACGCACCATCACGTTCAGGGATTGGTCATCGACAACGACACGACGGACCTTCCGGTGAAGAAAGGTCTGGCCTCGTCGGCCGCCGTCTGCGTCCTGGCGGCTCGGGCTTTCAACCGCGTCTATGACCTCAAGATGACCGTCCGCGGGGAAATGGAACTCGCCTATCGCGGGGAACTGACCACACCCTCGCGCTGCGGCCGCATGGACCAGGGCTGTGCGTTCGGCCGCCGGCCGATTCTGATGACTTTCGACGCGGACCTGGTGGATGTCCGCCCGATTCGCGTCGGCGGCGACATCCACATGCTCATCGTCGATCTCAGGAAGGGCAAAGATACCCAAAAGATCCTGGCCCAGTTGAATCACTGTTACCCCTTCCCAACGTCGGACCTGGAGCGGCGCGTCCACGAGTATTTGGGCCCGATAAACAAAGCGATTGCCGAGCGCGCCGTCGAGAAAATCGAGGCGGGCGACGCCAGGGCCGTCGGCCAACTCATGACGGAGGCCCAGACCCTGTTCGACCAATATCTCGCCCCTGCCTGTCCCGATGAACTGGCCGCGCCGAAACTCCACGCGGTCCTCGAGCATCCCGCCATCCGGGACTTAATCTGGGGCGGCAAAGGTGTGGGCAGCCAGGGCGACGGCTGCGCCCAACTCGTAGCCCGCGATGCCGAATCCCGCGACCGCGCCGCACGTGTCCTCGAGCGCGACCTCGACGTCACGTGTCTGCCGCTCGACGTAACCCCACCCAAGCGCATCCGCAAGGCGGTCATTCCCGCCGCCGGTTTCGGCACGCGCATGTTTCCGGCGTCGAAAGCCGTGAAGAAGGAACTCGCCCCCATTGTGGACCGCGACGGCCTGGCCAAGCCGATCATCCAGGTCATCGTCGAGGAAGCGTTTCGTTCCGGCATCGAGGAGGTGGCCCTTGTCGTTCAGCCTCAGGACCGTGCCCTGTTCGAGTCCTACTTTGGCGCGCCCCTTTCGCCGCAGCACTATAACAGCCTGCCGACGGCGCTTCAGAAGCACGCCCGGTATCTCGAATCGCTGGGCCGACGCATCACGTTTATTGTCCAGGAGAAGCAGGAAGGCTTCGGGCACGCCGTTCTCTGCGCGCGGGAGTGGGTCGGCGCCGAGCCGTTCCTCCTGATGCTCGGCGACCACGTGTTCCTTCCCGAGGGGGACGAGCCGTGCGCCGCCCAGGTCCTCGCCGCCTACGAAGCAACCGAATCGAGCGTCGTCGGCCTTTCGGTGACGCCTGCCGAGGAGGTCTGCAACTTCGGCACGGTCGGCGGTGTCTGGACCGGCGGCGGTGCGATGCTCGCGGTCACGGAGTTCGCCGAGAAGCCGGCCCTCGACTATGCCGAGGCGAAACTGCGGGTGGAAGGCGTATCGGACGGGTTCCTGTGCCTCTTCGGCCTCTATGCGCTGAAGGCCACCGTCTTCGACCATCTCCAGCACTTATACGATTATAACCTGCGCCAGGGCGGCGAGTTCCAGTTGACCGACGCGCTGGAACTGATGCGCCGGGAAGAGGGCTGCCTGGGGCTTCTGGTGAAGGGCCGACGCTTCGACGCCGGCCGGCCCAGGCAGTACCTGCGAACGCTGAACGCATTCGCCGAGGAGGCGGCCCCGCAGCGGACCGGCGCAAAGGATAGGAAAGGGGGCGGATGATGAACTGGCTGAAAGTGGCAGTGGTTGTAGGGCTGGTAGGATTGGTAGTTAGCCTGAACGGTTGCGATGATCCGTTCGGCGAGAAAAGATTGAAGTTGGAAGAGGAAGCCAGACGCCACGCCGAAGCGCTGGGTAGTCTCAAGGCGCAGAACCGCACGCTAGTGCAGGAACGGAAGCAGTTAGAAATAGAAGTGAAAAGTCTTACGAAGGAGAACGAGAAGTTGAAAGAGCAGGCCACCGCCAAAAGTGCCCTGGCAAGCCAACTGAAAGAGGAAGTTGAAAGGCTCAAGGCGGCCGGTGTTGCAGCAGTGGCGGCGGAAGCGGTGGAGGAAGCAGCAACAATGTCAAACGTGGATGCTCATCGCCAGGGGAGGGAGAAGCGCATGGCGGAGATTACAAAGGCCATCTCGACCCTCGAACCGCGCATAACGAATCTTCGGGTTGAGATCGCCAGGGGTAAAGCCAAAGTATCCGCTTTGATAAGGGCGAGCATCGACGTTCGAATGATACCACCGCCCGGTGGTTACATCAAGGACGGGCAGGTCTGGAGGCGGGGGAAAAGATATAACGTTGGAACGGCGAAAGACCCATGGTGGCGGTATAGACCCGACGTTCCGATTGGACCTGCCGTAAAAAAGGGGGATTTCAGGACGGCACACGAGAGGAGCATGGCCGTTGAGGCTGCCAAGACAAAGCTGCTCCCGCTGTTCGAGGAGTTGCGGCCATTGGAGAAGGAACTTGCCCAGTTGAAGAAGGAACTCGGCAAACTGAGAAAAGAGAAGATCGACGAGATGGCAAGGGAGAGGGCCGAGGAGGCCAAGAAGGCCGACGCTGAGGCGACGCAGACGCCCGCCGAGGCCGACGACCCCGGCGAGGCGGCTAAGGATTTCTAGTAGGCAACACACACGAAAGGGGGGCAGGTCATGGCGAGCCTTCGGAACGGGGTGGGCGGGGCGGGCCGGGAAAGGCGGTAGATGAAATGCGTTCTCGTCGGCCCGCTTTCCCGTGGCCCCCACCACAGCGGGCAAGTCGGCCACGCGACCCGCGGCCTGTCCGTCATTCAGCATCCCCCGGAGCGCGGCCATCACGTGACCATTGCAATTGAGAGGGGTTGCACTTCCCGGCCGGCGCGCTCTAGACGCCGAAGATGCGCTTCGGGTTGTCTCTGAGGAGCAGCCTGGCCGTCTCGAGCGCCTGCTGCTCGCTCATCAGTCCCGTCTCGACAAAATCGCTCGCCAGGACCCGCGCGAGAACCCGCCGGTACATGTTGAACTTCGGCAGGCCGAATTCCACCTTATACATGTCACTGTAGTAGCCGATGAGTTTCACCTTGGGAATGGTCTCCAAGCGCGCCCGCAGGTCGGGCTCGATATAGGCCGGCGCGTTCGAGTACCACCAGTGGCCGGATGGCTTCACGTTCGGGAAAATCCACGCAAAGGTGGCCAACTCGTGCGACCAGGTCGCCGAAAGCACCGAGATCGCAAAGTCCACCTCCGGGTGCCGCCGAAAAAGGTCCGCATATTGAATGAGGCTTCCCCGTTTGGAGAGGAGGTCGCGTCCCCCCTCCACGCCCGCCGGGTAAACGCTTCGGAGGACGCCGATCATGAGTTGCATGGGCTTCTTGAAGTTCCTGCAACATTCAACGACCATCTCAAAGGCGAAGACCGCCAATGCCTCCGCCTCCTCGTGCGATAGCGTCTTGCCTTTGGCGGCCACGCTGATCGCCTTGGCTGCAGCACGCTCATCCGGCCGGCGCGGGACGAAGTCGGGCGGCAGACTGATCGCCGCCGATGCCGCGCCCTGCCCGACGAAATACCGGAACAGCCACCCGAATGCGTCGCGTAGGGCTTTCGGCGACGCAACCTCCTGCCCCGTCTTGGCCGCCAGGCGGTGCTGCACCGCCGCCTCCGCCAGGTGAAAGACAAGGTCGTCCGTGCGCAGAGACGGCACGAACACCGCCCGGTCCACACCCGAAAGGTCCTCGTCAAAGCGGTTCGTCAGAAACACTTTCTCCAGGTTCGCTTTCGCGAGAACCGTCCGGTAACGCTGTTCCTGCCTGCCCGCCTCGGCGACGGCCCGCGCAAGTTCCGGCCAGTTCTGCGGCGTCAGCCGCGCCGCCTGGAACGCAAACAGTTCGCGCGCCGCCTCCATCAGCCAACGGTGCTGCACGGTGTTGTCGAGCGCGGTCAGGCGCGAGACCATCTCGGCCGTCTGCTCGGCTTCGCTTCGCCTCGGGTCCACCGCGTCGGCCGGCATTCCCGCCGAGTGGGCCAATTCCGTGTAGTAGTGATACCCCAGCAGGTCGCCGAGGCTTCGGGCGTGGGGCGATTCGGGCTGCACGTGACTGTGGCAGTCTATGGCGGGAATCCGGAAGATTTCGTTCAGCAGCCGGGCCTCCAGGTCGCTCATTGTCCCCTCCTTGCTCTAGCGGGCGGATGTGTGCCGCCATTATAGGACCCGGGGCCGGAAACTCAATCGAGCAACTTTTTTGTGCAAGGCGTTCGCATTTTCCCGAGAATCGCGTATAATCTCGATGGAGCGGAGAGTGGCAATGATGCCCTGGCTCGAACACGTTACGGTCAACTGGGACCATTGGGGCCTGGCCTTCTGGCTCAGCCGCCCCATGCCGGAGTCTGTCCTCCAGCGTTTCCACGAGAATCAGGATGTGTTCGACATCCGGTTCCTGGAGGATATCCTCGCGCGCCTCGGGGAGGATACCGACGTCCTTGCCCAACTGGGGCATCTCTACACCCGGGCGGGACGCCACCGCCATGGACTTGCCGTGGACCGGCGGTTGGCGGTCCTCCGGCCGCGCGATCCAATTGTTCACTACAACCTGGCCTGCTCGTACGCCCTGTTGAAGCAGACCGGCCGCGCCTTTGCCGCCTTGAAGAAGGCCGTCGGACTCGGCTACCGGGACGTGGCGCACATGCAACAGGATCCCGACCTGGAAAACCTGCGGCACGGCCCACAGTGGAATGATCTAATCGGCGTCCTGAAGTCCTGACAACCCTCAGGCCCTATTTCTCGCCATACCGTTCGCGCCAGAGGATTTCTTCGAGAGCCTTCTTGTCGGCCTGCGGTGTTTCTTGCGGCGCCTTGCCGATGGGAAGGAGAATCGGGAACCGCTTCTCCCGCGGAATGCCCAGCAATTCTTTCGCGAAGTCTTCCTCCTTCAGCAGCGTTCCCTCCACCCAGACGGACGCGTAGCCGAGAGCGGTGATGGCCAAGAGCATGTTCTCGGCCGCCGCCGCGGCGTCCTCCAGCCACCACCGCGACACGTTCGGGTCGGCGATGATCCCGATGGCTGCCCCCGCCGTCGCGAAGCACCGCTGCACGCGCTCCAATGCCTTGAGCGTTTTCGCGTCCCGGAGCAGAATATATTGGAGCGGCTGGCGGTTTCCGCCGGATGGCGCTCGGCGCCCCGCGTCCAGAATCTTCATCAGGTCGGCTTCGCCGACTTCGGCGGGCGCGTATTCGCGCACACTTGCTCGTTTTTCAATAGCCTCGAACAGATCCATGAGTGCCTCCTCCTTTCCGGCGCTAGTGTCTCATCGTTCTCCATTCTACGGCAAACGGCCCCGCCGTGAAAGGCGCTATCCCTTGCGACCGCAGTCGGACCGCCTTACGATGCCGGCATGGTGCGGCGAACGACGGTCATCGCACTCTACTTCTTCCTCGGCGCCTATGCCGTCTGCGCCCAGGCCACCCTGCTCCGCGAGGCCCAGGTGCTCCTGTTCGGGTCGGAACTTTCGTGGGGCCTCGTGCTGGCTTTCTGGCTCGCTGGGGTGGCTTTCGGGGCACAGGCGGCGGGTCGCAGTCTGAAGCGTGTGCGGCGACCGTGGCTTTTCTTCGCCGCCTCGGGGCTTGCCATGCCGCCCTTTCTGGCCGCGGCAATCGTTTTCCTTCGCCTTGCGCGGCCGCTGCTTGGCGTCGGCGCGGGCGAATACGTCGGCCTGGGCGACATGGTCTGGGTCGCCTTGGTGGCCACGGTCCCCATCAGCGTCTGGATCGGATCGGCTTTTCCGGCGGCGAGCGCGATCCTCGGTCGTTCACTTGCCCCCACCCGGCCGGCGGCGAGCGCAAGCGAGCGTGCCCGGTCGGTCGGTTGGGTTTACCTGACCGAGTCCGCCGGCGCCCTCGTCGGTGGGGCCCTGTTCTCCTTCGTATTCGTTGTCCATCTCGACGCGTTTGCGATGGCGGTGGGAGGCGGCGCCGTTCTGGCAGCGGCAGTGGCCGGTCTCGTCTCGACCCATGCCCGATGGCGCCCCGCGGCGCTTCTCGTCCTGGCCTGCGCGGTCGTGCACGCCGCGCTTGTCCTCTCGGGCGTGACCGATTGGCTGAACGTAAAGACCGTCCGGTGGCGCTGGCAGACGTTCGCGCCCGGCCTCGAACTCGTCCGGTCCGAGGACTCGAAGTATCAGAACCTGGCCGTGGGGCGGCTCGGCGACCAATTCAGCCTCTACACGAACGGGACCGTGGCCGCGACGTGGCCCAATCATTTCGACCTCGCCATCGAGGCCCACCTGGCGGCCTGTGAGCAACCCGCGCCGCGGCGGATGCTCCTTCTCGGCGGCGGACTGGAGGGCCTGGCCAAGGAACTTCTGCGCCACCGGCCGGACCGGCTTGACGTCGTCACCCTCGACCGCGACCTTGTCCGATTGGTCCTCGCGCATCTCGATGAGCCGGACGCGGACGCTGCGAGCCGTCTCAGCGGCCACATCCACTACGCCGACGCGCGCCGGTTCGTGAAGCGCGCCGCAAGAGATGGCGAGCGATACGACCTGGTGATTCTGGCTGCGCCGGAGCCCGCCTCGACCCTCGAAGCCCGCCTTTATACCGAGGAATTCTTCGCGGAACTCGCGCGCGCCATGTCCGACGACGGCGTCCTGGCCTTTTCGCTCACGGCTTCCGTCGGCCACTGGGGCCCCGAAGTAGCCGCGTATGTCGGCAGCATCGTTTTCCCTCTGGAACAAGTCTTCCCGGACGTGCTCCTGACGTTCGGGAATCCGATGCGTATCTTTGCCGCCAAGCGCGAAGGCGTCTTGGCGAAAACCGGCGCGGCCCTGGCCGAACGCTGCCGCTCCCGCCGAATCGAGTCGCCATACTTCAAGCCGCTCTGGTTCGAGGGGGCATCGGACCTTCTTGACCCCGAGAAGCGCGCGGCAGTCCGCAGGGCGCTCGAGGCCCGGATGCCGCAATACTTCAACACCGACGAGCAGCCCGCCGCCGCCCTTTACCACATGCGGCTCTGGCTGGCGACGAGCAAAGCGGCTCATGCGGGACCCGAGGCTCCCGCCGAGCGGCCGACGGACATCCTCGGCTCGCTGCTGCGCCTGAAGTTCGAGTGGGTCACCGCCGTCATCTTGGGGGCGACCGTGCTGGCGGCGACTCTGAGTCTTCTGGGGGGAAGGCGCGGCCTGCGGCAGACCGCCCTCCTCTGGTCCGTCGGCACGACCGGCTTTGCGAGCATGGCCCTCGAGATCGTCCTTCTCTACACCTTCCAGACGCTTTACGGCTACGTGTATAGCATGGTCGGCCTGGTCATCGGCATCTTCATGTTCGGCTTGGTTGTGGGAAGTTGGCTGATGAACCGGCGCCTGCGGAGCGCCGCCGGCCGCGAGCGCCCGGGCGAGCGGTCTCGGGCTCCGGGGCTTCGCACGGTTCTCGCGCTCGATTTGGCCGTGACGGTTTTCGCGGCAGCGTTGGTCCTCGTGCTTGCGGTGCTGCGCGCATCGGTGGCGGACTGGCCCGTCCAGGTGGCGACATTCGCTCTGGTCGGCATTTCGGGCGTGCTGGGCGGCCTGGTTTTCCCGCTGGCCGCGGCCGTTGCCCTCCGCGAGCAGGCAAGCACCGAGCGCGTGGCCGGCGCCATCGATGCCGCAGACCACGTCGGGGCGTGCGCGGGAGCACTCGTGACCGGCGTGGTGCTCGTGCCGGTATTGGGAATCAGCGGGACGTGCCTCGTCGTCGCAACGATGAAGGTGCTCTCAAGCCTCTTCGTCGGCGCGGCGGCTACGACTCGCCCGATGCTTTCCCCGGCGCCTTCGGCTTGAACGCGAGCGCCTCTTCCTGCGTCCAGACGCCGGGGATTCTCCGGCCGCACGAAGCGCAAGCGCCCTCGTTCAAGCCCGATGTGTCCACGCGGTAGCCGACGCGGGCGATCACCTTCTTGCCGCACGAGGGGCAATACGTGCTTTCGGCCTCGTGGAAGGAGACGTTTCCGATATAGACATAGTGGAGGCCGGCGTCCATGGCGGCCCGGCGGGCGCGCTCGAGCGTCTTGACGGGCGTGGGCGGCAGATTCTTCACGCGATACGTCGGATGGAACCTGGAAAAGTGAACCGGCACGTCCGGCCCCATGTGCTCGACGAGCCACGCCGCCATCTCGCGCACTTCCCTGGCCGAATCGTTCAGCGTCGGGACAATCAGCACGACGACCTCCGTGTGAATCCCGATGTCGGCGAGCACCTCGAGCGTGTGGAGCACGGGCGCAAGTTCCCCCGCGCACATGTCGCGGTAAAACGTCTCGGTGAATGCCTTGAGGTCGATTTTGATGGCCGTCAGGTGCTCACAAAGTTTCCGCAGCGCCGGCTCGCAGATGTAACCGTTCGAGATGGCGACGCCGCCGACGCCCATCTTCCGCCCGACAGCGGCCGTATCGTGCATGTACTCGTAGAAGACGACCGGCTCCGAGTAGGTGTAGGCGATGGTCGGGATATGCCGCGCCCGGGCAATCCGTACGAGGTTCTCCGGCGGCACAATCGTGCTCGGAACCTGTTCGGGGCGGAACTGGCTGATCTCCCAGTTCTGGCAGAACTTGCACTCCATATTGCAGCCGGCGGTCGCAATGCTGAGGGCCGTCGTCCCCGGCAGATAGTGAAAAAGCGGCTTCTTCTCAATTGGGTCCACGTTGAGGCTGCACAGGTTCCCGTAAACGAGGGTTTTATAGTCGCCGCCGCGGTTCTCCCGGACGCCGCAGTAGCCCCGCTCGACGTCCGCGACGACGCATTCCCGCGGACAGAGCGTGCACCGGACGGCCTTGTCCTCCAAACGCTCGAACCACATGGCATCATGGACGGCAACCTGCAGCCGGCGTTCTGCTTCCTGCCCCGCTGCCGCACGCCCGAGGACGCCGGCCGCGCAGGCTGCACACGCCCCCGCGCCCAGCGCTTTTAGAAACTGTCGCCGCGATTCGCCGTCTGCCGCGCTTATCCGACATCGAGCCATGGTTTTCCGATGCTCACTATCTCAATGCGCTCAAGGTCCGCGACGCCCAGGCCGCGTGCCTGAGCGCTCTTGAGGTAACGCACAGGGCGCTTCTCGGCGGCCAGGGGTTTCATCCCCGCTGCTGCGCGTTTCCGCTCGAGGATCTCCAGCGCCACGCGGTCCAGCGCCACGGGATCCGTGGCCAGGAGGATTCCGCCGTATGCCCACTGCCACCTCGGCCGGATGGGCGGCCCCCCGTGATACTGTGGGCGTGTCGCATCACACACCGCCAGCCGCAGCCGGCTTCGAATGTGCGGATGCGCACACACGTCGGCAATAAACGGATCGCACCCGTTCTCGTGGTACTTGTTCGGATTATGGATGGCCCCGTAAAAGTTTTTGAGCGAACACGTAAGGCCCGCCAGGTTGTGGTCCTTGAGGACGGAGGCGCTGGCGAGAGCGGTCGTCTCGTCGGTGACGATGCGGCTGTAAAGGCTTCCGATTTGGCCGCTTGTGGCAATCCGGCCGGCATACCCGCTGGTGCCGCGCGACGCCAGCGCGTCCGTGCCGTAACATTGCACCCCTTTGCCGTCCCGGCGCAACTCGTACCCGGCGGCCTTCAGTTCCCGGTCGGACCGGTCCCAAAGAATCACGCGCTCGGGCGCCATCCCGGCGGCACCCGACGCCCGGGCCAGGGCGAGGGCGACGGCGGGCCTCGTCGCCAGGCCGAGACAGTTGACCTTGACGCCGACGCGGTCGTCCGGCTTGAACCACCGGGCCCAGGCGTCGGCGGGTTTCGCCTCGTCGGCCAGCGCGCGGGCCGCTTCGTCCAGGAGTTCGCGCACGCGCCCCGGTGCGGGGCCCTCCCCTTCTCCGGTAAGCGAGTCGTGCCGAATGACAATGACTCTGGATCGCTGCTTCCCGGGCTTGGAAGGTTCCTCCTCGGCCCGGGCGCAGGACAGCCCTGCCGCGGCGCCCGCCGCCGCCAAAGCGCCTGTGCCCATCTGCGTTAGAAAACCGCGCCGCGTGACCATCCGGTTCCTCCGGCGGGCGCCAAGCGCCCGGCAAGCGGCGCCCGAAGCACCGCTACTCTCCCTCGCCGCCTTCGCCGAACACCTGCGCGCCGAAACGATAAACTTGCGTCTCCGGCTCTTTCCAGGCGTCTGGCGGAAGGCCGGCCTTGCGGCACGCGTAGGTCAGGAATTCTTCACGGTTCCATCCCTGCTCGGTCGGGACCTGCGGCAAGAGCAGCCCCCGCCGCCAGCCCCGCACCATCATCAAGCCGTCCCGGCCCACCTGAACTTCCTTCGGATCTGCGAGCCGTCGCATCGGCGTCAGGCAGGAAATCTCGATGGAAAGTTGCGGCACTTCCGCCTCGGTCACCGGGTCGGCCTTGAACCGCGGGTCTTCACAGGCGCGACATGCGTTCTCAATCACGGAAAGGTAAAGCGGTTTGACGGCGACGACGTGGCCGATGCAGCCGCGCAGGCGTCCCTTGTTCTCGAGCGTGACGAACGCCGCGCCGGGCGCCTTGAGCGCCGCCGTCAGGTCATACTTCACTTCGTCAACCTGCGGCGCTTTCCCGTTCTTCACATAAAATGCCACCGTGTCGCGCGCCAGCCGCAGCAACGTCCGCTGCTCCGCCCTTGTCAGGCCTCCCGTCATCTGCCAGAAAACGACGGCCGCATACGTGACCGAGTTCGACCAATCGCCGGTCACGTCGCCGCTCGTGTTGTAGGCGACGCGCCTGCCCTGGACGTCGTCCCACGGCTCGAGGATTTCGAGCAGCAGTCCGACGGCGTCCCGGCCGCAGATCGTATCCCCGGTTTCCCTGAGGAACGTGTCCCAGCCAGCCACGTCCACCTGGACAATTTTTTCGACCGCCCGGTCGTTCAGCGCCTTGAGGCTGTCGCGCACATGCTCGCGGAACGGCACGTGCCCGAAACGCGGGCCGAAATGGCAGAAGTCCGTACTTACGACCAGCAGCGTCTCTTCATTGACGAGGTCGCGGACGGCGGCGGCCAGCGTCGCCCGCTCTTCCGGCTTCAGGTTACCTACCAGCACCTCAACCATCTTGAAGTCCTTGAGGACACGCTGAAGCATCGGCAGTTGATTCTCGACCGAGTGTTCGTTCTGGTGGGCCGCCGGCTGCTCCGTCACGATGGAGCACTCCAGCAGCGCATCCCGCGCCTCGGCGTCCACCCGAATCGAGCCGAGCGGCGTTTTGTATGCCTCGACGCGAAGAACGCTCGCGCCTCGGACCTGCGCCTGGTGGCTCGGGCCCAGCAGAATGACCCGGCGATACGGGTATCCTTTCAACGTGGCGTAGGCCTTGCCGGCCACAGCGCCGCAGTACTGATAGCCGGCATGAGGGCAAACGAGAGCGATTGGCTGGCGCGGCACGGCTGGCTCAGGGAGTGAAAGGAAGGCATCCACCGTGCGGCCCAATTTTTCGGCGTCCGCCGGGAACCATCGCCCTGCCCCGCTGCACGGATGGACCTTCTTTGCCTGGCCGGCGGGCTCCTGTGCCGCCGTGCAAGAGCCGTGAACAAGAACGAGGGGCAAAACAACGGACGCCAGGACCGGCCACCAACGTGCAAGTCCGCTGCGCGCATCCATCTTGCGCCTCCACTCAAGGCTCAGGGGACAAATTGCTGCCTACTGGTGATTATAGACTGAAATGGGGCGTGAGACAATGCGATGGAGTTATGGCCGCGGAATACGCAGCGCCTAATACTTCTCCCAGTGGACGACCTCGGCTAGGGGTCGCTTGGCAGGGTTCGGTAACTTCCCCTTCGGCCGGCCGAGCGCCGCCAGGGCAACCAGGCGCATCCCGGTCGGCGCGCCCAGCAACTCGACAACCCTCGGCGCGTAAGCCTTCTTATCGCCCGCGACCCAGCAGGCCCCCAGCCCAAGGGCGTGGGCCGCCACCAGCATGTTCTGCGCCGCCGCCGACCCGTCCTCCAGGTAATACTTCGTATCTTTCGCCAGGACCGCGATGCAGACGGGAGCGTCTGCGATGAATGGACCGTAATCGGTCATCCCGGCGATCGTGCGTCGGGCTTCGGCGTCGGTGACCACGACGAACTCCCACGGCTGCTCGTTCCGCGCGGTTGCGGCCAGGCGACCCGCGTCCACGACCTGCTCGACGAGTTTCCGCGGGACGTTCCGGTCGGTAAACTGCCGGCATGAGCGTCGAGTCCGAAGGGCTTCAAGGGCGTCCATCGGCAACTCCTCTACCTTTGCTATTCCGGCGTTCCCGAGATAACGCGCTGGTCCACCAGGTCAACGCGCTGGGTCGCGGGCCAATAGGTGATGACGCCGGCGACGACTTCGCCGAATTTTTGTTCGCGCTCGCTCGCCTGCCAGAGATGCGCCCATTGGTCCGCCCCCCGGTACAGGCGAATGCGCTGCGGCTCGCGGGTGTATATTAATCGCCGCCCTGTGCCGCGACGGTCGTCCACCCAGATCTTGACGCCGCCGTCGGCCATCAACTTCTCGACGTTCATGCGCTCTTCGCGCGGCGCCTGTTCCTGCGTGGGCGAGGCGGTCGTTTCAGCCGCCGCCTGTTCGCTGAAGACGATCTGGAGGTCGTCGCTTTCGATGCGCGTGGTGGTGGGCTCGCGCCGCGAAGAGCCCCCGCCGCCGGGTGCGGCGCGCCCCACGTGGGTCGTCTCGACGTTCCCTTTGAAGTAGGCCCGGTCGGCCTTCCCGTCGTAGGCCATCGCTTCGGCCCAGGCGACCTCGGTCCGCGCGTACCCGTCGGGGACCCCTGCGTCCCAGGCGGCTGCCACGTCTTCGGGGACAAGCCCTTTGCCCGCCGAATCGCCCGCGCCGGAGTCTTCACGAGAAAGGATGCGCAGCCGTCCCGGGCTGCTGATGTACGCTTTCCGGTTTTCCTCGAGGTAGGTCAGGTTGTCGCCGACCATTTCCATCTGGTACCGGACCGTCCCGTCCTCATCAAGTCGACGTTCGACGGCAGAGACGTCTTTGTCGGCGAGGATGCGCTGGACGCCCTTTCGGCCCAGGAGGCCCTCCGTCCCGAGTTCGTCGCCGGCGCGCGTTTTTCCGGCCGACCCGTCGCTCGCTTCACCCTCCTTCTGCGGCAGGTCTTTGAAGTGGACCCACATCTGACGGCAGGAAAGTTCGCTGTCCGCCATCTTCGTGTGAACGTCGCCGTCGAAGAAGGCGAAATTGCGCTTGTCCTCGAAGGACATGCGGCGGCTCCAGTCGATGTGGAGTGGCACGGGGCTGCGTAGCGGCTGGCCGCGCAAGTCCGTCGTCGCCGGAATCTCCAACCGGCCCGCACCATTCACCGTAGCCTTCCCCTCGGCCTGGCGGAACTCGATGCGAGGTCCGATGATGCGCGACCCGCCGCGCGCCGCCATGGCCGGTTTGCCTTCAAGAAGCATTACGCCTTTGCCCAGGTCGCGCTTGACGTGGTCGCCCTCGGCCTCCAGATCGCCGCGCTCGATGAGGACGTTCCCGTAGGCGTCCAGGAAGTCGGCCTCGAGGCTCCCCTCGTCAGTCCGCGCGAACGTCACCGTGAGGTCCTCGGCGCGGATCTTGCCTTTCGGGTCGTTAATGGCGACGCGCCCCGACGCCTTCAGTTCCTTCGGGTCGGTGCCGCCGGAATCGGTTCGCGCGAAAGTGATGTCCAGGTCCTCACAGGTGATGTCGCCGACGGTTTCGGGCCGGCCGGCCGCGGCGGCCCCGCGTTCGTTCTTCACAACGACGCCCCCGTGGCCGACGAGGCGCTTGATGGCCTGGCCGCTGCCTTTCCGGGCGGGGAAGAAGTCAATAACGAGTTCGTCGCCTTCCAGGCGCCCGTCTTTCTGCACGACGACGGCATTGCCGCTGAAGGCGGCCTGTCGGATTTCGCCCATGCCGCTTTCCTCGCCGGTCGGCAGGCGGTAAAACGCAAGGCGCATCCCGCGCTCCCACGAGGCGTCGAGCGTGCTTGGCTTTCCCGCTTCCGGCGCCGCCGCTTCCGCAGAATCGCCCGAGGGTGCGCCCGTCAGGCTCCGCGTGGCGACCAGGGCATACAGTTCGCCCTTGCCGCGCACCTCAGCCGTGCCGAGGCTGCGATTGAAGTCCAGGCGGCCGCCCGTCAGACGCATCCGACCCGGCTGTTCGAGCAGGATCGGCGCGTCCTCGCCGACCACACGGCCGGCGCCCGTTTTCAGGTTATAGTTCACCTCGGCGCCGACGATGCGGGTTCGCGCGTCCTCGACGGTGACGGGTTTGCCCGTGGCGGTCATTTCATACCGTTTGTCTCCGAGGGCCTTTTGCTCTTCCGGCCCGACCGGCGTGATAATGAGCGGGCCGTCCGCGACGACGGTCAGCGGCGGGAGGGCACCCGGACGCAGATACGGCGGCGCTTCGGTCTCAGGCGGTTCGGCCGGCGGCGCGGCATCCGCTTCGGGCGCGCGCTGCTCCTCAGGCGGCACCGCCGGCAAATCGGCGGCGTTCGGCGATGCCCCACCGGGGCTGGCCGCGCCGGACGGCGTCCGCGAACGTCCGGCTTCGTTGTAAAGGGCCACCCGATCGCAGCGCAACCGTTGCTCCATCTGCCAAGCGTCCACGTTGCCGCCGAGATCGATGCGCCAGAGGCTGCCGCCGTCCTCCTCATCTTCGGGCGCTTTCCCGGGACCCGCCGGCGCTCGGTCGGCCGACGCGGGCTTCGGCGGCGGGGGGGGGACCTCCGCCGGTTCTTCCACCGCCTCCGATTCGGCGACCGGCCCCAACCCGATTTGAAGGCGCCGGCCAGCCTCCATCGAAATGAGAATGTCCTCCAGGAGGGTGAGTGTGTTGATGCGGCGAGTCTCTCGGTCGAGCACCATCCGCATCTTTCGGGCGGTCAGAAGCATCTCAGGTGCGACAAGGATCACCGGCCCGTCGGTCGTCAGTTCGTATCCTTTGTTGCTGAATTGAAGGTCTTCCACGCCGACCAAGAGATCGTCCGTCGGATCGTCCCGCGAACCGCTGTCGTGTGACAAGACGACGTTCCCCCACATCCGCCCCGACTTGATGTGCTCGACGTCCGTCAGGGGACCTGTCGTGACGACCTGAGCCTGGTCGGCCACCAGAGTCATCACCTCGCCCTGTCGCGTGTAAAACTGGATGCGCGGGCGGGTGATGTCGGCGATGTTCCCTTCGCGCTCTTCGACCCGGTCGGCCAGGAAAGCCATCTCCGGTCGGCCCTGTCGGTCCTTGCGAACGATGTGCAGATTGGTGGTGACCTCGATCCTCAGCCCGTCGCCCACGTCGAGACCTTCGCGGTCTTCGGGCTCTTCAAGCCTCTGCCGCTCTGTCCCGACGCCCTCGACGGACCAGGAGGCATCCATCCAGCGGTACCAGTACCGGAAGGCCATGAAGACGAAGATCGCCCCCAGCAGCGGGAGCAGAACAAGCATGACGCGTCGGAAGGTCATGGCCGCGTCCTCCACGGGTTGCGGGCGGGCGACAGGTCCGGCGGCAGCCGCTGGTCGTAACGGCGGCATACGTCGGCCCACCGGCCCTGGTACTTCAGAATCAACTCGACCGTCTCGCGGACGGCCCCCGCCCCGCCCTGGTGCTCGGCCACATAGTGGGCCGCACGCCGCACCTCCGCCACCGCGTCCGCAGGGGCTACGGCAAAGCCCACCCGCGCCATGACGGGCAGATCCGGCAGGTCGTCGCCGACGTAACAGACTCGCTCGGGCGTCCGCCGGAACCGCTTCAGCACCTTCTCGAACACCGGCAGTTTGTCCTTGGCGTCTTCATAGACGGCCTGGACGCCTATTTCCTCGGCCCGCCGACGCACGGCGGCCGAGGCCCGGCCCGACACGATGGCGGCCTGGTGACCCGCGCGCAGCCAGTACTTGACCCCCTGGCCGTCCCGGACGCTGAATCGTTTAATCTCGCCGCCGCGCGGGCCGTAAACGATCCGCCCGTCGGTCAGGACGCCGTCCACGTCCAGCACCAATAGGTCGATGCTATCGAGCATCCGCCGCTCCTAATTCTACAACGTTATCTCAACGCAGAGAGCGCAGAGACCGCAGAGCAACTACTCCTTAAAATGGTTAACGACGCGGCGAATCCCATCCTTCAAAACCCGCACGTTGAAATTGATCAGCAACCCGACCTCGCACCCCGACAGCCTGAGGTACGAAAGCAACTGGACCTCATGGATGCGCTCGATGCGGTCCACGGCCTTCAGTTCCACAGGCACACATCCCTCCACGAGCAGGTCCAGCCGGTATCCGCAATCCAGGTTCACGCCGGCGTACTTGACCGGCATCGCTTTCTGGCGCTCGACCTTTACGCCTCGCTGAGCGAGTTCATGGACCAGGCACGCTTCATACGCGGACTCGAGCAAGCCCGGCCCCAGTGCTGCGATGAACTGCCATCGCAGCCCCGATGACCGCTTCCGTAATCCGGTTCAATTCTTTACCCATCTCTGCCGTCTCTGCGTTGAATCTATCTTGCTCCATTACAAATCCCGGTGCACTCCGGCCTAGGCCGGGCGCTTTTCCGCAGCCCCGACCTCACGCGGTTTTGTTTTCATCTTAACTTTATGACATCTGTTCTCTGCGTTCTCTGCGTCCTCTGCGTTGAAGAACACAGCGTAGTAGTACTAGAGGCCGATTCCTTCGGCAAAGAGGTCCTGGACATCGACGAGCCCGACGAGGCGGCCTTCGGTATCGACGACGGGAATTTCCTCGATGAAAAATCGGTTAATCAGTTGGATGGCCTCGGCGGCGGAGTCGCTCACAAGAATACACTTGGGATTCCGCGTCATGACCTCGCGGATGGGCCGGTCAAGGGCGTCGTCGCACCCCGCCTCCAGCAACCGACGCAGGTCCGCGTCGGTGAAGATACCGGAGAGTTTCCCCTGCGCGTCGGTGAGCACGATGGCGCCGCTACGGCGTCGCATGTCCTGCAGTTTGGCCATCGCCTCGCGCACCGAGAGGTTGTCGCGGACGGCAGGGAGGTCCTTTCCCCGGCGCATGACCGTCTCGACCATCAGGAGCCGCTGCCCCAGGCTCCCGCCCGGGTGATACAGGGCAAACTCTTCTCGGCTGAAGCGGCCGTCCTGCTGGTGCATCTTGAGAACCGTCAGCGCCAGAGCGTCGCCCAGGGCGAGCATCGCCGTCGTCGTCGCGCTGGGCGCGAGGCCCATCGGGCAGACCTCGTCGATCTCACCCATCCAGAGCATCGCCTTCGCCTTGCGGGCCAGCGTGGACTCCCGGTTGCCGGTCATCGCAATCACCGGAACCTTCATCTTCTCCAGTTGCCCGAGCAGGCGGGTCACTTCGGCCGTCTCGCCGCCGTAGGAAAGGATCAGGACAACGTCCTTCGGTCCGACGCGGCCCAGGTCACCGTGCACCGCTTCGGCAGCATGGAGAAAATGGCTCGGCGTGCCGGTGCTGGCGAGCGTTGCGGAAACCTTCCGGGCGATGATGCCCGCCTTGCCGATCCCGCTCGTGACGACGTTCCCCTTGCAGGCGTAGAGCATCTGTGCGGCCTGCTGGAAGGCGTCGCCCAGCCGGCCCACCATGCTGCGGAGCGCCTCGGCCTCGGCTTCCAGCACGTGCCGCGCGTAGGCCAAGTCCACGGCGGGGCCGGCTGACTTCCTGCGGCCACGGCGTGCGGTCTTGCGTTTCGCCATGCCTGCCTCCCGTGCATTCGCCGACTATCCGGTAAAGTGTAAGCCTGCATGGGGGTGGCTGCAAGGGTTCTTCGGCGGAGAGGCGGAATGGGTCGGGTTCATTGACGATGTTTGCGCGACGTTTCCTGGAGGAACATCTTTTCGCGCTGGGTGAGGCTGTCGATTCCCTGCTCGTGGATCTTGCGGAGGATGCGGTCCACTTCGGTGTGGTCCGCCTCTTCGCGCCGCCGGCTCTGTGAGGTATGTTGGCTCCGGGCCGGACCCCTGTGATACCGCCACCAGGCGGCGACGCGATCGCCGAACTTCATCCAGATGAAACCGACCACCAGGCCGCCCAAGTGCGCGGCGTGGGCAACATTGTCCACCAAGCCCAGGGTCAGGGCCTGCCAGGCATACACCGACTCGAGGATGAAGTACCCGAGGGCAAACCAGCGGGCTTCAACCCGGAGCGGGAAGAAGAAAATTAAAACATAAAGTTCCTGACGAGGATGCAGAACCGCGAACGCCATCAGGACGCCCATCACGCTGCCGGATGCCCCGACGGTCGCGTGGTCCAGGGCCGCCGGACCATACCAGCGCGTCATCAGGACGTTGAACGCCACCTGGCAAAGACCGCCCACCACGCCGCTCAAAAGATACAGGTAACAAAACCGCTTCCTCCCGAGCCCCTGTTCAATGTGCCTCCCAAGCATCCATAGAATGAGCATATTGATAGCAATATGCCAAAACCCACCATGCAGGAACTGGTACGTTACCAGACGCCATAGTTGGAGCCTTACAAGGCTGTTGACGCTCAAAGCCCCCAGCGGCGCGATAATTTTGTGTCCCGTGGCCCAGTCCAGGACATAGACCGCCACCGTCACGAGCACAAGGATGCTGATCGCTGACCATCGGCGCGGCTGTCGGCTGAAGAAACCTCTCGCACCCCCCGGAGGCGGCGGCTCGTTCCAGGTCTCGCGCCATGCCATCAGCCGTTTCCCCTGCGCAGGTGGTCCCAGAAAAGCAGCGCTGCCACCGTCTTGGCGTCCGTGATCCGCCCATCGCGGATCATCGCCAGCGCCTCCTCGACCGGCAGGATGAGGTTCTCAATCTGCTCGCCGGCCTCGCGCTGCGGCTCGCCGGGGCGCAGGTCCTCCGCCACAAAAATCTGGAGGCGCTCCGACAGGACGCCGGGACTGGGGTGAATCACAAGGAGCGGCTCCAGGCGGCCGGGATGAAAGCCGGTTTCCTCCGCCAGTTCCCGCCGCGCGCAGGCCTCGGGCTCCTCACCCTCCTCAAGCGTTCCCGCCGGCAGTTCCAGCACCTCGCGCTCCAGCGCGTAGCGCCAGTTCTTCTCAAGCAGCACGCGGCCCGGCTCCGGAAACGCGAGGATCGCCACGCTCCCGCCGTGCCGGATCACCTCGCGGGTGGTCTCGCGGCCGGAAGCGTCGCGGATGTGGTGGACCTCCAGCGCCAGTTTGCGCCCGCTGAACAGGCGCTCGCGCTTGAGAATCTGCGGCTGATCGGTCATGCCCGGCGCTTTCCATGTAAACGCGTCGCGGCATTATAGGCGCGCCGGGGCTACCCCGCAACCATCCGTCCGGCACGCGGTCAAATTGGCTTGTTCGCACCCGGCGGTGCGCTATAATGCCCAACCGGTAAATGAGGCGCAGCGCGAGGAGAAAGATGCGGACGGCATATCGCACCCACACGTGCGGCGAATTAAGGCGGGACCACGCCGGCCAAACCGTCCGCTTGGCCGGATGGGTCGAGTCCGGCCGCGACCACGGCGGCCTCATCTTCATCGATCTGCGCGACCGCTACGGCACGACGCAGTGCGTCTTCAACCCCCAGACAAGCCCCGAGGCCCACGCCCTCGCCAAGAAGGCGCGTAGCCAGTACGTCCTGGGAATCGAGGGTAAAGTGGCTGCGCGGCCCGAAGACATGGTTAATCCGAAAATTGCGACCGGCGAGATCGAAGTCCGCATCACCCGCGCCGAGGTCCTGGCCGAGAGCGACTCCCCGCCGATTGAGGTCACCGATGACTGCGAGGCGGGCGAAGACGTCCGCCTCCGCTACCGGTATCTCGACCTCAGGCGCCCCCGGATGCAGAAAAACCTCCTCGTGCGCCACGAAATCATCAAGACGATACGTGGAACGCTCGAAGCCGAAGGGTTCGTCGAGGTCGAGACACCGTTCCTGACCAAGTCCACGCCCGAGGGAGCCCGCGACTTCCTCGTCCCCAGCCGCATCAACCCCGGCCGCTTCTATGCCCTGCCCCAGTCGCCGCAACTCTTCAAACAGATCCTCATGATCGCCGGCTACGACCGCTACTACCAGATCGCCCGATGCCTGCGGGACGAGGACCTGCGGGCCGACCGCCAGCCCGAGTTCACCCAGTTGGACCTCGAGATGGCGTTCGTCGAAGAGGACGACGTGCTGGCTGTCACGGAACGGGTGGTGGCGGCCGTTGCCAAGGCCGTCAAAGGTGTCGAGGTTCCCACGCCGTTCCCTCGCCTCTCCTTTGCCGAAGCGATGCGCGATTACGGCTCAGACAAGCCGGACCGGCGGTTCGAGATGAAACTCGGGGACGTGGCCGAGGTTGCACAGCAAAGCGAGTTCCGTATCTTTCGCGAGGCGGCCGAAGCGGGCGGACACGTGCGCGGCCTGAAAGTGCCCGGAGGTCCCGGCGCGCCGGGACTCTCGCGCAAGGACATCGACAATCTGACCGCCTTCGCCTCCGACTTCGGCGCCAAAGGGCTGGCGTGGATGCGCGTCGAACCGGAAGGCCTCGCCGGACCCATCGCCAAGTTCTTCTCCGCCGACCAGTTGGCGGCAATGAAAGAAACGTTCTCCGCCGAGCCGGGCGACCTGCTCCTTTTTGTCGCCGACCAGCCGGCCGTCGTCGCCGCCAGCCTCGGGGCCCTGCGCGTCCATCTCGGCCATCGCCTCGGCCTCGTGCCGGAGGGCAAACTGGACCTCTGCTGGGTCACGGACTTCCCGCTCTTCGAGTATGACGTCCAGGAGAAGCGGCACGTGGCCATCCACCACCCGTTCACCAGCCCCCGGCCGGCGGACCTGGACCGCCTGGAAACCGAGCCGCTTTCGGTCCGCGCCCGCTCCTACGACCTGGTTCTCAATGGTGTGGAACTCGGCGGCGGAAGCATCCGTATCCACCGCCCCGACGTTCAGCAGCGCGTCTTCCGGATGCTCGGCATCAGCAAGGAGGAGGCGGAGGCCAAGTTCGGATTTCTCCTGGAGGCGCTTCGCTACGGCGCCCCGCCGCACGGCGGCATCGCCCTGGGTCTCGACCGCTTCGTGCGGCTCCTTTTGGACGAGCCGAGCATCCGCCAGGTGATCGCTTTCCCGAAGACCCAGCGCGCCCAGTGCCTGATGACGGGCGCCCCGAGCCCGGTGGACGAGCGGCAGTTGCGCGACCTGCACCTCCGCCTCCGGCCCGAAGCGGCCCAGGACTAACCCTCAGGCCGCCATCCAGTCGAACAGGAGGCCCATCGTTTCGGCGCGCTTCCGGTCGGCCGTCGCATAGGCCTCTTTGGCGTCCGCTGGCCGGAACGTGTGCGTGATTAGGCCACCGAGGTCGAATCGCCCCGTCTCGACGAGCGAAAAGAACAGGCCGTAGATCCGCTCGTCCGACCACGGCGCGTCCCTGTGCGAATCATGCGCGCCGACGATGTGAAGGCCCTTGACGATGACGTCCGACGTCAGGTGCTGCTGGCTCGGTCTGCCCGTGTCGCCGAGGACGATGACCCGGCCGCGCGGAGCCGCGACGCCGAGCGCGTCGGCAAAGACGGCCGCGTTGCCCGTCGTATCCACCACCACCTCGGGCGGCTGGCCGCCGTTGGCCGCGAGGATCTCCTCAGCCGCCTCGGCCACCGGCCTGGCAATGACGTGCGTCGCGCCCCCGCGCTGGGCCATCTCGAGGCGCCTCTCAATCATGTCCACGACGGTGATGGTTTCGCAGCCCGCGGCGTTGGCCCAGCGGACGGACATCTGGCCCACCGGCCCCGCGCCGATGACGAGCACGCGGTCGCCCAGGTGATAGCGCGCCGCCTTGGCGCCCATGAACGCAATCTTAGCCAGGGCGAACCACGTCGCGTCCTTCGGGTCCACCGAAGTCGGTATGGTAAAGCACACGCCAGCCTCGACGACATGATGCGAGGCGTGGCCGGTGCGCATGGCGACGCGCTGGCCAGCCTTGAGCCCGTCGACGCCCGGCCCGACCTCGGTCACTTCGCCGATGGTTGCATACCCCGGATAGAACGGATACTCAACCCATTGGTCCCAGTGGGAGCCTGCCTCGAACAGGCGGTTCAGGACGATGGTTTCCGTGCCGGTGCTGATGAGGCTGTAGAGCGACCGGACGGCGACCTGCCCCTGGCCGATGGCCGGCGGCTCGAAGGTCTCGACTTCAAGTTCCCCTTTGCCCTCAAAGACGATGCGCTCTGCCATCAATGGGTCTCCTTGACGATTCGTGCGGCTACCCCGCAATCCAGGCCGATAAGTGTATCAGGAAGGTGGCGGCGCGCCTATAACGCCGTCGCTTCGTCAGGTCGCGGATTCGCCGAAGGCAAGGAACCCGCGTGGAGGAGTTCCCGAGGACGAGCATCGAAGGGGTGTCGGTGGCGCGACTGCTCATCGGCATCAACTGGTTCCTGGGCTTCTCGCATACGAGCCAGGCGAAGGACCGCTTCATCAACGAATACATGACGGCCGAGCGGATCGCCCCGATCATCGAGGTGTTCCTGAGCGCGGGCGTCGACGGCATGGTGGGCACGCGGCCCGACGAGAAACTTATGAAGGCCATCGCCATGGCCGAGGACCGGACCGGCCGCAGGTGTATCACCCTCGCCCTGCCGACGCTCAGTGTCGCCGACGGACCCGAGGCCGCCGGCGAGAACGCCCGCATCCTCGACGCCCAGGCCGCGACCGGCGCAACCTTCTGCCTGCCGCATCAGCAGACGACCGACGCCCTCCTCGACCGCACGACCCGCACCATCCGCAGGATGGACCGCGTCTGCACGATGATCCGGGATCGCGGCATGATTCCAGGCCTCTCGACCCACATGCCGGAAACCGTTCCCTACGCCGATGAGATGGGCCTGGACGTAGCCACCTATGTCCAGATTTACAACGCCGCCGGCTTCCTGATGCAGGTCGAACTGGACTGGGTCCACCGCATCATCTGGAACGCGAAGAGGCCCGTCATTGTCATCAAGCCGCTCGCGGCCGGGCGGCTCATGCCCCTGGCGGGGCTGGCGTTCACCTGGGCCACGATCCGCGACAAGGACATGGTCTGCGTCGGAACCCAGTCGCCTGACGAAGCGCGCGAAGTAATTGAAATCAGCCTCTCGCTCCTGGAGCGGCGGGCGCCGGCGCTGGACCTTCAACGCACCCGCAGCAAGCAGTCTGTTGAAAAGGCCTGAGTCTCCGCGCGGCCGCTTCGCCTCTTACGCGAGGACCACCCCTTACACGTCCACGGAATCCTAACCCCTTACCCGGCGCGCACTTCCGCCAAATGCCCTATGCTTTTTGGGGAAACTCCTGACGACAGACCCTCCGTTCTTGGAAACGAACACGCGAGGTCTGGGCGCGGATGACGGGTCGCTTCCGACCCCGGTTCAACTTCGAGGCAGAGGTCGAGGCCGCCGAGGACCGCCAGAAGGAAATGCTCATCAAACTGGGTATCGAGAAACCCCGCTCGTCGCCGGGGCGACCGGGCAGTCCCAAAAGGGACCGCTCAAAGAAGGACAACGAGAAGACGCCCGACCTGCCCATCCCCCGGAAACTGCCGTCGATCCCCGCGCCGATATTGCCGTTCTGAACGCCGGCGGTGTCGCGGAACGAGTCCGTGCAAGAAAGTCGTTGCCCCGCCCGATAAAACCCGGAATTCGCTCGCCCGGATTGCACCCACCGGGCAAAGTGCCTCGCGGAAACGCGAGCAGAAGGAACCGGCAGATGGCAACCACCGATGAACTCCGCATCGGCGTCATCGGGGCGGGCGGGCGCGGCGGCCTGGCGCGGCAGGCGCACAAGCCGGACCAGGGCGTACGCGTCGTCGCCGGCGCCGACGTCCGGCCCGAGGCGCTCAAGCAGTTCAAGGAACGCTTCGGACCCGACACATTCATCACCAACGACTACCGCGATGTCCTTTCCCGCGACGACATCGCGGCGGTCTTCGTCACCACGCCGGACTACCTGCACGAGGAACACGCGGTGGCGGCCCTTGAGGCCGGCAAGCACGTGTACCTCGAAAAGCCGATGGCCATCACCATCGACGGATGCGACCGCATCCTCCAGGCCGCACGCCAAGCCGGCGTCCGGCTGTACCTCGGGCACAACATGCGGCACTTCCCGGTCGTGCGGAAGATGAGGGAACTCATCGACGCCGGCGCCATCGGCGAGGTGAAGGTCGGCTGGTGCCGACACTTCGTCTGCTACGGCGGCGACGCCTACTTCAAGGACTGGCACGCCGAGCGAAGCAAATCGACCAGCCTCCTCCTCCAGAAGGGCGCCCACGACATCGACATCCTGCACTGGCTGTGCGGGGGGTACTCGAAGAGAGTGACGGCCCTCGGCGGCCTGACCCTGTACGACCAGATTACCGACCGCCACCCGCCCGACGAGCCCGGCGACGCCTCCTGGCATCTG
>Ga0307378_10002626_pt1 | contig 27155 bp, 5 predicted proteins | sample UN1MG_FD_202238 | JGI IMG/M metagenome (GOLD analysis project Ga0307378, IMG submission 202238) | Soil microbial communities from Risofladan, Vaasa, Finland - UN-1 | ecosystem: Environmental > Terrestrial > Soil > Coastal area > Acid sulfate soil | place: Finland: Risofladan, Vaasa | collected...
TCACCCATCGGCTGGACGAATCCCGAGCCCGAGCCACCCGTACCCGTGCTCGTCGAGCCCATCGCCGTGCCCGCCAGAAATAGCCGCTCCCTGCCGTCGCACCACCATGGACAGATCGGACGCTTACTTGCGCCACGGCTTTACGGGGTTTTGAATTACGACATGGCAATATCGGACACCCCAGACAGAACTTACGTGTCAGAAGGGGGTTCCTGCGTCTGCGTCGGGAAACGAACGATTTCTGACTTTGCCCCCCACTGTGCGGCTTCGATGCGTCGGTCGATGTGACCGACGCTTTGGCTGGGCCTGCAGGATGCATCGCCGTTCGCGGCAAAGCGGGAGGATAGATGCGAACGCATTCCATTCGATTTTGTGGGGCTCAATAATTGCCCGCTACGTTCTGGTACGACTTGATGTCAGCAAGACTCAGCACGCGGCCGTCTCGACAAAAGAGATCACAGAAGTCTCTCCCCATTGTGGCAAAGCATTCCAGCCAGTTTTCGCGGAAATCAGCTGCGGTCCTCTCGATCTTTCGTTGAATAGTCGGTGCACGACATGGTCCCATCGAGTCGCCGTGCTCGAATCTCAGCCAACGCCCTCGAATGTTCCTGGCCGAGAATTCAAGCTGCACGCGCTCTAAGTCGCCGAAATGCCGCGACAGGTTGCGAGCAAGCTGAAACGCTTTTGATAACTCCGTTAGGGCGTAGTCTGCCATCATCCATCCACCGTCTGGAATGACTAGGTTCTCTGGCCTTTCCGGACTAACCATCGCGTCGCGTTCCGACAGCGTTATCGACTGCAAACCGCCTACCATGAATTCAGCCCAGAATTGTCCGGCGTACGTCATCGCCCATGGGTCGCGATACGTATCGTTGTAGATGCCCCAGTCCATGGGGGCTGTTCCTTTCTGTTGAGGTGGATAACGATGGAATCGGTCGGTACGGGGACCGATGTTGCGAAGGAGATCTTCGAGCGATCCCGCATCAGCCCACCGCTTTGGCCGAAACAACGATGGCCGAAATGCCAACTCGATTCTCGGATAATCCGCCCGAGATGACCCGGATGATTGGTAGGTGGCCTGAATTTCCGATAGATGGCGTTGATGCAGTATCTCATCGTCGCCGCCATATCGTCCGACAAGTCCCAGTTCAACCACGCCGCGGAGTGCGGATTGCTGCGGTGGAAAAAACAGGCCTGCAAATCCACCACAACTTCCCCAAATTCTCAAAAATCCGCCCCCGATGGCCTTGAGCTGTCCGTGGAAACGAGGCTCAGTGTCCGTGCTGGTTAACGGTCCCTCAGAAAAAGGAGCACGGCATGAACGTAGCCAAAGAGGTCGCCGCGCTGAAGCGGATGACCGTCTCGCAGTTGCGGGAGAAGTACCGGGAGGCCTTCGGCCACGAGACCCGCTCGCGGCACAAGGCGTTTCTCGTCAAGCGGATCATCTGGCGCCTGCAGGCCCTGAAGGACGCCGGCTTCAACCTGGACGTGTTGGCGTTTGACGACAAGGAGTTGGCCCAACTGCTGGCCGGCGACCTGAAGCAGGGCCTGACCGACGCGGACGAAGTTCCCGAGCCGCCGGACGAGGCTGTCACCCGCCGCGGCGACCTGTGGATACTCGGTGACCACCGGCTGCTGTGCGGTGACAGCGGCAGCGTGGCCGACCTCGACCGGCTGCTGGACGGCGCCACCGTCCAAATGGTGGTAACTGACCCGCCGTACAACGTAAAAGTTGAACCGCGCTCGAACAACGCCATCGCCGCGGGCAACAGCAGCTTCACCAACCCGAACAAGCACCACCAGCCCGCCCTTCCGGAAAGCCAAGATTCTTTGGTTTTTCATGCGAAGAGTGCTCGGCGCACGCAAAAATATAAAGATAGGAGGACAACACATTCGTGGCTGAGAACGACCTGGAAACCGCGATCGCCGAGAACGCCGCCGGCCCCAAGCAGGCCCGCGGCGATCAGGGCAGTGTGGAACAACACTCCCTGAAAGACCAGATCGCGGCGGACAAGTACCTGGCGGCCAAGAAAGCGGCCCGGGCGAAGGGACTGGGCATCAAGCTGGCCAAGATCGATCCGGGAGGGACGGTGTGAAACTGGCCTGGCCATTAAGACGAAAACGGAGGGCCTCCCGCCGATCCCTCCCGGTGGTCTTGCGAGCCCGCTACGACGCGGCCCAGACGACCACGGAGAACGCCCGGCACTGGGCCATGGCCGACGGCTTGAGCCCCGACGCCGCCATGACGCCCGACGTGCGGCGCACGCTCCGCAACCGGGCACGCTACGAGGTGGCCAACGGCGCCTATGCCAGGGGGCTGGTGCTGACGATCGCCGGGGACTGCGCAGGCACCGGACCCCGTTGGCAGCTTCTCTGCGAGGGCAGCGCGACCAACCGGATCATCGAGCAGGCTTTCGCACAAGATCAACATTGGCTGAACTTCCGAATCTCCCTGCTTGACGCCGGACCCAGGAACAGGTATGTTGCGACACTTGCAGAAACACTCTTGCTCAAGAATTGGAGCATACGCTCATGGCTTACCCGGGAAAGACGACGCAGCTTCGCCCGCAGATGGATGAAGCCAAGCTCCGGGAGCTTGCCGAGAAGATGAAGTCGAGCGGCCGCGAGAGCCTCCGGATCGAAAAGGCGAAGTTGGGGGTCAAGGATCTCTCGTTTCTGGAGCATTTCGGCCACCTGAAGTCCCTGTCGATTTCCGGCGTTGAGAAGGGATTCGCGGCCGTGCGGCACCTGAAAGATCTGGAAGAACTCGGTCTCAGCTACTTGAAACAGTTCAAGTGCGAGTCGCTGCGCGACTTGCCGCACCTCAAGGAGCTTTACCTGGGCTACATGTCCGTCGCAAGCTGCGAGGGAATCGCGGATCTCGTCGAGGTGGAAAGGCTGATGTTTCGAAGTGTTTCCGGGGTGACGGACGTCGATTTCGTCACGCAGATGCCTCGCTTGGAGTCCTTGCACCTCGAAGAATGCAAGGGCCTGACTTGCATGCCGGACCTTTCGGGAATGACGCACCTTACGCATGTGTGGTTGAGTCATCTTTCGAACCTCGAGAGCATCGAAGGCGTTTTCAAGGCACCCGCCCTGAAGAAGCTCGTGGTTACGATGACACCGAAACTCGAGCCCGAGGACCTGCAACCGGCGCTGAGCCATCCGACGTTGGAATGCATTGGTCCTTCACTGGAACGCTTCGTCGACTCGCCGAAGAACATCCGCGTGGCCGAGATTCTCAAGAGCCGCTTCGCCGATGTCTTCGCCAAAGACCGGGGCGTATCGGTTTGGATCGAGCCGCGGCGGACGCATTGACTTGCAAGGCGAATCCACTCGCTCGACGGCTTTTCGCTGCGCCGGACGGCTATTCCAACCAGTCCGGGTCGCCGTTTTCGATCGCTTCGGCCATCAGGGTTTCGTCGGCGACGTACCGTCGAATGCACTGGCCAAGCCGCTCCAGCAGTTGGCGATCGTCGCACGTCACCAGCAGATCATCCGCTTCCGGGGACAAGCTGAACCGATCGTACATTTCGGGCATCTCGAGACGAACGATCGACTCGACGATTCCGGCCCATGTATCCCCGTTGCCGTCGAGGCCCCGTTCGTTGAAGAACTCGATCGTTTCTTCCGCGTGGCTGCTGACCACCAAGGCGAAATCGTCATCGAGCTTGGTAATGTCGAGATACACTTCCAATTCCATGAGTCTTTGTGCTCCCATGTTCCCAAATACACGCTGTAGAACGGGCGATTCGGCTTCGTGGGCCGTCGCAGCGACGGCGACGAAGGCCGTCATGCCATTCAACGCGGCTTAGGGTATGGAGAAGGTCCTATTCAGTTCCTTTAGCCGCGCCAGTGTTTCCTTCTTCAGGGCCTTGGTGGCTGCACCGCGGTAAAGAGCGGCGTTCTTGTTGGTGCTCAAGAACGACACAATCTTGTTCAGCAGTGTGTTGGTATCTTCCTTCACTCGACTTATCGGACCACCAAAACGACCGGTCATCCATTGTTCGAGCCCGTAGGCCTGTTTGTCCGTCAAGCTGCCGACATCCCATACCGCTTGAGCGTGCAACTGCGATTTCGTAATTGGAGTCTGTTTTCCGGCAAGATCGTAAAAGACCTCCCCTACTTCGGATCTGCCGTGAGCGCTCAATCGTGTTGGAACATCTCCGCGACCGACGTAACGGATGACTCCGTCGTTGTCCTTCAAGACATAGAGCCCCTGGCCTTTGAGCTTGTCGTATCTGCCACTCTTGATCGCCTTACCGAGGTTTGTCGTGACACACTTGTTATGCACCAGGAGGCCGGAGTCGGTGACATAATAGACGTGCTCGCCGTGGACTTCGAAGTTGTAGACGACTTCCGGGCCGGGCCGGGGCTCGACACGGTCGATCGTGGCGGTACCCGTTGTCGAGGCGACCCGCTCGCCGGGCAGCAGTTCGCCTGCGGGGACGAACGCCTGGCGATCGGCCGACCAGAAGAGGTGATTGGACGTCACGCCGGTCGGCGCTCGAGCCCCCTGGACAAACAGGTTCAGCAGACCGCCCGCGGCCTCGTGCCGGAACGTGCCGGTAACGACGCTTCCCGGTCCCGGCTGGATCGGCGGGGACTCGGTGATGTCGTGGACATGCGCCATTCCGCTGGCCCCCAATTCCGCGAGATCGAGGAACACTTCGCCGCCTATCTCGGCTTGTTCTGCTTCGATCCAATCCAACGATCGCAACAGCGTGACGTAAAGCGTCTCACCGGAGGTCTTGGTCATCGTCAGTTCGATCGTTCGCCACGTTTCCGGGTCCGGATCCTCGAAGGCGGCCCGCTCGTCCGCTCCGACCAGGGGGCTTTCACCGGGCACGCGTTGGCCGACGCGGATCTGTTCGATGGGGATCTGCGTGCGGATCATTTCCGGGCGCCCGCCGCCGGCAAGCAGCGTCTGGTTCGACGGCTCGGAGGACGGCAGCACGAACATGGCAAAGGCCGCCAGCGCGATGAACAGAGCGCACCAGCACGTTCCCCAGGTGGGCATGCCGCGGCGGGCGGGCGCCCGGCGGGCTTCCGCCTTCGTTGATGGATGCGAACGGGCAGCTTGACCTGTCGCCGCGACGGCTGACGTCGCCTCGTGCAGGCGCCCGTCATCCTGCCCACGCGGTGCGGCAGTGCATTCACGTTCCGGGCGGAGATCCCAACGGACATTTCGGGGCATGGGAGCGACTTTGGTCCGGTTCTCCGCCTTCCGTCGAGTTCTTGTGCAGGTGCTGACGAAGGAGTTGGTGGACTGGAAGTCGTGGCAAGCGCCGAAGGTCGCATCAGCGGAGGCCAACATTTCCGTGTCGTCCTCGTCGCCGTGACAAAGTCGTTCGACGAGTTCATCGATGGCGGCCTGGTACTCGTCGCTCGACTCGGGGTTGTCCTCGTCCGGCAGTTCGGACAACGGCCCGTTCCTCCTCTCGAACAATTCGTCGATCGAGTCTTCGCGACGCTTGCGTTTCCTGCGTGGCGGATCGAGCAGCAGTCCGCCCAGGCCGATGCCCACCAGCAGGGCGCCGAAGTGCCACGAGGTGCCGGCCTTGGCCGGGCCTGTTGGTACAGGCCACGGTCCGGGAATGTAGACGTCGATCACCGTGCCCGCGACGAAGCAGCCCCACTTTCCGGCCATCTTGCCCGCGGCGCCGATGCCGTAGCTGACCAGCGGGATGAGGCTGAGGTAGTCTCCCAGATCGCCGCCGTCTTCCGAAAGGAAGATGTTGTACAGGCCTTTTCCGGCGCCATAGAGGTCACCGACGAGCGTCAGCCCGCGGATGGCGACGCCGATTCCGCAGCCGCCGCCGACGACGAAGGACGCCACGGTCAGCGTGACGATGCCCGTCACCTGACCGGCGATATACATTCCGGAGGACTCGTCCACGGAGTACGCCCAATATCCACCGACCCAGTGGCGGAGATCTTTGGTGATGCCGCCGGTGATCCCGTCTACGAACCCGTTGACGAAATCGTTGAAATGTTCTCCGAGCGTCTTGGGTCGGACCGGTCGCGCGACCTGGTCGAGTTCGGCGTCCGAGAGGGCGGCCGCCTGAGCATAGTCGTTTTGCACTTGAACGACGGCGTTGTCGATGCGCTGGTCGACTTTGGCGAGATTGAAGATCCTGTCGGCTATCGAAACGGCCACCGAGTGATCGATCAGGTGTTGCTTGAGCGAGGTGATCGTGGCCACCTTGAGCACCTCGCGCAAGTCCTTGTAGGTCTTCAATTCGGTTTCCGCCGCCTGCATGAAGGCCTTGTTGGCATCGATCTGATTGTTGACGTAATCGACGTTGGCCTGCCAGACGGCGTTTGTCCAGGGCGTGCCCTCGTCGGCCATCGAGTGCGCTTCGTTCTTGGCGTTGGTGGCCAGGCTGTCTTCGCGCGTCTTCAGGAATCCGGCGACGTCTTTGCTGGACTGCTCGAGCGACGCAGCCACGGCCAACCCCCAAGCGTTGAAGTTGGCTCGCAGATTGGCCTCGCGCGCGGCGGATTGGGCGATTTCGGTGGCAGATTGCACGGCGTCGTTGGCTATGACGCGAGCGTTGAACTCGCTCGATACGGTCTGGACCGCATCGTTGGCTGCTTGGTTCGCGAGGTTGACCGCGGTGAAGTAGTCGGCCGAAGCGAGCGTCTCGTCGTCGACCCGAGTTTCGAACGCCGCAGTTCGATCGACGAGAAGCTGCGAGTACGAGGACGCGACGGCCGTTTGCAGGTCGACCGCCGCCTCGTCGTCCGCGTAGCCGAAAACGGCATCGGCGTCGGCATGTCCGCTGGTGAACGTGGTCCACTCGGTGCTGTACGTATTGTCGTAATCGTGCTGTGCGGTGGATTCGGCTTGCACCCAATCTCGCTGCGCGGATGCGACCGCGCTCTGGAAGGCGGAATAGGCGGTGCCCTCGGCGACGGCCCAGGCGTCAACCTGCTGACTGGAGGCGTCGCTGATCCCTTCCATACGCGTGAGTTGGGCACCGCTTTCACTCGCCCGCCAGACTTCCGCCGCCGCCGCTTCCGCGGAGACGAAGGCAGACAGGGCGTTGGCAACCGCAGCCTCGCGCGTGGCGACCGCAGCAAGCAGATCGGACGTTGCTGCCTGCAATCCGGATTCGTAGGCGCTGACGCGGGTCTGGCCTGCAGGCATGACGGCCTGTTGGAAAGTCAGACTGGCAGCCTGCAAATCGGCGTTGAGGTTTTCGCCCGCCGTGATGACGGCGTCACCGAGGTCCTCGCCGGCGTCTCCAAGCCCGTAGATCAACGCCGTTCGGGCCGCCAGCGCCTGGTTTTGGAAGATCGTCAGGGCCGCAGCGACCGTCTGGACATGCGCGTCGACGGCAGCCGTTTCGTTTTGGGTCAACTGGCGGACGTTGCCCGCATGGGTATCGGCAAATGTCTTTCGATTGGTTGCCAGCGCTTTGCCGTACGTTTCCAGCGCATTGCCTTTCGATTTTTTGAAGGTCGTGGTGGCCCCGGCAATCTCGGCGGCTTGATCCTTGGCGTCCTGCACGTTTGCCTTCTGCTGTGTCACGCCGGCGTTGAGCACCGCGGCGTCGTAGGCTTCAATGGCGGGCTTGACATCCTGCAGAAACTGCTTGCTGGCGTTGGCCAGGGCGATGTCGAAGTCGCCCTGGAAGCCGGCAATGGCCGAGTGCATTGCCTGGGCAGCCGCCTGCTCTTCCTCGACGTATTCCGTCTTCTCGAGCGCTCGCAACCCGTTGAGGAAATTGATCTGTTGATCGCGCAGGGTCTGGCTGAGAAACGCACGCTGTGCGGCATGCCAGGGATCCTCTGCCTTGGTCTTTTCGTACTGCTGTTCGGCCACGATCAAGGCCTGGTTGGACTGGTGGAACTCATGGGCCTTTTGTTTGCGCAGGGCGCCTTCCTTGTCGAGGTAGTCGGCGCGGATGGCGTACTCGCTTTGGGTATAAGTGAGCTGCGCCGAGCCGATCGCGTCCGCATGGGCGGTCAGAGCGTTCATCGAGGCATCACGCTGATCGCCGGCTGCTGATTGGATTGCCGTATCCAGCGCCGTCCAAGCCGGGGTAACGGCCGTGTCGCGCGTTTGCTGATTCGTACGGCGATCGTTCAGGAAGTTGTTGCCTGCGGCAATCGTGGCCGTCGAATAGACGCCCATCGCCGTCGTCACGGCGGTGTTGTAGGCCGTCAGTGCGGTGGCGTTGCTGTTCTTCAGCGTCGTCTCCGCGATGCCGATCGCGGCGTCGTAGGTGAGCGAATGCAGGCTCACGTTGGCGTCCAAGGTCGCCTGCGCGGCTGCTTGGGCGGCCCGGTAAACGGCAGTCTGGCCCGCGATGATGTTGTCGTAGGCCAGGTTCTGGACGTTCGACGCGTCCGCGTAGTTGACGCGGGCGATAAGCACGCTGACCAGCATCTGGCTGCGTGCCGCGGAGACCGCCGCGTCGAAGATACCCAGGGCGTCACTCAACTCGTCTTCATAAACCGCGTCCGCCGCATCGCGGGCAATGATGGCATCCTGGAGAAGCTGCGCGACGGCATCCGAATAGGTCTGGTTGGCTTGCCCGACGGCGGTCTGCAATTGGTCGCGTGCGAGGCTGACCGCCGTTTCGTACGTTTGATTCGCCGTCGTGACGGCCGTCTCGTAGCCCTGCTGCGCCGAGTTGACTGCGGCAAGATAGGTCGCATCCGAGGCCAGATCCAGCGGATTGGTGACGTCCTTGTCGGGAGTCTGCGCGTCGTAAGCCGCTTGCGCCGCCGCGATTGCCGCATCATAGGTCGCTTTGGCCGCGACGAGAGCCGTCTCACGCGTCGAAGCCGCCGTGGCGCCGGCGCCGGAGAAGGTCGAGTAGAGCGATTCCAACGTCGTGTCGCGCTGATTTCGGGCCGCCTCGACCGCCGCGTCGAAAGCGTCCATCGCCGTCTGGATATTCGCTTCGTGCGTGGTGATGTAGCCTCGTACCGCGGTGTCGTAGGTCGCTTCGATCGTGTCCAGTTCGTCTTCCAGCGTGGTCTGGGCCGCGTCCTCGGCGTCGAGGGCCGCCTCGCGGAAAACCAGGATCTGTTGTTGCTGCCAGGCATAGTCGTCCGCGTACGTCTGCCGCTTCAGCGCGTCTGCGGTGTGCATCTGGACGAGGTAGTTCGCGTCCACGACGCGGTCATCCTGCACGCGGTCGGCCAGCGAGTTGTGGAAACCGACGCGATAGAGCTGGCTGCGAACGGTGGTGCTGCTCCATTCGGTGGCAGCCGCCAGAATGTCCGCGTTTTGTCGCGTCCGGGCGTGTTGCTGGAGGTTCTGGGCATTGGTGTAGTCTTCGGTGAGCAGGTTGGTGGCGAAGGCAGTCTGGTTGTCTCGGCGCGTCTTGTTGTCGGTCTTGTTGAGTTGCGCCGTCGATGTTTCATAGGCCTGCCAGAGGCCGTGGTCCGCCACATTCTGCGCATCGTACGCGGCCCGCTTGGCCTTTTCGAGGTTGTAGTCGGCCAGTTTCAACTGATACTCATGTACGTCTTCGGGCGAAGCGGAGGGAGAGACCTCTTCCGGCATCGGGTTGGTCGATTCCTTCACGTGGACGGTGACGGTGGCCGTATTCGAGGTGTTCAGCTCGGTGGCTGCCTCGCCGTCGACGGCAACGAAGTTCGTGAACGTGTACGAAAAGGTCACGTCGCCCGTCTGCTCCTCGGGCGCCACGTACTTGAAGGTGCCGTTCTCGGCCAACGTGAGGCCATCGAGCGAGCCGACTTGAGTCACTTTGCGCTCGACGAACTTGCCCAACGAATCGTCACCCAACACTCCCATGCCCACTTCCTTGACCACCAGCGTGCGTCCCGCTTCGACCTCGTAGCGGTTGGCGCCGTTCGAGTAGGTATCGTCGTCGTTGGCTGTCGCCTCGGGGGGCTTGACGTCGATCGTCACCGTGGCGGGCGCCGACTCGCCGATGCCGTCGAACACGGTGTAGGTAAACGTCTGCTGACCGGTCTCGCCAAGCTTGGGCACGAAGAGGAACATTCCATTGTCTTTCAACTGCAAGGTCCCCTTGGCCAAATCGACGCTGGCGGGCGGCGCGGCGCCGTTGTAGCGCACCTGCAACTCGTCGAGATCCTCGTCCAGGTCGTTGTCGAGCAGGCCGGCCGGATCGAAGGCGCCGTCCCACAGCGCATGCAAGTCGGTCCCATTCGTCGCCCCCGCATAGAGGATTTCGCCGGCATAGACTTCGTAGGAATCGTCGGCCGGCTGGGGCAGGTTGTTGTTGATATTGATCGTGACCGTTCCGACGCTGACGTCGACTCCGTCGCTGATCGTATAGCTGAAGACGTCCGCACCGGTTTGCCCGGCTTGGGGCGTGTAGTAAAACGAGCCGTCGCTTCCCAGATTGATGGTCCCCTTATTCGGCATGCCCGTGGTCACGGACAGTATGTCCCCCTCCAACGAATCCAGTCCCGACAATAAACCGTCGGCAAAGACAACCGGCAGCGGCTCATCGTGCACCGCGTCGTATTGCCGGTCGGGAGCGGTCGGAATCGTGTTCGTCAGCGTGACGGTCACCACGCCGACGTTCGACGTCTCCAGGCCGTCGGTGAACCTGTAGGAGAAGGTATCGACTCCCACGCCTCCGATCGTCGGCGTGTAGAGGAAGGAACCGTTGTCGAACATCGTGATGGTGCCCAGGCTCGGCGTCGTCACCAGCTCCGCGGTGAGGGGGTCCCGGTCCGCGTCGAAAAAGCCGGGGAGCACGCCGATTGCCGAGGGAGCCGCGAGGTAGCCGTTGTAAGCCACGTCGTACTGGAGGTCGTCGGCCGTCGGCAGCGAGTTCTCGATCACCAGCGTCACGGCAACCGGGTCGCTGTTCTGCCAGCCGTCGGTAACGTAGTACTCGAACGAATCGTCGCCGAAGTAACCGACGTTCGGTTCGTAGACGAACGCTCCGTGATCCTTGACGCGCAATTGACCGTTGACCGGCGCATCGGTGACCACCACGCTGAGGCGATCTCCATCGGCGTCCTCGAAGTCGGCCAGCAGCCCGGTACTTTCGACCAGCGCGGTATCGTGCAGGAGGTTGAAAGCTCGCTGGGGCTCTTCCGTTTCGGGCAGACTGTTGGTCAGGTCAATCCGCACGAGATGCTCTTGGCTCTCCAGATCATGCTCGTCGCGGAACAAGAAGCGGAAACTGTCCGCGCCGGCAGCCTCCCCTTCGTGCAGTCGTATGTGGCTGAACGAGGCCTCCGCATCGGCTACGCCATCCGTATCGGCGTTGCCGAAGAAGAGATGTTCCATGTCGCCCGTATAGAATTGGCCTATCGGGATCGTGTAGTGAACGTACTCGTCGCCGCTGAAGTTGTTGAAGCTCTGATTGCCCCACGTATCGGTACCGGCAAGTTGGAAGCCGAACTCGGGGCTCAAATCGAGGTCGGTGTCGAAACCGATCGCGTGGATGCTTCCCTCGGTGGACACCATGAAATCGAATTCCAGCACGGTTTCGGCAGTGATCTCATAAGGCAGGTCGACCTTCTTCCAGCCGTCTCCGCTGAACGTGATTTCCTTGCCTTCTCCGGAAACGGTCGGATCGCCCATCTGATCGGCGGCACCGCCGTAGCTGCCCGGAATGATTTCGGTGAAATCGACGTAAAGCGACTCGCTCTCGTAGATAAACGAACCATCCGCATTGAGCGTCAGCGTGCCGAAACTCGGGCCCTCGACCAACACGACGTCAAAGTCGTCCGCGTCGACGTCGTCGGCTTCCGCTTTCAGACCGGGTTCCCGGGAAATGTCGAGCGTCTGACCAACGTGGACCGAATACTGCAGCGGCGAGTTGTCCTCGGCGAGGGCCTCGGGATCGATCTCGGGCGCCGTGTTCGTGACGTCGATCGATACGGTGGTCGGCGCACTCGTGGTCAGGCCGTCGCGCAGTTCATACGTGAAGCCGTCGCTGCCGATGTAATCGGTGGTGGGCACGTAGCGGAACGAGCCGTCGGCCGCCAGGGACAGGGTTCCGTTGGCGGGAGCGGACACCAGGATGGCGACCGCCGGCGAATCGGCTGCGAACGTGTCGTTGTCGAGCAGACCCCCGTCGCCTGCACGGACGTAAAGAGCCCGATTGTGACCGACGGAATAGCTGTCGTCGGCCCCGGCCGGCGGATCGTATCCGATCAACGGCAATGCGTCGTCCCCCAGATCGTCGTTGGCCGTGACGACGATCGTCACGGTGGCCGTGCCGCTTTCCTCCAGGCCGTCGCTGATTTTGTAGGTGAAGGCGTCCGCTCCCGTGTAATCGAGATCCGGCGTGTAGACGAACGATCCCGACGCGCCCAGCACGAGCGTGCCGTGGGCCACGTCGTCCACCAGCGTCACGGTCATCCCGTCGAACTCGGCATCGTGGTCGTTTGCCAGCACTCCGGACGCTCGACCGGGACGGAGCGTCGTATTGTGGTAGGCCACGTAGGCGTCGTTCTCGGCAACGGGTGCGCTGTTGACGACCTCGATCGTCACCGTAGCGACATTGCTGTCCGAAACTCCGTCGTTGACCTGGTAGTCGAACTGGATGGTGCCGAAGAAGCCGTCATCGGGCTCGAACTGAATAATGCCCTTCGGGGAGACGGTAAGCGGATAGCTCGAAATGTCGGTCAGAACGGTCACCGTCAGCGGATCGCCGTCCGCATCCGTATCATTGTCGATCACGCCTTCGTCCAAGGTCGTGAAGAGTTCCCGATCGTTCAGCAGCTCCAGATCGATGGGCGCGAAAGCGCCGGGGCTGCCTTCCGCGTACAGGCGGAAGTCGCCTCCGTTGTGCGCGATCGTATACGCGTCGTCTTCCGCCACCGGATCGTTATTCTTGACCTGGATCGTAGCCGTGTACAAAGGACTCACCTGGAGGCCGTCCGAAACAACAAACGTGAACGTATCGGTACCCGCGAACCCGGCGTCCGGTTCGTAGACGAACGTACCATGGGGACTGATCGTCAGCGTGCCGTCTTCCGGCAGGTCGACGACTTGGGCCGTGATGTGGTCGCCGTCGGGATCTTGGGCCTTCGAGAGCAAACCGTCGCCGAACAGCACCGCCAAGAGGCGGTCGTGGCCGATTTCATACTCCAGGTCCTCCGCGACCGGGGCTTGATTGACGACGTCGATGTGGACCGTGTTGATCGAGAAGTCTATTCCGTCGGACGCTTGATACGTGAAGGAGTCGGGACCGAAATAGCCCGCCTCGGGCGTGTACAGGAACGAACCGCCCGGGTTCACCGTCACCGTACCGTGCAGCGGTCCGCCGGCGAGGCTTGCCGTCAACGGATCGAGATCGGCGTCGGTGTCGTTGCTGAGGGGGCCTTCGAACGAAGAAACGGCCAACGGCATGTCGTGGGGCGTTGAATAATGGTCTTCGACGGCCACCGGTACGGCGTTGTAAACCGGGTCGACGGTGATCGAGACGTAGATCGACTGACCATAGGTCTCGTTGCCGTAATTGGGATCCTCGGGGTTGTCGCAGGCGTCCACCGGATATCCGTCGGCGGTGTAGTCCTGCAGGGTGTAGGTGAACGAGTCGTCTCCGGTAAAGCCGGCGTTGGGCACGTAGACGAATGCGCCGCTGGGCTTGAACGTGAGTGTTCCGCTGGTCGGCGGATCGCCCAGGGTCGGAACCAACTCGTCTCCATCGGGATCGAAGTCGTTGGCCAGCACGCCGTTCCAACGGATGACGGTCAAAATGCGGTCCTGGTCGACGTGGTACACACCGTCGTCGGCGCCGATGGGGGACCGGTTCACCAGGTTGATGGTCACCGTGCCTTCGGCTTCGTAGTAGGAACCGCTGCCGTCATTCACACCGTCTTTCACCTTGTAAGTGAAGGTGTCCTGGCCGGTCTTTCCGGCCTGAGGAACGTACGAAAAACTGCCGTCCGCATGGAGCGTCGCCGTCCCTTTGGTGCCGTTGGTTACGATTTCGGCCGTGATCGGGTCGCCGTCCGGGTCATAATCGTTCCCCAAGACGCCCTCGCCGGAATCGACGTGCAGCGTTTGGCTGTGCGTGGTGTAGTACTCGTCCGACAGGGCCACGGGGGCCTGATTGGTGATCTCGATCGTAACGGTCTTGTATCCGTCGCTCGATTCGATATTGTCCTCGACGGTGTAGGTGAAGCTGTCCGTGCCGATTTCTCCCGCATTCGGCTTGTAGGTAAAGGCCCCGCTTTCGAGAAGGTTCAGGGTGCCTTTCGTCGGCTGCGTGCCGACAATCGCTCTGAGCGTGTCGCCGTCTTTGTCCGTCGTGCCGACTCCCGACTGGACGTCGAAACCGAGCACGCCCTCGTCGTAGGCGACGAAGAGCGTACCGGAATCGTGAAGCACCTCGAAGTTCCGGTCCACCGGCTCGGGTTTGCGGTTGACCACGTAGAGCGTGACCGTTTTATAGGGGACGGTGTCGTAGTCGTAATCGCCGTCAAAAGGTTCGGTGCAGCACTGGCTTTCGGAGCTGCTGCTGCCGCCGCTGGAGCCGTCGAGTTCTTCTTTCCAGGCCTCGAGCACGTAATAGGTAAACGTATCGGTGCCCACAAAACCGTCACGCGGCGTGTACCTGAAGGCACCGTTTTCGAACAGCTTGATCTCGCCTCCCTGGTCGGTCGTGGCCAGGGTGAACCCGCCTTCGCCGCGCGTTTCGGAAAGCGACGCGATGAGTTGATCGTCGTCCTCATCCGTGTCGTTACTCAAGACGCCCGAGTTCCAGGACACGAAATACGGCTTGTCGTGAACGATGAGATCGGCTTCGCTCTGGGCACTGCCGGGGTCCGCGACGCCGTAGGTATCGGCCGCCGGGACCGGCGCGTCGTTGGTGACGTCGATTTTCACCACCTGGACCAGTTCGGTTGTGTAGGCATCGCTGCCCGAGGCGATGTCGGATGGATCCACACCGAAGAGGTTGGCCAGATAGGTGACACCCGGGCAGGCGAGGAACAGCGCCAGGTGGGCGAAGTTGCCGATTTCGCGCATGACGTTGAAGTTGACGGCCACGTCGAAGGAGTCGCGGCCCACGAAATCGCCGCTGGGATAGTAGCTGAACCCGCCGTTGCCCACGATGTCGGCTTGCCCGTGGGCCGGATTCGATTGAACGAACGGAATCAACCAGGGCCGGTTTTTCGGATCGTACAAGGCGCCGATCCAGCCGCCTCGGGCACCCGCCTCGCCTTCGTTCGGGTCGCGGAATACACCGAACCGCTTGTCCCCGCCGGGTTCGTAGTCGTAGTAGTTCTTATTGTGCGACGTCGTGCGGACCACGCTGGATGCGTCCTTAATGGTGAGGATCACTTCCTTGGCTGCGTCGAGGGCATAGTCTTTGAGGTCTTCCGAGTAGCCGGAAATGCTCGCCCCCGCGCTCAGCAGGCTCACGTAGATGGTCTCCTTGAACATCTCCATGTTGCCGTCATGCACCGGAAGCAGCGGGACCACGAGGCTGGTGACACCCGCCGCCAACGTGGCCTCGAAGACATGGCCGCCGGCGATATCTCCCACGTAGGTGACCGACGATGTCTCGCCCAGGTCGTAGTCTTTTTCCGAACCGAAGATCGCGGCGAAGGGATCGTCGGCGAACTTGCCCGCAATGTAGGTTGCCGTCGAAGCGGCTTCGATGAGAAAACGGACCTTCAGTTCGTCGGACGAGGAGTCATAATCGTCGCGCTCGATCGTGAACGTGGCCTGATCCTCGGTACACTCCACGGCGTCGGGGTCGTCGGTGTTGAGGCTGACGGTCGGCAGTTTCTTGATCTCGACGGCGTATTTGCCGGTGTCGCTGGCCCGGCCACTGTTTTCCACGGTGGGGTCATAGGCAATGTTGTCGCCGCCGGAAACACCGATATAGTAGGTACCCGCGGCCTCGACCTGGAGCAAATCATCGATCGCGGCGCCGGTGGAATCGAAGTAGCGAAGCGTGTGGTTGCCCAAATCCTGGTCCGTCCCGTGGTAGCCCAGGCCGACGTAGACGTCGGAACTCTCATGCCCGTAAGTAACTTTTACCTTGACCGAGTCGCCGGCCTCCAGGGTGATCTTGTATAGATCGACGTCGCGTCCTTCCCACAGGCCGTCGCCGATGACCTCTTCGTAGGTGGCCGACTGACCGGCCTCCAGGTCGTTCCCCTGGTCGTTCTTGACCGCCAGGGCGTCGGCCAGCTTGTCGCCCGGGTCGTCGGCGATGGGCGTGACCTTGAGGTTGACCTTGTCGCGTGCCAGCTCGGTGCCCGAGGGCGAAAGGATCACCAGATCCAAGGTCGCTCGCCCGATCTTGACGCCTTCCGCCCAGACCTCGCTGGGCATGGACAGACTGCCGTCGCTGCCGACGGGCCAGGTCGTGGGCAGGGCAACGGAAGACGATTTCTGCGCGTCCGACCAGAGATTGAGCTTGTCGCCGGCGACCGAGGCCTCCAGACGCACTTGATAGCCTTCATAGTCGCCCGCCGAACCGCTGCCGATACCGCCCGCGTCGAGCAACACCTTGGCCAGATCGTCCTCGTTCGCGTAGGGTCCGGCGATATCCAATTGGTCGGGCTGATTGGTGGCGCCGTCATCGTCGTTGTTGATGGCGACCTTCTTGCCGGTCAGGTCCGGATCGTGTTCGATGGGGTCGTCGGCTTCAGTGATGTTCCCGTCGTTGTTCGAATCGGTATCGATGTCGACCTCGATCTTGATCTTCACCGAAACGTCGTCGAGAAAGGTCCCCAGCGTATTGTTCTTGGCCCCTTGATCTGCGAAGTAGATGCAAGTCTGGGTGCCGGCGGCTGAAAACGTGATCTCGTGGTATTCCCATTCGCTGGCGCTGTTGATCTGTATTGTCGTCAGCGCGACGATATCCGTCCCTGAACCGGTGTCGCGCACGGCAACTCCCAATACGTTGTCGTCCAGCGGCGTGCCGGGCCGGGCGCGAACGCCGAACCGCAAGGTGTACTCGGCGCCGGCAATCGTGGTGATGTCCTGCTCGATGGCGATCTGGCCCTGCTCATCCGGTATATAGGCTCCACCCGGACCATTCACGTCGGCGTCCAATTCGGCGTACTGCGCGCCGTCGGCCGCGGGGCCGAGAATCCCCTTCTGCAATTCGATCTTCGGACCGTCGGTCGTCTCCCGGGTCCAGCCGGGAATCTCGTCGTAGATGTCCCAGCCGCCCGCGACCACCGGTTCTTCGAAGCTGCCGTTGACCACCAGTTCGTCCGGATCCGGCTCGGGACTGACCACGACCACAAACGCGTCGGAGACGGAGAGGTTGCTTTGGTCCGTCGCCGTAACGGTCAGTGTCACGGTGCCGGTCTTGTTCTCCTTGAAGTCGATCGTCAGGACGTTGTTCGCGACGGTAGCCGTGAGAATCTCGGTATTCGTCGGGTTGACCGCGAAGGTGATTGCATCGCGATTCAACTGCACGTCGACGTCGTCGAAGTAATCGGTCAGCGTGATCGTCGTGTTGGGCGCGTTGACGAATACCGAAATATCGTCGAGCGGCGTCTTGATCTCCGGCGCCGTGTTGTCGAACGAATCGACCGGCGTAACCACGGCGTTGAACGTGTCGCGCGTGACCTGGCCGGTGGAATCCGTCGCCTTGACCGTAACCGTCGTTTCGCCGGACTTGCCGTCGGGAAATTCGAGCTTCAACTGGCCATTCTGGATCTTCGCCGTCAGCACTCCTTCGGATTCGACTGTCACGGAATAGGCCAGCGCATCACCGTACTGCAGGTTTTGATCGCTGAAATAGTCCGTCAGCGTATAGGTGATGGGATCATCACCCTCCTTGGCCTTGATATCGAGGAAGCGTTTCAAGACCACCGGAGGCACCGCAAAAGGCACCGGGTCGACAGCACCTCCTCCACCTCCTCCTCCCGTAGATGCCAAATCGTAGCCCACATGGACATAAACGGTCGCTTCGGCCGCCCCGCCGAAACCGTCGTCGATGGTGTACGTGAAGGAGTCCAGATACGTCTCGCCCGGTTGGAAGTCGGCGAACGTCTGGGACGTCGTGGGATCGTAGTCGAACGTCCCGTCGCTGTTCAGTACGACGGTGGCGCCGCTGTCGAGTTCCACCGAGACGCCGACGGCCTCGGCGGCGCCGTTCAGCGCAGTGACGATGAGCGTGTCCCCGTCGGGATCGGTATCGCGACCGTCTGCGGCGATGGCTTCATCTTCGTTTTCGTCGTTGACGACGTCGCCGGAAATGCTCGTGTCTTTGTCGGTAACGTAGTGGTTGTCGGTGGCGGTCGGCGTGGTGTTTTGCGGACCGACGGACACGTTGAACGAGCCGGCGGGATAGCTTCCGTCCTCGTTGGAGGCCGAAACGGTTATCGCAAGGCCTGCGGCTTCGGCGGCATACGTATGCTCCGCCGACGTGGCCGAGCCGGGTACCGACTCGGCGGGGCCATCCCCCCAATCGATCAGCCACTCGGTAAGCGTGTCGTCGCCCGCGTCGTCCACTTGCAGCGTCAGCGTGTAGACGGAGCCGACCTTGGCCAGTGCCCCCCCGGAAACATCGAACGTGGGAGCCACATCAAGGACATCGACGGCGAGGCTGCCGACGACCGTCCTGACCGCCGCGTCCAAGGCCTCATTCGTGGCCGTGGCCACGATTTCATACACGGCGTCGCCGTCCTCATATATATGGGCAGCAACCGACGGATTTCCCGAAATCGTCTCGACGCTGCCGTCACCCCAGTCGATCGTTACCTCGGCCGGCGTAAAACCTTGCGCCGTGAGGCCGAGACTGTAGACGGATCCCTCGTTGACGGTTGCGTTGCCGCTGAGGGCGTAGCTCTTGCCGGTCGTGACGAGTACTGCATCGGCCACATGCCAGGCGTTGAGTCCGGCCTGCGATTCAGCGGTGACCGTCAAGGTGTCGCCGGTGACGGCGATTTCGCCCAGCAGCACCCAGTCGTGGCCCGCGTAGTTCAGGTCGCCCGGCGCAGCGCTCTGGTCGACGTCGGTGGTGAATTCCAACGTTCCACCGGCGGTCGTGCCGTCGTAGCCGTGGAACGGCGTTACCGCATGGTTGGACGCGGCGACGTGCGTGGCGTACACCTCATAAGTCCCCGCCGCCAGACCGCCAAACTCCCAGGTCGCCAGCATGCCGGCGGTTCCCGAATAGATCTGCCGATAATCGTTACCGTAGGAGCCCGTCAACTGACCGTCGTTCCAGCCGCCGGTGTCGGAGTATCCCAGATCGCCGTCGTCCAAGAGGATCGCATCGTCCGTAATGGTCACGTCGACGCTGGCAAACGCCGTTTGACTCGAGGCGGTCGTACCTTGCGCCAGGAACGTATACTGCCCCGTGGCCAAGCCGGACGCATCGACATCGAGCGTCCACCGTCCGTTGGCGAACGTGCCGTCGCCGACAGGCACCAACGTCCCGGCATCGTCGCGGTAGAAGGTTACCTGGTTGAGCGATTCGATGCCCAGGACAACGACCTCGGCGGCCAGCGGAATCTGCATACCGAGCATGATCGATCCGGTCGACGAGACGGCCAGGGTGGGAGCGACGTCCGGTGGCAACGCGGACAAGGCCAGGGCGGCGGTGGCGTCCAGTGCGCGGTCGTAAATCCGTACGTCATCGATGGCGCCTTGGAAATAGCGTTCGGTACCCGTGCCCCGGGCACCAATGGCCCAGTCTTCTGCGACGCTGACCGCGCCGGTACCGTTGGCCGCTGCTGCGACCTGGACGCCGTTGCGATAGAGTCGCCAGTGTGTGCCGTCGTAGACTCCCGTCAGATGGACCCAACTGCCGATATCCTCGGCGGGGATGTCGAAGCCGACCAAATGGTTGGTTCCGTTCCAACTCCCGATTTCATAGCGGCCCTGCTTGACCCGCAGGAACACCTCGCCGTTGGGCGAAAGCGTGTAGCCGTGCGCCACGATATTGCGAATTTCGTCCGTGGCTTCGACGTTCACCCAGGCGGCGATGGTGACCGGGCCGGTGACGTCGAGTTCCGCGGGGTTGCCCAAGGCAACGTAGTCGTCAACGCCGTCGAGTTGCACGGCCGCGCCCGATTCCTTTGTGGTCCAGGTTGCGCCTCCGACGAGGGTGCCGTCATGGCTTTGCGCCGAGTCGCCTGCAGTGGTTCCGCCGGCTTCATCCAATTCCCAATGGCCCAGCAAGCCGCTGGTCACGTCGATGTTCTGAATCATGACGGTGGCCGAATCGCTCAGGCTCGGCGTTCCCGCATCACTGACTTCGACGGAAAGCACATAGGTCGGATGCAAGTCGAAATCGAGCGCCGATGCATCCGCGATGCGGATCGTACCGGTTTCGGCATGGATTTCGAACGCGCCGTCTTCGTTGCCCGCCACGATGGCAAACGTCAGCACGTCCTGCGGGTCCGGATCGCTGGCGGCAACCTGGCCCACAATGGTCCCGTCGACGACGTACGGCATGAGTTCGAACGTGGCGTCATCGGCGACCGGAGGCACGTTGATCGAACCGAACAGCCGGTCGACCTCGGTGGCGTTGAGCCCTCGATCGTAGATGCGCACGTCGTCGACCATACCCTGGAAGAACCGTTCGGTGCCGGTACCGCGCGAACCGATGGCCCAGTCCTCTTCGACGTGGACGGCGCCCGTGCCGTTGGCGGCGGCGGCCACCTCCGTGCCGTTGCGATACAACCGCCAGTGGGTCCCGTCGTAAACACCCGTCAAGTGTACCCAGCGACCGACGTCTTCCGGGGGAACGGTAAAGCTCGTCAAATGGTTGCTGCCGTTCCAACTCCCGACCTCGTAGCGACCGTCGGTGACGCGCAAGAAGACCTCGCCCTCGGGAGACAGGGTGTAGCCATGTGCCACGACATTGCGGTATCCGTCGGTGGCCGCCACGTGGATCCAGCCGGCGATGGTGATTTCGCCCGTAAAGTCCAACGCCGTCGGATTGCCCAGATCGACAAAGCCGCTTTCCCCGTCGAACTCCAAGACGGAGCCGGAAAAGCCCGGTGCGTAGGCGACACCGCCGACGAGCATACCATCAACCTTTCCGGCCGAATCGAAGGCCACGCTGCCTGCGCCCTCGTCGAATGTGTAGTGCGACAGCATGCCGTCCTCGAAAGTTCCGGAGACGATCGTGATGATCGCCTGATCGTGGAGCAAGGGATCGCCGTCGTCACTGACGACGACCGTCAACTCGTAGACGGGGTGGGAGGCAAAATCGAGCGCCGCCGCGTCGGCGAGAATCAATTGCCCTGCCGAGTCGACGGCAAAGGCTCCCGCGTCGTCACCTGACGTGATGGCGAAGCTGAGGGTATCACCCGGATTCGGGTCGCCCGCGACAAGCGTTCCCAGCACGGTACCGCTGGCACTCCCCAGTCGTACTGAGAAGGAAGCGTCGTCGATGTGCGGCACCGTATTGGCCGGTGCATCGATCAGAGCGGCCACCTCACTCGGCGTCAGGCCGCGCTGGAAGATCCGGACATCCTCGATTTCGCCCTCGACGTATCGTTCCGTCCCTGTTCCGCGTGCGCCGATCGCCCAGTCTTCGGCGACGCTCACCGCACCGACGGCGTTGCTCGCCGCGGCGACCTCGGTGCCGTTGCGATAGAGCCGCCAATACGCGCCGTCATAGACCCCCGTCAGATGAACCCAACTGCCGACGTCTCCGGCGGGGATGCTGAAGGACGTCAGGTGATCGGTGCCGTTCCAACTGCCGACCTCGTAGCGGCCGTCCTTGACCCTCAGGAACACCTCGCCATTGGGCGAACGCGTGTAGCCATGGGCTACAATGTTCCTGATGCCGTCGGTCGCGTCGATCTTGACCGTGGCAGCGATCGTAATCTGACCGGTGAAATCGAGCGTGGGGGGATTGCCCAATGAGACGTAATCGTCGATGCCGTCCAATGCGACTCCTCGCCCCGGCAGCCACGCGGTGCCGCCTTGGAGCGTGCCGTCGTTGGCACCGACCATATCGGCGGCGGTCGCGCCGCTGCCCTCGACGAAACGCCAGCGACTCACCAACCCGGTGGTCACGCCTTCGCTGATCGTGGCCTGGTAGGATGCCGGCTCACTCGGATTCTCTTGGTCGTCGATGGCGATGGCGAAGAATGTGTTGGTTTGTGCCGGAAGCGTCGCCGTGTCAACCAGGACTTGCCAGCCGTCGGCACCATTCTCGTCAACACCCAGCCACTGGTCGCCCGCGTCCCACTGCTGGTCGCCGTTGAGATCGCGGTAGAAGTTCACGCTTTCGACGGTGCCGTCGTTGTCGACCACGTCGTAGGCGGTCAGCAACAAGAGCGTACCCTGGAGTACCTGGCTGCGATCGCCGGCGAGATACTCGATGGTCGGCACCGGATCGAGCACGCGCACCGCGTCGGCAACAACGATCCCGTCGGCGTCATCCGTCAGCTCGATCTTCAGCGAGCCGTTGTCGACGTCGAGGGTCGCCAGTTGGTACCACCACCGCTCGCCGTCGAAGAAGGAATCGGGACTTGCCTGTTGGTTGACGGTGTACGAGCCCTCCACTTCGGTTCCGTCCGAAATGTAGTACGTGGCATTCCGGGCTCGATCCGCGCCGGCCGTCCAGGTGACGAAAACACGATGCGGCGCGCTGACCAGACCGGTGAAGTGCCATTGGACACTGTTCAGGCCGGTGCCGGCGGCGTGTTGACGATGGCCCGACCCGTAGCTGTCGGGACCTGCGCCGTCAGTCCACCCTTCGCCCAGCTCGACGTATCCCGGCTCGCCATCGTCCAAGATGCCCACGATCCCCACCGTGCCGGTGGCCGTGACCACGGCGCTGGTCAAGCCTTCGCTGTCGACCGCTTGCGCGAAGTACGTCTGGTCGCCTTCGCCGAAACCGACGCTGGGGACGCTGATATGCCAGAGTACCTCGCCGAACAGCGGGCTGGGCTCGGAAACGGTGCCCAACAACTGGTCGCCGGTCGTGTCGAGCGAGCCGTTTTCGTTTGTGTCGCGGTAGAAGTTGACCGTCACGCCCGCAGAATCGTCCATCAGGCCGCCGGCGATCAACCGCACGTCGGCTCCGACAATCGCGGGATCCGGTCCGTCAAGAAGGGCCTCGATCACCGGCGCATCGTTCACCGGCGACACCTCGACCAGAACCATCGTGTCCGTAAATGCACCGCGGGTGTTCGTAGCCCGAATCACCAGCCTGCCGGAGCCGAACGCGTCGGCCGCGTAGCCGAGCGTCAGTTGGCCGGCTTGGATGCTCGTCGTCACGACGTCCGGGAGCGAATTGCTGACGACCTCGTAGCTGAGATCCTGTGGCAGATCCAGATCGTCGCTGAAAGCGACGTAGAGATCGACGAGCGAGGCGGCGCTATCCTCCGGGACACCGATGTTGGAGATACCCAATGCCTTGGGGCCGGCTATCCGATTGACCAAGAAAACCGTCTCGGCAAATGCATTCCCGCTGTCGGTAGCCCGGACCGTCAACTCGGTAACGCCGCTGGCCGCACCCGCATAGAGCAGTGTCAGCAGTCCGGAAGCCTGATCGATGTCGAGCGAGTCGAACAGACCGGGGTTCGTGTTGGCTTCGACCGTGTAAATCAAGTTTGTGTCAGTATCTTCGATATCGTCGAAGATAGCATGCAGATCGACTGCCGAGTCGGCAATGTTCCAGGTGACAACGATGTCGGCCGCCGCGGTGGCAGTCGGGGGGTCATTGACCGGCGCCACATCGACGCCAAAGGTCGTTTCCACCGAAAGCCCGCCCGGGTCGGTGGCGCGGATCGTGATATCGGCCACACCGTTCGCGTCAGGGGCATAATCGATGATCAACTGGCCGGCACTGACGTCGGTTGCGGCAAAGAGGGCCGGATTCGTGTTGTGCTCGATCGTGAAGGTCAGTTCGGCGTCGGTGTTGTCGACGTCGTCGAAGACGGCTGCCAGGTCGATGGTGGTGTCTTCGGCATCTTCGTCCACGCCGACGTCGGTGACGCCCGACGTGGCCGGGGCGTCGTTGACCGGCACCACGTTCACGCCAAAGGTCGTTTCCACCGAAAGCCCGCCCGGGTCGGTGGCGCGGATCGTGATATCGGCCACACCGTTCGCGTCAGGGGCATAATCGATGATCAACTGGCCGGCACTGACGTCGGTTGCGGCAAAGAGGGCCGGATTCGTGTTGTGCTCGATCGTGAAGGTCAGTTCGGCGTCGGTGTTGTCGACGTCGTCGAAGACGGCTGCCAGGTCGATGGTGGTGTCTTCGGCATCTTCGTCCACGCCGACGTCGGTGACGCCCGACGTGGCCGGGGCGTCGTTGACCGGCACCACGTTCACGGCGAAGGTCGTTTCCACCGAGAGCCCATCCGGGTCGGTGGCGCGAATCGTGAGATCGGCCACACCATTCGCATCTGGGGCATAGTCGAGGATCAACTGGCCGGCACTGACGTCGGTTGCGGCAAAGAGGGCCGGATTCGTGTTGTGCTCGATCGTGAAGGTCAGTTCGGCGTCGGTGTTGTCGACGTCGTCGAACGCGGCCGCCAGGTCGATGGTGGTGTCTTCGGCATCTTCGTCCACGCCGTGGTCGGCGATGCCCGACGTGGTCGGGGCGTCGTTGACCGGCGCCACGTTGACCGTCAGCACCGCCTCGCCGTGCAGCCCGCCCGGGTCGGTCGCGCGGACCGTCACTTGCGCCGACCCGTTGCCGTCCGGGGTGAAGCTCAGTGTCAAGGTGCCGGCGGAGACGTCAATCTCGCCGACACTCACCAGGCCCGGGTTCGAGTTGTCCTGCACCGTGTAGGTCAGTTCCCCGTCGGCGTTCTCCGTGTCTTCGAACAGCCCCATGAGGTCCACGATCATCGGCGGCGCGTCTTCGTCCACGCTGACACTCGTCGGCCCGACTACGGTCGGGCTCGTGCCGAATCGGCGAAGGTACACGCCGTCGGTGTCCTCCAGCCCCTGTCCGCTCCAGGCAACCACGTAGCCGCTCGATGCTGCTGCCGTGGCCGGGAACCGCTGCGTGCCCTCGGTAACTGCGTTGACCGGGAACTCGTCCCCGTCGGGCACGCCTGCTGCGTTGTACTTGCGGGCGAAAACTCCGCTCGAGTCGTCGGTGCCCTCGCCGCTCCACGTCACCAGGAACCCGCCCTGCGAGTCGAAGGTCGCGGCCGGGTCCTGCTGTTGGCCCTCCGTGCTCGTGTTCACCTGGAACTCGTCACCGACCGGCTGGCCCTGCCCGTCGTACCGCCGCGCAAAGACGCCTCGGCCGCTACCGTCGTTGTGCCTGCTCTGCCAGAGCACCAGGAAGCCGCCTTGCGGGTCGGCCGCCACCGTTGCGTCCCGTTGGTGGCTTTGGGTGAAGGTGTTTATTTGGAATTCATCCCCCAAGGTGTTACCCACCGCGTCGAACCGCTGGGCAAAGACGTCGCTGGCGTCCTTGCTGCCCCAACTCGACCAGACCACCACGAAACCGCCGTCGGTCGTAGCCGCCACCGCCGGCTGCTTCTGCTTGGCCGTGATCGTGGAGTTCACCCGGAACTCGTCGGCAAGCGGCGCGCCGTCCGCGGCAAACCGCCGGCCGAACACGCCCCGGTTGTCCCCCGTGCCCTGGCCACCCCAAACCGCCACGAAAGTCCCGTCCTCAAGATGCACGAGCGAGGGCAACTCCTGCTTGCCGGCCGTGGTCGCATTGACGAGGAACTCGCCGGAAAGGGGCGTCCCGTCCGCGGCGAACCGCCGCCCGAAAATCCCCGATTGGCTGCCGTCTTGAGCGTCGCTCTCCCAAACGAAGACCAGCGTGTCGTCGGCAGCGACCGACACACTCGGCCGCCACTGGTCCTTGGCCGTGGTCTCGTTTACCTGGAATTCCTCACCCTGCGGTGTGCCGTCGGCCGCGAACCGCTGGGCAAATGCCCCCAGCTTATCCCCGTCCTGGTCATCTCCCGACCAGACGATGACGAAGCCGCCATCGGAAGTCCGCGCGATCGGGTGGCCGCTGTGGTCCAGCGTTTGGGTCCGGGTCAAATAGGTGTTCACGAGCGTCTGGTCCACGCCGCTGCCACCGGAGAAGTCGGACTGGCCGGCCCCGCCGTCGAGCAGATCGTTTCCTTCGCCGCCCACGAGATCATCGTTTCCGTCGCGGCCGAATAGGGAGTCATCGCCCGATCCACCATCGAGGAAGTCGTCCGCAGCGCCGCCTTTGAGCACGTCGGCACCCGCACCGCCAAAGGCCCACAGCGGCGTGGTCGAGGGCGACTCGAGCTGCAGTTCCACCAGATCGTCGCCCCCGTGAGCGCGGACGTGGATCGCCGTATAGCCCGACGTTACCAGCCCCCATGCCAATCCGTTCCGCCAGACGCCCAACTCGTTGCCACCATCGTCATATAATTCGATACTGTCCCCCGAATCATTGCCGTGGATGTGGACCGTGCCGTCCGTGCCTACGAAGATTCCGTTCTCGAACACGAGCCGGTTGTTCGTCTCATCGGTCTCGAACACTTCCCCCGCCGCGTCGACCTGAGCCAGCAAATAGTAGTCTTGTTGCAGGTCGGCGAAGTCCGCCATGATCGGCACGCTGTGACTGCCTACCGCCAAGCCGGCCGCATCGTCGATCCGCTGCACCATGAGAAGCGCCTCGGGCGTCACCCCATCGCTCGACCGAAAGATTCCGATGTCGAAGGCCGACGCATCCTCATCGAGCACGGTGTATTGGACGGCCAGGTCTTCCTGGTCGGTGCCGAACCGCGTCAAATCGAGGTCCGTCGCCAAGAGTTGGCGGACTTCGAGCGGCTCCAGTCTCATGCTTCGCGTCTTCAGCGAGATCGGCTTCTTGAGCCTTGCTTTGCGCCGCTTCGAACCGAATTCGGCAGGCGTATCTTGCGTCCAAGACCATCGCATCTTGCCCATGATGGATTTCCTTCCGGCCAAGGGTTGATCGGTGTGAGGATAATGACCGACAGACGCCGGGCAATACGATTTGGCGAAAGAAATCGCGTTGCCGATCACGCAATCGGCGTGGAGAAACAGAGAAGATCAGCCTGTCATGATTGCGAAACCGTGGATGAGGATCTTCTCGTTTTCTCGCTGCGACTTCCTCTCTTGCCCCTGTACGAAGCCCGACGCGCGTACGATGATCTTAGCAATTCCACCCACCATTGTCAACTGCCAAGCAGGAAAAACTACGTGGTAATAACCGCGGCACCACTTAGTAGCTATCTGTCGTACCGCCTAATGGTGCATTCTCGCGAAAAGAGGACGTGGTTATTACGGTCCCAGTTGTGTTCACTCCGATGCC
>Ga0307378_10002627_pt1 | contig 27150 bp, 16 predicted proteins | sample UN1MG_FD_202238 | JGI IMG/M metagenome (GOLD analysis project Ga0307378, IMG submission 202238) | Soil microbial communities from Risofladan, Vaasa, Finland - UN-1 | ecosystem: Environmental > Terrestrial > Soil > Coastal area > Acid sulfate soil | place: Finland: Risofladan, Vaasa | collected...
CGCCACACGCCTGCTGTGCCCCGGGAGCCAGGTTGGGGACGTAGCTGTAGGAGTCGCAGTAAGCGTTCACGACAACGGCCTCGCCTTCGGGATTCGGCACGTCCAGAACCGCGACGAGATTAGGGTCGCCCCACTCCGTCCACCACACCTTCGACCGGATTGTGACAGTGTTGCCCACGAGGCTGGCCGCGTCCCCCGTCACGAAGAAGCGGGGCACACTCACCGAGGCGTCCACGTGGTCGCCCCAGCGCGCGCCCGCGAGCTGTTTGCCGTCGTCGTAGTAGAGTACGGCAGCCGCGCCCATTCCCGCCACAGTAATCCACGGTGTGCCAAGCGGCAGGAGGACGAAGTTGCTGCGAAGATCAACATCCCTGAACTCGCGTGCCAGCCCCTTCTCGCCCCTAAACACCTTGCCAGTGAGCCCCAGATGCGGCGTGCACGCGGTCCGAAACCAGTTGGGCTCCATGGGGTGGATCTCTATGCCCTTCAGCTCCACGCTCGATTCAATGGTGGCCTCGCCTCTGGGAACAGTGACCTCAAATGGTTGGAGGTACACGGCGAAGCCTAGCCCCCTGAGCGTGTGCTTGACGTACCGCTCCTCGGCGGTCCAGCGCCAATCCTCCGGCACATCAGGGCCAGGATTCTGGGGGTCCCTCACGAGCACACCGGGGCAGCGGCTCGGCCCCGAGCAGAGCGATCGCAGGCCATTGAGGAGACCCTCCTCGGTCACGGAGGCGGCGATGGCCTTGTAGTCGGGCGGCTCGACGCCCGAGGGCGGCAGGATGCACGGCTGCGGCGCGGCAGCACGGTTGAACGCGAACAGCGCAGCGATGCACAGGCCGCCCAGGACCAGCGTCAGCGCCGCGTTGCTCAACAGCTTCCGCATCGCTCACCTATTCCCTCCCGCGGGTTCCAATACCCGCGGGAGGGTAATGTCGGAACAAGGCACCCGCTGTCCCCGCCAACCTCCCGCAGGTATTGGAACCTGCGGGAGGTCAGGCTATGGGAAACAGGTGAACACATCGCTCACGCCCCGGGCCATGCCCACGAGGGCGACGACATCCCAGACCAGCATGCCGACCACGCATCCGACGAAGATGCCGCCGAAGAACGGCGTCATCTGCTCGCGGACGGCTCGCGGGCCGCCGATCTTCAAGCCCACCCACTTGATGAGCCACGCGGCGAGCAGCGATCCCCAGCACATGTAGCAGAAATAGCTGTTCGCCAGAATGTAGCCGATCGGGTGGAGCCAGAAGCCCACGAAATGCGTCCGCAAGAACGCCAGGAGCAGCGTGATGGTCGTGCCGACGCCCACGCCGACGAGCGGCCCGGTGGGGTACCGCGGCTTCGGCTTTTCGCCCTGCTTGTCCGCCGCGACTACCTCGGCGTCGGCCTCGGCCGTGGCGTTGCGTAGCGTGGTGAAATACCAGTTCTGGCCGGCCGCCCAGTTCTTCATGTACGGAATGTTGTCGGCCCCCCTCCCGTAGGCCCATACCATCATCACGTAGCCGCCGATGAGCACGCCGCCGAGCGCGCCCACGATGAGCGCCCAGCGCACGCCGCGCGGGCTGGCCTTCTGCTGGTCAGCCAGGTGGAGCATCTCGACCTGCGTCGGGGCGAAGAGGAGGAACTGCGCGACGGCCATGAACCCGCCCGCCGCGTAGGCCAGCACCATCGTCGGCGCCCCGAACGTGAACAGCCCTCCGAGCAGGAAGAAGATGAGGTAGGGGAAGTAGGGCGTGAAATACGTCGCCGGCGCACCGCACTCCGTGCGTATCCGCGAGGCCGACAACCCGCACACGGTGAGGAACCCGAAAAAAAGGAGCGCCGAGCCGGCCCCCAGGCCCGACATCGCGCCCCACACGCCGAAGAACACGAACGCCCCGACGATGAGCAGCGCCGCGGCGCGATAGCTCATCCCCTCGCCCGAGTCGTCCACGCCGCCCTTCAGGCCCAGGATGCGGCGGCCCACGCCTGCCAGGTGTTTGCGCGAGGTCCAGAGCACGACGAGCGCCAGGCTCAGGAACGCCCCGATGTGCTGCTCGTGCGGGAACGGAAAGTCGTCCATCGGCCCCTTGATCGTCTTCCAGCCGAACAGCTCGCCGAAATAGAACGGCACCTTGGCGAGCCAGAAGAACAGGATGATGCTCAGCAGCATATCGAGGTCCACGAAGAACGCGATGGCGGTGAAGAGCAGGATGATCTTGAACTGCGCGCCGCCGAAGCCGCGGACGAATGCCTTCATCTCAGGCGACGAGAAGTACTGCGCCAGGTCCACCTCCACCGTGGGATTGGGCATGCCGGGGATGTAGTGGTTCAGCCCCTGGAGCAGGCAGAAGGCGAGGGCCACGATGATCCCTGCCTTGAACGCGGCCTTGCGCCAGATGGGGCGGATCGTGCGGCCCCCCTCCTCGCGTTCGTCGAGCAGCATGCGGGGCAGGACGACCATTGGGAACGAAAAGCGTTCGTTCTCCGACCACTGCTTGCGGAAGATGACGCCGATGCCGAGGAGGCCGAGGAACATCGCCATCACGATGCTGCCCCAGTAGACGAGCGGCGTGAGCCACTGGCGGTAGGGGATGTAGCCCTTCAGCGTGTAGGCCACGCCTGAGGGCGAGGCCAGGCTGTCGGGCCGCACGAGGAGCGAGTCGCGCTCGTTCTCGGGCAGCTTCGCCAGGTCGCTCTCGCGGATCTCCGCCACGCCCTTCCGCAGCCGCGCCACCGCCTCGTTGCTGAAGAAAACCACGTCCGTGATGATCGCCTCGCCCGGCCCGCTGAGCGTGAAGTCGAGGTCGGCGAACTCCGCGATGTCGCGCGGCATCGTGAGATAGGGCTGGCCGGCCCGCTGGAACGCCCCCGGCCGCGAGAATGCCCGATTCGTGTCGCGCCGCAGCGTCACGATGGGCGCCCGCTGCCCCGTGTCGGTCACCAGCTCCATCGTGAGCGCCGAGCGGCTCTGAAAGCCCGAGAGCCTGAAGAGCGCGGTCGCATAGTAGCGCTCGCCGGGCACGAGCAGCTCGCGGCCATCGCGGCGGCGAGGAACGCGGAGGCGGAGACGAGTCTCCTCGCCCTCGTCGGCCCTCAGGCGCATGCCCGTGGTTCCCCCCACGGGAGATTCGGTGACAGATAGTTTTCCTGCGTGCCCAGCCGGCTCGGCCGCGCACGCCGGCCCGAGGCCGTCGGCGAAGCGGCGGTCGGCGATCAGGTGCTCGCCGTGCGGCCAGAGCTTGTCGGAATAGCTGTCCACCAGCGGCATGTTCTCCTGGTGCTCGGGGATCGAGATGACGAGCCCCAGGAAGCGGTGCCACATGCCCTGGCTCATCAGGGGGGCGGCGATGACGAGCATCGAGTAGACGACGATCAGCTCGCCCGTGGCGAGGCGAAGGGTCCGGCGGAACTTGGCGATGAGGGCGCCGATCAGCAGCACGCCGAGGAAGACGCCCACGGCGCTCGCGGGCGGGTTGTTCTCCGCCAGGATGTTGGGCTGCGGGGCCATCACCTCGTGGTAGTGGACCCACATGCCCATCGCCACCATCGCCACGATGCCGATGAGCACCGCCCTGAAGCTCAGTGTCCGCCTCGAATCGTCCATGCGTGCCCCGTCGAGGCACCCTCCGCGCGTGCCGAGATCACCGGTCCGCCGAAACATCCGCGACGGAGAAGATGACGGTGAAGAAGGTGCCGTGGCGGTCCACGCCGATGGTCTTCTCCTCGCCCGGCCTGGCGAGCCAGCGGCCGATCATGAAGACGCGTCCGTCGCGGACGTCCATTCCCCAGATGCCGTGGCAGGCGCGGCCGTCCTGGTCGGTCAGCTCGCCGTGGTCCACGACGGCGGGTCGCGAGGCAGGGTCGAGGACGAAGCTCCTGAGGCGGGTCGCGCGGCGCTTGTCGGGGGTGGTGCTGGTGATCGTGTAGAACACGCGATTGCCCCGGCGCGCGGCCCCGAGGTGGAAGCGCCCCGTCCGCTTGATGGGGAAGAAGGCGGCGGGCGAGTCGCGCTCCTGGGTCGAGTCGAAGAGGCACATGTCCTCGCCGGCCATCACAAGGCAGCGGTCGCCGTCCGGCAGGTCGCCGTGCCAGTCCCAGGCGTCGCGGTGGGGGGGCACGGCGCGTTCCCAGCGTTCGAGCTTGCCGGTCGCGCCGCGGGCGACGTGGAGGGCCTCGAGGTCGCTGCGGATCTCGAACCAGCAGTCGCCGCGGCGGTCCACGAAGATGTGGAACGCCGGCATGTGGGGGTCCTTCGTCTTGCCCGCGAGCAGGCCGAGGTCCTGCTTCCTGCCCGACGCGATGTCCACCCAGTAGAGCCGCGGGCCGTCGCCCTTACCGAAGGGGGTGACGTAGAAAAGCAGGCGGTCGCGGGCGGCGTCGAGGCCGACGCCCGAGTAGTTGGTGTAGTTGGGGTGGACGACGCCGAAGTCGCGCCATTTGCCCGTGGCGAACTGGTAGCCGAGGAGGTGGGCGCCGGTGTAGGCGGCGATGCCCTCGGGCGTGTAGTTGGCCAGGTGGGTGCCGAAGTAGAGCCAGCCGTCCTTCTCGACGACCTCGCTGTGGATCTTGCCCTGGGGCGGCTGCTTCGTGATGTCCTCGCCGCACACGGGGCTGATGTCTTCGCAGATCATCTTCAGCTCTTTGCCGCGTGGGTCGTAGCGGAAGAAGGCGGAGCCGTGATCCTTCCAGTGGCCGCCCGCGGCGAAGTAGCAATTGCCGTCGGCGGCCACGCGAAGGCCCTGCCACTGGCCGTCGAGCATCCGCACCAGCTTGTTCAGCACGTGGCCCTCGACGACCAGCTTCTCGCGCTTCTGCTCCTCGGCCTTCGGCCCCTGGATGCAGTCGAGCGCGTAGCTCGTCGCCCATTGGAGGCCCTCGCTCTTCGCGGAGCGCAGGACGCGCTCGATCTCGCCGGCGGCGGGTTTCGCTTCGGCTCCCAGTTGGCCGAGAGCGCGAGCGGCTGCAAAGATGACATTGGCATCAGGATCCGCCAGGAGCGCGGTGAGTGCGGGCACGGCCTCCTTGGCCTCGGGGCCGATGAGCCCGAGCGCGGCGGCCGCGTTGCGGCGGACGACCGCCTCCTTGTCCTTGAGCGCCTCGGTGAGCGCCGGGCCGGCGGCTTTCGCTTTCTTGCCCATCCTGCCGAGCGCGAGGGCCGCATAGCGGCGCACGAGCACGTTGCCGTCTTTCAGCTTCTCGGCGATGGCGGGAGCCGTCTCGGCCGGGCCGGCGGCCAGGGCCACGGCGGCCCTCCAGCGCGCCTCCTCGCTCTGGTCGCCCAATTGCCCAAGCAGCGCCTCAAGCTTCGCCTCACCCGCGAGGACGGCGCAGGCATGGGCGATTGACCAGACCGCAAACAGGGCCGCGACGATGCGCTTCACTTCGATTCTCCTTTCGATGGGTTGCCGAGCTTTGGCTCGAAGTCCTTCTTCCAAACGGGCGGGAACGTGAGGTCGCGGACCTCGAAAGCGTGCGGCCCCGCGGGCAGGCTGAGGGCCATGACCCGAATCTGGTTCATCCGCCCCCAGCTCGAGCCGGGGTAATCGGTCCAGCAGGCCATGTGCTCCTTGCCGTCAATGAAGAGCTGCGGGCGGTCGAAACCCTCGGGGAACGTCATCACCAGGCTCCGCTGCACGCCGTTGACGAAGCCGACCACGCGGTCGCGGGCGAAGACGACCTCGAACGGCCCCTCGCCCTCGACGAACAGGCCGTTCTTCTCCACCCGCCCAACGCCCTCCTTCAGCGAGAGGCGCACCCCGTCGGCCTCCACGGGGCGTAGGGCAAGCGCCGCGCGGGCGCTCTGCTTCAGCCCAGGCTTCAGCCGGGCCAAGGGGACGGCTTCCTCGAACGGCCCGCAGCCGTCCACGACGTAGTCCTTGTAGCCCACGCGGCCCTCGCCGGGGCCGAGGACGAGTCGGGCGGCCTTGCCCGCGAGCCGCACGACCGCGGCCTTGCCCGCCAGGGTCAGGTCGCCCTGGGTGAACTTCGCGGGGGCGTCGGCCAGGAGGACGAAGTCGGTGCCCTCCCGGTGCGTCACCTTCAGGACCGCCGGCGAGAGGACCTCGACCTGTGGGGCCGGCTCGGCGTCCTTCCTCGGATAGAGGACGTAGAAGAAGGGCTTGCCCGGCTCGTTCTCGATCTGGAGGATGCTCTTGGTCTCGGTCTTGGGCCTCCCGCGCGGGTGGAGGCCGGCCCAGGGATACTCGATGCGGCCGAAGGTGTGCTTGAGCGCCGCAGGCTCGGCGAACCAGAGCCAGGTGGACGCGCCGAAGTCGGTCTTCAGCTCGGCCTGGCGGCCCGCGACGGCGACCATCTCCTTCTCGCCGCAGTTGAGGAAGTGGGCGAACGAGCGCTGCGGGGTGCTGGTGGATTGCGAGTCGCGGAGGACGAAGTAGTTCGGCCCGTCGGGCTTGGGGCTTCTGAGGAAGAGGACCTGCCGCTGCCAGCGCACGTCGCCCGCCCCCTGGCCAAAGAGCTGGGCGGGGTAGAAGCTCACGCCGCTCGCGTAGTCCGCCGAATCGGTGGAGCCGTACTCCTGCACGTAGCTGTCCACGCGCCCGAAGGGCATCTCGGTGCCTCGGGCGCCGAAGCGGAGGCGGTTGTGGATGGCGAACTCCTGGGTCACGGGCGTCGAGAAGTACTGGTAGGCGGTGCCGGGCAGGAGCGGCGCGCCCTTCGAGTAGAGGACGAGGTTCCCGTTATCGGTGTCCCAATGGCTCCAGTTGTAGCCGCAGCGGAAGAGCAGCATCGTCTCGTCGGGCGTGCCCCAGTGGGCGCGGAACATCACGCCGTAGGCGGGGTGGAAGGCGGTCGTGAGGTCGGGCTTCGCCTTGGGCACGGTGGGGTCGTAGAGGATGCCGTAGCCGGGGCGGATGGGCGCGCCGCCCGACAGCTCGTCGTGCAGGGCGCTCAGGGTGCCGCGGAACGGCTCGTCGAGGCCCCGCAGCGCCTCCATCGAGAGGCCGAGGATCTGCTCGCTGGTGTTCGACGAGTTGCCCATCCCCGCGAACATCCGCGACTTCGTGCGCGGGTCCACGGGCGTGATGAGGCGGCTAAGGTAGAGGAGCGTCGCCTCGTGCGAGCCGGTCTCGAACACGTTGCCCCAGCCGCTGTTCCGCAGGCACACGCCCGCCACGTTGATGTTCCGCGTCGGGCCGTACATCTGGTAGACCGGCGGGGCGATCCACGCGCCGTCCGACGCGGTCTGGCTGGCGAGCTTGAACTCGAGGAACCGCTTGACCGTGCCGAGCCAGTACTGCTCCTCGGGGTGGCCCTTGAGCAGGCAACCGACGATGGCGAGCGCGAGCGTGCGGTTGATCGTCATGTTGTTGTTGCCGCAGTGGACGCCGCTGCCGCGGGGATTGAAGTCCGGGTCGGCGAGCTGGTAGGCCATCGCCACCAGGTGGTCGAACACCCTGTCGCGAAGCTCGGCCGGCAGCTCGGGGCAGGCCAACGCGTCGTCCGCCCACACGATGACGGAGCCGAGGTCGTCCGACTGGCGGTAGCCCGTCGTGTAGGGCGAGCTCTCGCCCATGTGGATGCCGGTGCGGAGGAAGCGATTGGCGGACTCGACGGCGTCCTCCTTCCGCCCGCTGAAGACGTAGAGCTTCTCGAGGGTGCCCTTGTAGGGGTTCCGGTCCATCGCGGCCTTGAGCGCGGGAATGGCGGAACGGGTGAGGATGGCGCGGGGGAACTCCTTCGGTTCGGGCTTCTTCCAGTCGAACTGCCAGTCCTTGTAGCGACGCAGGCCGATGAAGCCTGGGCGGAGGCGCACCTCGCCGAGGTCCACGGCGGCCGGCGCGAGGGCGACCTCGCGGCGGCCATACGTGCGGGGCAGCGTCTCGTCGTGCTCGTGGGTCGAGAAGGGGCTCTGGTCGTCCACGATGTCCTTGTACCAGCGCGTGCGGCGGGCGCCGATGGGCATGGCGACGGCCACGCCCCGCTCGCCGGCGTCCCACACGTAGAGCGCCGTCGCCCGCCGCCACGAGCCGGTGTGGAGCGGGGTGAGGCCGGCGAAGGCGGCGATCTGTTTCGCCGCGTCGAGGGCGCCGAGGGCGCACCACGACTGGAAGCCGCCCCAGCGTCCCCAGGCGCTGATCTTCTCGAGCAGGCGCCAGCCGGCGACGGGCGGCGGGATGTCGGGCGGCTCGTTCCCCGGCACGCTGCCCATCGGCTTCCTTACCTCGGTCCGCTTCTTCGCGGCATAGTCGGCCCAGTTCGCCGCCGCGCCCTGAAACTGCGATTGGGTCTCCCACGCCACGTGGGTCGGCGTCCAGCCGGGGTCCAGGAAGTACACGATGTCGTCGCCGCCCTCCGTCACGTCGCCGAGGTCGAACTCGTCGGTGATGAAGGCGACGGGGATGCCCGCGACGATGCGAATCGTGCAGACGTATTCGCCCTTCGGGACAAAGGAGTAGCGATACTCGTATTCGAGCAGGGCCGGCCCGGCCTCCCTGAGCGTCCCGACGTAGCCGCGCACCTTCCTGCTGGACACGAAGGCGCTGGCCCCCGTCCAATCCCCCTTGGCGCTTCGCCACGCCTGGATGGGGGTCGGCACCTCGCTCGCCGCCTTCGGCTCGCGGAACTCGACCTTGCCAGTCCTGGCGACGCGGAGATTGTACAGGTCGTTCCCTGCCTCCTCGTAGCCCCGGCGCTGTCTGTGCGGAAGTTCGGGCAGGCGCGAGCTTTGCGTCGGGTCAATGCTCACGGTCATCGCCTGCCCCTTCGCCAGGGACAGGACGAGGAACAGTTCGGCCTTCGTCCCACCCTTCCCCTCGGTCGCGCCAGCCATCTGGGCGGGAACCACCGTGCCGTCCACGCGAACCAGCGGGGCCTCGGCGACCTTTGCACCCGGCGGCACGGCAACCGAGTGGCGCACAAGCTCCGGCCCCCAGTCGCGACCGAGTCGCTCCTTGAGCGTGAACGTCACCTCTGCCGCAGCCCCTGCCAATGCCCAGAGGAGAACGAGACACACAGCAGCCAACCGTTGAGTCGTCAACAACTCAGGTCTCCTACTGCAACTCGATGATTCGCACGCTGCCGGCGAGAACTTCGAGCTGGAGGGCGTTACCCTTGACCTCGAGCTTCTCGCTTGGCAAGAGGCGGTCGCGTGCGGAAGTGATTGGGAGGCGGCACCTTATGACCACGGAGCGATTCTCGCGGTAGTCGGTCGGCGTAATGCCCTGCTGGGGCTTGAGTTGGCCCGCTGGGTTGAGGAGTGTGACGAGCCAGCCCTTATCCGACCGGCTGACGAGCCACTCGACGTCGCCCTCGACCTCCACCGGCATCAGGCCGCGCGTCAGGTGGGCGAGCAGTCGGGCGAGCACGGGATGCGCCTCGCGGTTGATCCCAAGTCCATGTGGCACCGATAGATAGATGAGGCGCCCGCGTCCCCTGTCCTCGGAGGCGCAGAAGCTCGCACCATCGGGCGTGCGAGCCAGGACCTTGTGGCTCCACTCGGTGGCCCTGAGCCGCGTCGGGGCCTCAATGGGGCGGCAGCGGTAGCGCTGGGAAGGCTGCATGTCTTGTCCTCCCAGCCACTTATAGCCTTCCGCTTCAACTGGGTTACCCGTTTTGGGCAGGCTCAGCGCCGCCAGGCCGGGGCCGGAGAGGTGCGCGTCGGCAACGAGCAGCGTGCCGCCATTGTCCACATACTGCGCCAGGCGCCTGCCCTCGGGCTCGGTGAGTTCGATCTCGCCGGCCACGATGACGACGGGATAGGTGTCAAGTGTCCGCCACTTCTTGACTTCTGGATAGGCAAAGATCACATCGAAGATGTCGCCGAAGACGCCCGGCAGGTAGACCTCGTTGGTGCCGGTGATCGGCTTCTCGCTCTCGGGGCCGATGGGGTAGTAGGCCGTCCACAGGTATTCCTCCAGCATCCTCTCGTGGATGCCGAAGCGGAAGCGGTCCTGGTGGCCGTGCCAGTTCTTGAACGAGTTGGGCCAGAAGGGGGCAGGCTCCCAGCCGTGCGCGTAGTCCACCAGGAACGCCACGGGGGTGAAGGGGGTCCCCCTGTCGGGCGCGGCCGCGGTGAGGCGCAGGAAGCGGTCCACCAGCTTCCCCTTCGGCGAGAGCTGGACCTCGTGGATGCCCGCGGCGGAGGTGCCGCCCGGCCGCCACCACTCGTCGAAGCCCTGCTCGTGGTAGAACATCGAGGAGCCGGCCATGTACTGGTACCAGATGTCGAACTTGTACCAGGTCATCCCCGCGCCCGAGAAGACCGAGTAGTAGTTGTCGAGGAGGTTCTGCGGCGAGCTGAAGCTGCTGCCCTTGCTGAAGATGGTCGAGGCGTCGCCGAAGTTGCACGACCGGTAGGTGGCCGTGAGGCCGGCGTGCTGCCTCGCCGCGCCGCGCATGAATGCCCACCGCATGCCGAGGATCGAGCTGGTGCAGGCCGACGACTCGTAGCCGGCCGTGCGCGCGCCCCAGTCGAGGCACAGCGGGGCGAACACGATGTTGCCAATCGAAAGGCAGGCGATCACATCGGCATAAGGGTTCTTGTCGAGGTCCTTGCCATAGATCTTTCGGTACTTCTCGGCGTTGCACTCGAGCGAGAGCGGCGCGAACGCCTCGACGAGCTGGCGGCGGGTCCTGGCGTTGGCCGTGGCCTCCTGCATCTTCTTGCCGTCGGGGTAGAAGTAGCCGAGGCTCTCGCCGGCGATGGAGCCGACGTAGCGGTCGCGGTACTTGAGGAAGGCCGCGACACCCTTGTCGCCCACGCGTGCCCCGCCGTGGTAGTTCATCATCGTGGCCCAGGGGCGGCCGGGATGCTCGTCGAGCCACCTGGCGAACTTCTGGCCCGCGGGGTTCACGTCGCCCGTCTTCGGGTCGGTGGCGAAGACGCCGCCGCCGACGGCGTGGAAGGTGGGCACAATGCGGGGGTCGGAGAAGATCGGCACGTCGTCCTTCCCGCCGAACTTCTTCTCGAACTCCTCGCGGGTCTCCTTGTCGTTGATGTTGTAGGGGAATTTCACGCGGTCGGGCTTGTCGCTGAGCCACGTTTCGGCGGCGTTGGTGTGGCTGACGTTCCACAGGTAGAGGAATCCCTTGTCGCGGAAGGTGCGGAGCCGCCACTCCCTGGGCAGCGTGAAGTCGGGCTTCTTGCGCGCGAGGGGCAACAGGTCAGCGGGAATGCCCTTGCGATATTCCGCCAGAACGTCCCAGGCGTGCTTGTGCGGGCGCTCCTTGATGAGCGGACGATAGGCCGCATCGGTCGTCAGCACGATGACATCAATCTGCCGCGGCTCGGGGTCTTTGGTGGTCGAGAGCAGGCTGAGCCTGGCGGGGCCTTTCTTGAGCGTGGCTATTCGCTTGTCCCACGCGAAGGCCCAGCCCCAGTAGAGCTTCGCCTCGTTGTCCTCCTCGATGACCGGCTGCTCGCCGTAGCGGCCGAGCCAGGGCGCGGCGCCCTCCTGCTCGAGCTGCACCTGGAAGCGTTCCGTCTTCTCGCGCCAGTCGCCATAGCGCACCCACACGAAGTAGTCACCCGCGGCGGGAATCTCGATGTCTTTGTTGGCCATGGCCTTATCGTCGTCGGCGCCCGTGGCGATGGAGAGGAAGCCGCTTTCGCCCCCCTGATTCCACTCGGCGGCCCACCCTGGCCCCGACAGCGCCCAGTGTCCCTCCGTCTTCTTCATGTTCGGCTTGCCCATGGGCCAGCAGTAGCCGCGCACGCTATCGAGGTGCTCGGCCTCGAGCCACAGCGATTCGGCGGTGGCGGCAGAGGCGAAGAGGAGCAGCGCACAGAAGATCGCACGGCGCATCGTCAGCCCCCTTCTATTCCTTTGAAGGTCGGAAGATCGCGCCTACCTGACTCGGGGCAAGCGCTTTGGCGAAGAAGCGCAGGTCGGCCAGGCGGCAGGCGAGGAATTCGGGGCCGGCGAAGTGGGGGTTGCCGCCCAGGGCGAAATCCTCGGCGGAGGAGACGACGCTCTCGGGGGCCTTCGCGGCGGCGTGCGCAGCGCCGTTGATGTAGAGGGTGAGCCTCTCGCCCTCCTTCACCGCCGCGAGGTGAACCCACTTGCCCACCTCAACGGGGAAGCCGTCGGTGCCGAAGAACTGCCCCGCCTCGATGCGGGCGTGGAGTTTTCCCCCGTGGACGACCAGCCGCAGCGGGTCGTCCATCCCCTTGCACCAGGCGCTGAAGACCTGGCCATACTGGGTCTTGGGCAGCGCGGCGACGCAGACCCAGACGGCGACGGTGAAGTCGCGGTCGGGGAACTCGGTCAAGGCATAGGTGATGCGGCCCGCCTGGCCGTCCAGTTCGATGGCGCCATTCGGCTTGCCGTCGGGGCCGGGGGCGGGCTTCCAGCCCTTGGCGTCCTTCAGTTGGCCCCACTCGGGCTTCGGGTCGCCCTTGAGCGGGGCGACGACGATGGCGGCGTCCTTCGGCCGCTCGCCGTATTGGGTATCGGGCACGTCGGGCGCAGGGGGCAGCGAGGGATCAATGACGAAGTGCTTGTGGGGCGCGAGGCTCTCGGTCTGGCCGTTGGGGTTGCGGGCGACGAGCTTCCAGTAGTAGGGCGTGTCGGGCTTGAGCCTCTTCGCTTCCGAGGCAGGGAGGACGAGGGGCGGCTTTGCCGCGTCGCCGTAGCTAAGGATGAGGCGGTCGAAGGCGGGCGAATCGGCAATGGCGACGGCGTGTCGGCGCTCAGCGAGGGCCGCGGCGGCCGGCTTGCGGAATGTGAAGCGGATGGCGCCGGGCGCCACGCGGGCGCCGTCGGCGGGCTGCCACGGCACGGGCCTCGGCGGGCGAAGGCCCGTGGCGGGGAGCCAGGAGCGGTAGGCGCCGCCGTTGGCGCCCGCGCTGGCGAAATCGCACAATCGCAACGTCTGGCCGCCGGGGATGGGCACGTCCACGAGAAGCCAGGGGCGCTGCTTGCCCTCGCCCTTTGCAAGCTGCTCGTCGTGCGCCAGGAGAATGGGGCCGCGGTAGAACGATGCCTTGCCGTATTGCTCGAGGTCGCCCGCCTCGTGGCGGATGCCCATGTCGAAGCGAATCGCCACCGTGTCGCCGCTCTTCCATTCTCGCGTCAGGCCGAGATAGGCGCCCGGTTTCACGCCCGAGACGGCCTTGCCGTTGAGCGCGACCTCGGTCTTCATCGCCCAAGCGGGGATGCGGAGGGCGAGGGGGAATGAAGATTCCGCGTGCAGGTATGCACGCCCTACCAGCTCGATGGTGAGCTTCGTGCTGTCGCCGACGGGGTAGTCGCCCTCTTGCCTGAGCGTGATCGCCATGCCATCGGGCAGCGCGGTCTTCACCTCCATCGGGCCGTAGAAGTTGACGGCGAGGCCGTCGCCCCGCCGCATCACGGCCCATTCGCTCAGGGCGCCGAGGCCGCGGGGGCCGTTGACCGAGCAGCAGTTGAGGTGCGGCGTGTCGGGCCGGGCCTGGAAGTGGATCGCCACGTGCGACGGCACCCGCCGGCCGTTCATCGGCGTGTCGTAGGTGCACCATTCGCCCGAGGGGTGCTGGGCGCCGGCAGTGGCGTTGAGCGTCGCCAGCTCGATGTCGTCGGCAATCGTCGGATCGCCCGTCAGGCGCAAGGCATCCATCATCACGGCCTGCCAGGCGATGACGCAACAGGTCTCGATGGGCGTATCGGCGAAGGGATTGCCCGTGGCCCGCTCGCCCGACGAGAAGCCGCCGGTGTTCCGCATATCGAAGCGGCGGATGCTCGCCCAGTGGTGAAGGAAGGCCCGCTTGTAGCGGTCGTCGCCCGTGATGCGGTACAGCTCGGCCAGGCCCTGGACGGCGTGCAGGCTCTCCCAGCGGGGCCTTGGCGTGCGGAAGAACTCAACGCCCGCGAGGCCGGTGCGGAAGTAGTCGCCCGCCCGCTCGAAGTCCTTGAGAATCTCCTCGGCCATGCGCAGGTAACAGGGCTCCCGCGTCTTCTGATAGAGAAGGGCGAGGCCGTGGATGACCGACATGTTCATCTCGTGCGAGCCGGCGTCGAACACGCGGCGCTTCGTGTCGAGATAGGTGTTGCAGATCAGGTCGGCCATGCGGTGGGCGACCGTGAGGGCCTTCGCGTCGCCTGTGTGCTCGTGCCAGAGCAGGAGGCCGAACATCACGTGGTAGTGGCCCCAGAGGTCCCAGTGGCCGAGGAGGCGCTCGGCCTTCGGCCACGGGCCGAGATAGCCGTCCTCGGCCTGAAGCTCGGTGAGGCGGCGGACCACGCCCTGGAGCGTGTCGCGCAGGCGCGGGTCGTCGGATATCCGCATCGCCTGGACGCCCGAGATGAGGAACTTGCCCACGAACTCCCCGGCCCAGGGCACGAGATTGGGCGGGGTCACATCTTCATTTCGCACATGGCCGCCGTGTGCCAAATGAAGATGTGACCCCTCGCGGTTGGCGAACATGTCGAGTAGGCCGGGGTTGTTCCTCGGGGCGACGAGGAGCCAGTGCTCGACGTTGGCCTGGACCCGCTCGCCCAGCACGCCGCCGAAGCGCCAGGTGGCGCCGTGCAGGCGGTCGAGTGCCAGCCGCCCCGGCTCCGCCGCGACGGCGAGTCCCGCCGCCACGAGGAGCGCCGCGGCGAGACCGCAGGGGACACCATTCTCCACGCACACGGTGCGAGTCCTCCGAGACCCGGGTGAGCCACAGCGTCGCCCCAGAGATACCAGCGCAGCGTGGGAGAGTCAAGTGTCCGTCGTCGCGCCCCCGGTGCCGCTCACGGCTTGCGCCCTGGCTTGCGGCGGCGGTATAATGGCGACGCGGGAGATCGAGGTGTGGTGACTGCAGAAAGGAGCGGGGCAATGGCGGGAGCACACGCGACGGATCGCCGGGGATTCCTGCGGGCGCTTGCGGCGGGGGCCGCGGGGGTGGCGGCGCCGCTGGTGGTGCCGGCGTCGGCGCTGGGGCGCAGCGGCTCGATGTCGCCAGGCGACCGCATCCTCGCCGTGGCCATCGGCGCGCGAAACCGGGGCAACGACCTGATCCGAGGCGTCATCCGGAACAAGGACGTGACGCTGCTGGCCGTGTGCGACATTGACGAGAAGATCCGCGCGCAGCGCGTGGGCGAGTGCAACAAGTCCTACGAGGAGCAGGAGCGCGGGAAGAACGTCACCGCGGGCATCCACGACTTCCACGAGGTGATGGAGCGGACCGACATTGACGCGGTGCTGATCGCCACGCCCGACCAGCACCACGCGCACATGGCCATCGCCGCGATGCGGAGCGGCAAGGACGTGTATTGCGAGAAGCCGATGACGCTGACGATTGCCGAGGGCCGCGCGATGGCCGACACGGCGGCCCGCTACGGTCGCGTGTTCCAGGTCGGCAGCCAGCGCCGCTCGGAGGAGCGGCCCCGCCGCGCCTGCGAGGCGGTCCGCAACGGCCGCATCGGAAAGCTCCTGCGCGTCGAGGTGGGCGTGGGCATGCGCCCCGCGAAGGCGGAGGCCGACGTGGCGGAGCCTGTGCCGCCGGGCTTCGACTACGAGCTGTGGCTCGGCCCCGCCCCCTGGGCGCCCTACTCGACCAAGCGCTGCCACTACAACTTCCGCTTCGTCCGCGACTACTCGGGCGGCGAGATGACGAACTTCGGCGCCCACTTCTTCGACGTCGCCCAATGGGGCATCGGCGCCGACGACACCGGCCCCGTCGAGATCGACGGGAAGGGCGAGTTCTTCGATGGCCTCTGGAACACGTTCTCCAAGGTGGACGTGACGTACACCTACGCGAGCGGGGTGACGATCCACTGCACGCACAAGTTTGCCGGCTGCAAGTTCATCGGCACGGAGGGGTGGGTGGACGCCGACCGCCTGGTGGGGGAGCCGATGAGCGCGATCACCGCGCCGCTCGGCGCCAGCGACGTGCACCTCTACCAGTCCCGCGGCGGGCACATGGGCACCTTCATCGAGTGCGTGCGCACGCGGGGCACCACGGCGGCCACGGTGGAGATCGGGCACCGCTCGGCCACCGTGTGCCACCTGGGCAACATCGCGATGACGCTGGAGCGCAAGCTGCGCTGGGACCCCAAGGCCGAGGAGTTCCCCGGCGACGCCGAGGCGAACCGCATGCGGCTCCGGCCCTACCGCGAGCCGTACGTGCTCTGAGAGCCTATCGCTGCCGGCGGAGGGGATGGGTGGATGAGTGGACGGTTGGATGGATGTCAGACAGACGCGCGTCTTTCATCCATCCACTCATCCATTCCTCCATTCATCCCACCTGCATGTGCCCCATTCGTCCTACTGGCCCAGCAGCTTCGCCACGGCGTCGCGGAGGGCGTCGGGGTCCACCGGCTTCTCGACGTAGGCCTCGGGCTCGCTCTCGTAGTAGTCGCCCATCTCCTTGGCGTTGAAGCCGATGCCGGTCTTCTGGCGGACGCCGGTGAGCATGACGATGGGGATGCCCTTGGTCGCCTCGTCGCGCCGCAGGTCGTCGAAGACCTCGAAGCCGTTCTTCTTGGGCATCTGGACGTCCAGGATCACCAGGTCGGGCTTCTCCGCCCTGACGACCTCGAGGGCGGCCTCGCCGTCCGATGCCTCGAGGATCGTGTAGCCATCGTCCTCGAGGGCCGCCTGCACGAAGGCCCGCATGTCGGCCTCATCGTCGGCGATGAGTACCTTCTTTCCCTGTTCCGCCATGGACTCTCCTTTCGCCCCGGCCCACGTGGCGTGAAGGCCCGATCCTACGGCTGCCCCTTATAGACTCTTGCGTCTGGCATGTCAAGTGCGGGGCACGGCCCGGGGGCCGTCGCGAGGGTGCGAGGCGACCGCGTGTTGACTTTCCACTGGCGTGCCCCCATTCTATAGAGCGCTGGAGGAACACAGATGCACGAGCGGAGCCCCGCGGCCATCGGCCTTGGCGTTGCCTTGTCGCTCTTCGTCGTCGGTTGCCGCGCCCTGCGCGAGGAGAAGCACGTGCCCCCCAGATCCCAGGCGACCTTCTGCGTGGCCACGGCCGGCGACGACGCGGGGCCGGGCACCGCCGACCAGCCCTTCGCCACGCTCGCCCGCGCGCGCGACGCGGTGCGCCAGCTCGTCGCGGCCGGGCTGGCGAAGGATGTGAAGGTCCTTCTCCGCGGCGGCACGCACTATCTGCCGCAGGGGATCGCGTTCGGGCCAGAGGACTCGGGCACAGCGGAGCATCGCGTCGCCTACGCCGCCTGGCCGGGCGAAGCGCCCCTCCTCGTCGGCGGCGTGGCCGTCACGGGCTGGACGAAGCACGCCGAGAGCATCTGGCAGGCCGCGATTCCCGAGGGCATTCAGCCCACGCAGCTTTTCGAGAACGGCGAACGCCTCGCCCTCGCCCGCGCGCCCAACGAGGGCTACTTCCACACCGAGAACGCCGTGCCCGGCCAGCCGAAGGCGGCGTTCGTCTACCGGGCCAAGGACCTCGAGCCGAAGGGCTGGGACTGGAGCGAGGGCCGTGTGTTCATGTGGCCGACGCACGACTGGTTCTCGACCGACAAGCCGATCGCGGGCATTGACGCCGAGAAGCGGATCATCCGGCTCCAGGGCGAGGGCGGCTACGAGATCCGCGCCAACAACCGCTACTTCGTGCAAAACCTCCTCGCCCTGCTCGACACGCCGGGCGAATGCGCGATCAGCCTGAAGCAGCGCAGGCTCTGTGTCTGGCCGCGCAAGACGCCCATCGAGCAGCAGACGCTCGTGGCCGCCAGCGCGCCCAGCCTCATCGCCATCCGGGGCGAGGGGGAGCGAATCGTCCGCAACCTGCACTTCGAGGGCCTCGACCTCTCCATCGCCAACGGCGACGTGGTGAGCATCACGGGCGCCGAGGACTGCTCGATCCGCTTCTGCAAGATCGAGAACGGCACCCAGTGCGGCGTCGCCATCACGGGCCACGCCCAGCGAATCGCCCTCTATGGCAATCTCATCCGCTTCCACGGCCTCCACGGCGTCACGCTCCAGGGCCACGGGCCGGGCCAGCCCGACGTGAATCACCACCACGCCGTCGAGAACAACCACATCCATCACTGCGGCCGCCTCGTCGGCCACGGCTACGGCGTCCGCATCTCCCAGAGCGGCCACAACCGCATCGTCCACAACCACATCCACCACATGCCCCGCTACGCCGCCACCATCAAGGGCACCCGCTACCAGGTGCTCAAGACCCAGGTCAAGGGCGTCACCTTCGAGAACCGACACGACTTCCTCCACTCGCGCAACAACACCATCGCCTACAACCACATCCACCACGTCAACCAGGACAGCCAGGACACCGGCGCCCTCGAATCCTGGGGGCCGGGGCGCGACAACGTCTACGACCACAACCTCATCCACGACGTCGGCAACACCCGCCTCACCCTCCAGAGCGGACTCTACCTCGACGACGCGACCGACTACTTCACCGTGACCAACAACGTCATCTACGGCGTCACGGGCGCGGGCGGCGACCAGCCGATCTACGCCAAGGGCATCGGCAACCGCATCGTCAACAACATCCTCGTCGTCGCCCCGGCCAACGTGAGCGCCATTCGCTCGTTCTTCATGGCCGACGAGCGCTGCGACAGCCACGAATACGTCCGCAACATCATCGTCTTCGAGGGAGCCCGCGGCGCCCTCTACGACTTCAACAACTGGAGCGACGACCGCGTGGCCGCCTCCGACCACAACCTCTTCTGGCGACCCGACGGCAAGGTGACCATCAAGGGCGGCCCGGCCAACGGCTCCTACGACAAGTGGCGGGCGCTTCTCGGCGGCAAGTTCGACGCCCACAGCCTCGTCGCCGACCCGCTGTTCCACGACCTCGCGGGGCGCGACTTCCGCCTGCGGCCCGACTCGCCCGCCCTCAAGCTCGGCTTCCAGCCCATCGACCTGAGCGCCGTCGGCCTCGAGCCCGACTTCCCCGCACGGTTCGAGAGGGAGTAAGTGAGACCGGCGCGCGGCGCTTGTCTGGGGGTATCGCAGTCGTGTATGATGACAGGAAAGGCGCTAGAGGAGAAGCAAGATGGACTGGCGCGACCGGATCGAACTGAACCCGCAAGTCCTAGTCGGCAAGCCCGTGGTGAAAGGCACTCGCCTTGCGGTGGAGTTCATCGTGGACCTCCTGGCGCACGAGTGGAGCGAGGAGGCCATCGTGAAGAACTACCCGGGGTTGACCCACGACGACATCCAGGCCTGCCTGGCCTATGCCAGCGACCGGCTGCGCGCCGAGAAGGTCTACCCCGTGGAGGTGTGACCCATGCGCCTCCTGGCGAACGAGAACTTCCCAGGCGAAGCGGTGGCGGCCTTGCGGCAGCGCGGGCACGACGTGGCGTGGGTGCGAACCGACGCGCCCGGCAGCAGCGATCCCCAGGTGCTCGCGCGAGCGATGGCCGAGGGACGCGTCGTCATCACCTTCGACAAGGACTTTGGCGAGCTTGCCTATCACGCGGGCCTGCCGGCCACCTGCGGTGTCATCCTTTTCCGCATCTCGCCCGACTCGCCGTCGCGGGTCGCTCAAGTGGCCGTAGCCGTCTTGGAGGGTCGGAGCGATTGGACGGGGCACTTTTCCGTCGTTGAGGAGCATCGTGTGCGGATGGCGCCGCTGCCACCCGTGGCGCGACGGTGAAAGATCCCGAGATTCCCAAGCCATCCCCGGAGGCGCAAGGCCATGACCAGCCCATCCGCAAGTCTGCTCGCCAGGTCGCTTGCGTGCCTGCTGGCGCTGGCCGCGGCTTCTTGCCAGCGGGTGAAGGAGATCGCGGTGCCGCATCAGCCGGACACATTTCATGTTGCCCCCGAAGGAAACGACACCTCACCGGGCACCAGGAAGGCGCCCCTCGTGTCGCTGCACGCGGCGCGCGACGCGGCACGGAGGCTGGAGCCGGGGAAGCCGAGGCGGATCGTCGTCGAGGCGGGCGAGCACTTTCTCACAGAGCCGCTCGTGCTGACGCCCGAGGACTCCGGCCTGGCGATCGAGGCGAAAGGCCACGCCACCCTCTACGGCGGACAGAAAATCACGGGATGGGAGAGGGACGGCGATCGTCTCTGGGTGGCCAAGGTGGACGCAGCGAAGTGGGATTTTCGGATGCTTGTGGTGAACGGGCGCTTCGCCAAACGCGCGCGGCTGCCGAAATCGGGACACTTCACCCACCTGACGAGCTTCAACGTGCCCTGGATGTCTACGACGGGCGGCGGCTGGAAACGCAAGCCGACCGAGGCCGAGCTGACGACGATGCAGTACAAGCCCGAAGACCTCCCCGCCTCGCTCGACATCCGCAACGCCGAGCTGACGGTCTATCACATGTGGGACGAATCGGTCGTCGGCCTCAAGGCCAACGACGCCGCGACCCACACCCTCACCTTCTCGAACCCGGCCGGCCACCCGCCGGGGGCGTTCGGCGTGAAGGAGTACGTCGTGTGGAACGTCCGCGAGGGGATGACCCAGCCGGGCCAGTGGGTTCTGGATCGCACGGCGGGCAAGGTCGTCTACTGGCCGCTGCCCGGCGAGGACATGGCGAAGGCGGAGGTCATCGCCCCCACGATGGAATCGCTCATCCGCCTCCAGGGCACGAAGGAGAAACCCGTCCGCGACGTGACGATTCGCGGCCTGGCCCTCTCGGTGACGAACACGCCGCTCAAGGCCGGCGGCTTCGGCGCCGGGCACTTCGACGGCGCAGTCCACGTGCTCCACACCGAGAACTGCCGCCTCGAGGGGCTCACCATCCTCAACGTCGGCGGCCAGGGCATCAAGGAGTGGGGCGGCAGGGGCCTCCGCATCGAGCGCTGCCACGTGCACCACACGGGCGCGTGCGGCATCAAGGTCGGCGGCGAAGGCACGGTCGTGGCCGACTGCCGCATCCACGATGTCGGCATCACCTATCCCAGCGCCATCGGTCTATGGGCGAATGGCAAGCGCGCACAAGTCGTCCACAACGAGGTCCACGACACGCCCTACACGGCCATCGCCTCGGGCGGCGAGGACCACTTGTTCGAGGGCAACCGCATCTACGGCGCCATGCAGGAGCTCCACGACGGCGCCGGCATCTACATCACCTTCTGCAAGCGCGTGACGCTCCGCGGCAACTTCATCCACGACATCGCCGACACCGGCGGCTACGGCGCCAGCGCCTACTACCTCGACGAGCAGGCCGAGGACTGCCTGGTCGAGGGCAACCTGTCGCTGCGCGTCAGGCGCCCCTCGCACAACCACATGGCACGCAAGAACACCCTGCGGAACAACGTGTTCGTCGTGGACGGCGATGCGAGCCTCACGTTCCCGCGTTCGTCGGACTATCGCCTCGAGAAGAACGTAATCGTCGCCACAGGCAAGATCACCTTCAGCAATCCCGCCGCCATCGCCGCGTTCCCCGACAACGTGCTCTTCAGCGGCGCCGGCAAGGTCGAGGGGCAGGCGCTCAAGGACTATCGCGCCGCCGGCGCTGAGCCGCTCAAGCCGGGCGGAGGCTCGATCCTCGCCGACCCCAAACTCACGGTCTCGAAGGAAGGCAAGGTTACGTTCGCGCCGGACTCGCCTGCCCTCAAGCTTGGCATCCAGCCCATTGACGTGAGCGGCGCGGGGCCGCGGTGAGGCCCGCCTCCTGTTCTGCCCCCTCTCCCTCGCAGGGAGAGGACAGGGTGAGGGTTGGGCGTTGGGGCCGCCCCGGCGCGGGACCCTCCCCCAACCCCCCCTGAGAGGGTGGAGCTTCTGAAGGGCTTCGCGATTGTCGCGCTTTCGCGCGAAAGCGCGACGGTCCGCGGAGTAGCACGGGCAGGCGAGGCGGGAGTGTGGCCCCCCGCCCCCGTAGTCTGGCGCGTTCGCAGGCTCTCACCCACCCCCCTCCCCTCCCTGTGAGCTCATCTTTGCCCACGTTTCGGGGGCTGGCCCGCGGACGGAGTGCTTCTCCTCCTGCGCCGCTCCGCTGGGACCCAAGGCGGCATCTCGATGCCGCACCCCACATTCCTCGCGCTCCACAACGGAGAGGACTGTGGAGTGCGGCGACGCAGTCGCCGCCTTGCATGCCAGCGAAGCTGGGGGAGCCAAGGGCGCGTGCGAGACGTGGGTAAAGACCAGCCCTGTGAGGGAGAGGATTGGGCTTCTGAAGGGCGTCGCGATTGTCGCGCTTTCGCGCGAAAGCGCGACGGTCCGCGGAGTAGCACGGGCAGGCGAGGCGGGAGTGTGGCCCCCGGCTCCGGTAGTCTGGCGCGTTCGCAGGCTCTCACCCTCCCCCGTCCCCTCCCTGTGAGCCCATCCTTGCCCACATCTCGGGGGCTGGCCCGCGGACGGAGTGCTTCTCCTCCTGCGCCGCTCCGCTGGGACCCAAGGCGGCATCGCGATTGTCGCGCTTTCGCGCGAAAGCGCGACGGTCCGCGGAGTAGCACGGGCAGGCGAGGCGGGAGTGTGGCCCCCGGCCCCGGTAGTCTGGCGCGTTCCACGGGCTGACGCCCGTGGCTACCGTCTATCGCCCTGTCGGGCTCAGAGAGAGAGGGGTCGGGCGGCGCCCTTCCGGCGGCAACCAGCGCGGGAGGGCGCGCGCTGGGCGCGCGGGGTGGTGCTGAGGGCAGGAGAGGGCGACGGAGAGTTTTCTTCTCTCCGCAAGCACAGCGTCCCGCTACACTTACGCCGCGGTGCGAGGGAATCTTCGCCACGAGGCTTGACATTCGTTTGTTATGTGGTATACTTATGGCGTGGGCAGTGGCCCAGCTACGGCCTCTGCCCAAAGGGTGTGCCGGCGGAACGGCTCGCCCAACGGTCGTCACGGACGATGGCCGCTGCATACTAACCCGATTCCGCAACTCCATACATGTCAGCGGATTATGGCCACACCAAGGCCCGCAAATGCCTTGGCCCATCGGCCATAGGAGGCGCCTATCGGCTGAGACGGGGCAGGAAAAGACACCCGGCAGGAAAAGACACCCGCTGTCTTTCTGCGACGTAGCGCATCGTCACACTGTTGGTGGAAAAAGACACCCGCTGTCTTTTTTCCGCCGAGATGAGGAGAAGAGGCATGAGCGCAAGACGATTCGGGCTGGCAGGGGCGATTGAGCCGCCTACCCACGTGTGGCTGACGCGGCTGGCGAACGTGGCGTCGAGGGCGGTGGACTGGCTGTGGCCCAGCCGCGTGCCGCTGGGCAAGGTGACGCTGCTGGTGGGGGATCCTGGGCGGGGCAAGTCGTTGCTGGCGCTCGACATGGCCGCTCGGGTGACCCGCGGTGCGGCGTGGCCCGACGCCGCGAGCGGCGCGGCGCCGCTGGGGGGCGTCGTCCTGCTGAGCGGCGAGGACGACGCAGCCGACACCATCCGCCCGCGCCTCGAGGCGATGGGGGGAGATGCCGAGCGTGTGACCCTTCTGCGGGCCATTCGCAAGGGAGACTCGGCGGACGACCTGCTGTTTTCGCTGGCCCGCGATCTCGAGGCGCTCGAGGCGGCTGTGCAGCGATGCGGGGGCGTGCGGCTGGTCGTCCTCGACCCCGTGAGCGCGTACCTGACGGGGACGGACGCCCACAGCAACGAGGGGCTCCGAGCGGTTCTGGCGCCGCTGCGGACGCTGGCTGAGCGCAGCGGGGTGGCGGTGGTGGCGATCAGCCACTTCACGAAGCGGGCAGGAGCCGCGGTGATCTACCGCGCGATGGGCAGCATGGCGTTCGTGGCCGCGGCGCGGGCCGTGTGGGCCGTGGGGCCGGACAGGGGGGCGGCCGGGCGGCTGTTGTTCCTGCCCGTGAAGTGCAACCTGGCGGGGGGCGTGACGGGGATGGCCTACCGCGTGGTGCCGTCGCCGCAGGACGCGCGGGTGCCCGTGGTGGCCTGGGAGCCCGAGCCGGTGGAGCTGACGGCGGCGGAGGCGCTGGAGGAGGCCGGCGTGGCCCTCGGCCGCCGCGAGCAGGCAGCGGCGTGGCTCGAGGAACTGCTGGCGGACGGGCCGCTGCCGTCGCTGGAGGTCGAGCGGCGCGCGCGCGAGGCGGGCCTGGCCCGGCGCACGCTGATGCGGGCCAAGGGCGACGCGGGCGCCGTGGCCTTTCGACAGAGCCGTCAAGGGGCCTGGCTGTGGGGGCTGGCCGCGGCCCGGCCCGACGCGGCGGGCAGCGTTTCTCAGGATGCCAAGCCCCTCGCGCCGGCGGGCCTGGCATTGTGAGCAGATCGGCCATCCGGCCTCGTCCGGCGGGGAGTTCACAGAGTGCCAACCCCTGAGAGAGGGAGTTGGCACTCTGTGAATCTGAGCGGCGGCGGGGCGGCCCGGGCGTGGGGGCCCGGCTTGCCCGGGTTTCCCCTTGACCCCGCGAGGGTCTCGGATTATGATACGGGCGGTGCCGGGGGCGCCATTCGCGGCCATCGCGGCAGGCGAGGCGTGGCAACTGCTCGGCGCCCTGTTGCGGAGGTGGACCATGAAGCTGCTGCGGTGTGCGGTGGTTGTGCTTGCCGGAGCGGTCGTGGTGGCGGGCCTGGCGCGGGCGGGCGAGGTGCCCGGGCTGAAGGAGCTGGAGGCCCGCCTGGCGATCCGCCGGGCCGAGGCCCTCGCGGAGAAGAAGCTCACCGAGCGGGCCGAGGCGCTGCTCAAGCGGGTGGCCGCGGCGCGGCCGGACCTCGCGGGCGAGGTCCAGAAGGCGTCGGAGGCCATCGCCGCAAGGTCGAAGGCCGAGGCCCCGCCGGCCGCGGCCAAGGACTACCAGGCCGCCCTCAGGGAGTCGCGCCGCACCGGCCGCCCGATCATGGCGCTGTTCGGGCGCGAGGCCTGCGGCAACTGCCGCTACACCAAGAAGGCCCTCGACGACGCGAGCCTGGCCCCGCTCCGCCGCCAGATCGTCTACGTGTCGCTCGACTGCGATGCCGCCGAGAACCGCCCGCTGATGAGCCGCCTGCGCCAGGGCAAGGACATCAGCATTCTGCCCTTCGTCTTCTACCTGTCGCCGAAGGAGGAGGTGCTGGACTACACGTCGGGCTCCCAGGGCGCCGACGCGTTGCGCGACAAGGTCAAGGCCGCCCTGGCGAAGCAGCGCCCCACCAGCGACGAGCAGCTCGCCAAGGCCGCAAAGGCCGTCGAGAAGGCCAACACGCTGATGGACAGCGGGCAGTGCGGGGCCGCCGCCCCGACCTATCTCGCCGTCGCCAAGATGAAATCCGAGTCCGCCCTCGTCGAGGAGGCCCGGGACAGCCTCGAGGTGATCACGTTGCTGTCGAAGGAACTGCTCGAGGCGGCGCGGGCCGCGGCCGGCGAGAAGGACTACGCGGGCGCGGCGGCCCGGCTCGCGATCGTGCGGCGGGACTTCGAGGGCTCGAAGGCGGCCGCCGAGGCCGAGGACGAGCTCGGGAAGCTGCGGGCCGAGCCCGAGGCCAAGGCGGCCCTCGAGGCCGCCGGGCTGGCCACTGCGGCGCCCGGGCCGAAGCCACCCGTGGACACGCCCGCGCCCGGCGCGGACCAGGAGGCGGCGGCCAAGCGCCTCTTCAGCATGGCGAAAAACTACCTCGCCAACAAGCTGCCCGACCGCGCGCGGCCCCTCCTCGAGCGCATCGTGAAGGACCACCCCGACACGGCCACGGCAGCGGAGGCGAGGGCGCTGCTCCAGACGTTGCAGTGAGGACGCACGACATGGCCAGGCGCGGGATCCTCCTCGGGTTGCTCATCGCGCTCGCTGCGGCCGCGCCTTGCCGCGGGGCCATGGTCCGCTGGTACGACGAGTACACGGACGGCTTCGAGGCGGCGAAGAAGACCGGGCGGCCCATGGTCGTCGTGTTCGGCGTGGAGGACGAGAAGACGCGCGGCTTCTCGAAGAAGCTCTTCGAGAAGGACCAGCTCGCCCCCTTCCACCGCCTGTTCGTGTTCATCTACATCGAGGTGGCCATCAAGGGCGGCGTGTTCTCGCACGGCCTCTTCAGCAAGTTCCCGCCCGGCGGCGGCGGCCACACGCTGCCGATCATCTTCTTCGCGGACGCCGAGGAGAAGGTGGTCTCGAAGGTGGAGGGCGGGCAGCGGACGAGTGAGCTGGCCAGCGAGATGGCCAGCGTGCTCAAGAAGACCGGCGTCGCCAGCCCCCGGAAGGTGCGCGACGCCCAGGAGGCCCTCGAGCAGGCCAACGCCCTGAACGCCAGGAAGCACTACGGCGCCGCCGCACGGCTCTACAAGGAGGTGATTGACCTCAACCTCAAGCTCCCCGGCACCGAGACGGCGAAGAAGGAGCTCGCCAGGATTGACGAGATGGCGAAGAAGCAGCTCCAGTCGGCCCGCAACGACATTGCGGACAAGGTGTACCCCGACGCCGTGAGGAAGCTCCTCGACCTCGAGGCGACCTTCAGCCCCCTGCCCGAGGCCCGCGAGGCCCAGGAGGAGCTGGCGCGGCTCCGCAAGATGCCCGAGGTCAGGGAGGCGCTCGAGAAGGCCGAGAAGAAGGAGGCCGTCGCCGCCCGCACCGCGCCCAAGCCCACGGACGACCCGAGCGACATCGAGGGCGACTTCTTCACCGAGGAGGAGCTGGACGCGTTGGACAGGATGGCCGGCGGCGAGGAGCCCAAGGCCGCGCAGAAGGGGGCCGACACCACGGCCGAGTGCCGCCGCCTGCTCTCCTTCGCCCGCGGCTGGATCGCCAACAAGCAGACGGCCAAGGCCCGCGAGGCCCTCGACACGATCCTCGCGAAGCACCCCGACACGGTCTACGCCGACCAGGCGAAGGCCCTGCTGGAGAAGCTGCGGTAGCTCGTCGCGCTGTTGAGGCGCCCGTCCGGTCGGAGGTGCGCCTCCCGCGCAGGCTTCCAGCCTGTGCTTGGCGGGCATCCCGACAGAGCAGCAACTCACGGCCGCCGCGTGGCGGCGGGAGGAGTCCCAATGGCGCTCCCGTGGCGACCCGCCGAGCCGGCCGACGGCGCCGGCCGCCGGCCCAGGTGGAGCAAGCGGGCGCTCGTGATCCTGGGCATCGCCGTCCTCCTCACCTGGGTCTTCGCCCTCTTTGCAGCCTTGCGCCTCGGCAGCGAGCGGCGCGAGTTCGAGGACGAGGCGGAAGCCATCAGGGCCGAGCTGCGCGCGGCCCGCAGGATCACGTGCCCTCCCAAATAGGTTCCGTTGCGGAAGTGGTTCCACGGGCACGCCCAAACAAGTTTGGGCGTGGCACCCAGGGTTCTCCTCAGGAAGACGGGGGTGCCACGGACAAACTTGTTTGTCCGTGCGTTCCGCGACGGGGACACAACAGGTCGCATCCCGCCTGGGTGCGTGTAATCTCCTTCGAGACAGGTGGCCGCGTTCTGAGCCTCCGAAGGAGGCGGAGGAATAAAGCCCACGGCGATGC
>Ga0307378_10002628_pt1 | contig 27146 bp, 18 predicted proteins | sample UN1MG_FD_202238 | JGI IMG/M metagenome (GOLD analysis project Ga0307378, IMG submission 202238) | Soil microbial communities from Risofladan, Vaasa, Finland - UN-1 | ecosystem: Environmental > Terrestrial > Soil > Coastal area > Acid sulfate soil | place: Finland: Risofladan, Vaasa | collected...
GGGACTGGCTGCATGCTCGTGAGGTCCGTCATAAGTACTATCGGGAAGGGTAGGGACACGCATCGAAGTCAGTCAGCTTTCACCAGGTAGCGCTCGGCCACCGGCACGAAGTCGTTCAGAAACGCGCGACAGGGGTCGCCGGTTTCCGGGTCCGCGCCCCGCGGCAACGAGCCGGCCAACTGGATCTTGTACAAAAAGGGGCTGCCGGCATACGTGAAGCGGGGTTCCTCCGGTGCCGACCAGCCCTCGCCGGTGCTCCACCCGTAGTAGACGCGGAGCATGTCTGCATCAAGGTTGTTCGCTCGGAAAGTCAGAGCCCAGAACTCTCCTCCGGCATTCTCAATCGCCACCCGACGTCTTTCTTCAAACACAGTGTAATCCCGGCTCGAAAAGCAGATCTCCGGCGTGTGTACCGACATCGCTCCGGAAGGACCGAGGAGCACCCCCACGCGGACGGTCTCGCCGGTCTCTTGGTTCACGTAGGTGCGGAAGGTGTATCCTATGCACTCCAACATGGTCAGGACGGACTCGGCGAGTTCATCGGACGATTGAAGCTCCCAATTGCCAAACCGATCCGGGATATCCTGGAGCTTCTCTGCGGCGGCCAGCGCGTTTCGTGGCGGCCCCCACCGGTCGCTCATCCAGCCATGGATGGCGCCGGAGAGGAGCGTCGACGCTGCCACGAGCCCGATCCCGAGAACGAGGGCAGATCGTTTCACGTCGAATCCAATTGCAGGTTGCACGGGCAGTCCCCTGGTTTCTACTAACCGAATTTCCGTTCGAGCTCCGCCAGCCACTCTCGATCCGTCTCGGTGAGGATTTGGCCCATCAGGTCTCCGTCGCGGGCCCTTTGGAGTGAATCACGAGCCTTCCCCGATTCACCGACCCGGTCATAGGCGACGGCAAGATGGAAATGAAACCGCGGGTCAGACGCGCCGCCGGACACCGCCTCCTCCAGCCAGCGCACGGCTTCCTGGGCCCGGCCGCTTAGAATAAGGATCGTCCCCTTCGTGTCCAGCAGCGCCGGCTGCGGCCCCCCAGAGTCGATGGCCTGATCGATGCAGCGAAGCGCCTCGTCCCGCCGTTCGGGCGATTCCGAGAGCAACGTCGCCAGGTTATTTAGGACGATGACGTTTTTCGGCCTCAGCTCCAGGACATCTTCGTAGAGTGCGATGGCGTCGTCGATTCGATCCTGTTGAATCCGCACGTTTGCCACGGCGAACAGCAACTCGGGATTATCCTTGTACTCTTCGACGGCTTGGGACAGCGTCGGCTCCGCAAGCTCGAAATCCTCCGGGCTTGGCTTGCCTTCGATCAGCACCATAGTGAGGGCCTGGGCGGCCCGGGGTGAACTGTCCCGCTTGGCCGCCTCGTTGCAGATCCGGATCGCCTCGGTGGTCTGGCCTTGCTTTGCGAGGTCCACGACCACGGCGCCGTACCTATCCGGCGCCAACTCAACGCCGCGACGATACCATCGTTCCGCCGGCTCACTCTGCGACGCGGCGGAATAGACCGCGCCAATCTGAAAACACACTTGCGCGCGTTTTTCTTCGTCCTCGCCGGCTTCCTCAAGGAGCCTGGCCGCGAAGGGTTCGACCAGGCGTTCGATTTTCGCAGTCTCTCCTTTAGCCGCCAACCAGCGGGCCCGCAATGCGATCGTACCCAGACTGTCGGGGGCAAGTGCCTCGAGTTTGTCCAGCGAGGCGGAAGCTTCGTCGTTCATGCCATGTTGGAGTAGAAGGGCCACATAGGCCCCTCGAAGCTCGGCACTGTCGGTCGCCAACTGATCGAGCCTTTTCAGTGCCGCTTGGGCCTCGTCTTTCAAACCCTGTCCAAGCAGAAGGTCGACGTACCTCTGCAAGAGTTCGGGGGTGTCGGCCGCAATCTCCTCGAACTTCCTCCGCCACTGTACAGAGTCGCCCTTGAGGTCGTTCTGAAGCAGGAAATCGATGAACAAGAGCACGTGGGACGCATTCGGCTTGTCTCGAGCAACGAGTGCGGTGAATTGCCCACGGGCGGCCTGCAACGCCAACTGAGCCTCCTCGGCGTTGCCTTCGGCCCGGTGGAGCTTCGCCTCCCGTTTGTAGATTTCTGCCAGCGCCAGGTGATCGATGTCCGTCACCTCCTGTGGATTCGCGACCAGTTGCTCGAAAATCTGCCTTGCCTCCGCGAGGTTTTCCTTGCCCCCTCGCTGAGACAAGAACATGGCTCGAAGGCGTCGATTCACGCTGGAATCGCCGGTTTCCGCGTCGGTGGGGGGGAGCAACTCCATCGCCTCGCCGAACCGATCCTCGCTCTCCCTGTCGTACTTGCCGACCGAACCCAGCACGAGAACAGCGGCCAGATCCCGTTGGGCCGATCTTGACCCGGGCACGAGCTCACGGATCTGTCGGTATATCTTGGTTGCTTTCTCCAGAGCCTCCGGATCGCCGCTTTGCGCGACAAGTTCTGCCAGCCGCTTTTTGACCGCGACGCGGGACGCCACGACCTCTGCGCTCGGCTTGCCCTTCTCCGACTGTCGCGCGAGTGCTTCATCCGCCGTCCGGTAGTTCTTTTCCGCTTCCTCCAACTTGCCCAACCGTCGGTACATTTCAGCGACCGAGAAGGCCCGCGCTGCCGGGGCTAGCTCGGCGAGCTGTTCAACGTCCCCGATCGTCGTTTCGGCATCCTCAAGCCGATTGGTCCGGACGTAGTAGTCGAATAGAGCATGGTACGTTCGCACTTCCTTCGGAGCCTTCTCCTTTGCCTTCAGGAACGCCGCCTCCGCATCCGCCCTTTGCTGCTCTGCGACCTCTGCTGTTGCCTTCTGACTCGAGTTCAACAGGAGGCTGCCGAGCCAGATATATGTCCAGGGATCGTCAGGCTGACTTTCGATACGTTGCCGCGCTATCTCAATCGCGCGATCCAATTGCCCGCGCACTGCTGCAATTCGCATCTCCCAGAGGTCCATCGCGGGCGAGGAAACCCCCCGCTCCTGCAACTGAGAGTGGTATTCGCCCGCTTCGTCGTAGCGTTGTGTCAGGTAGACGAGTCGGATGAGCCGCTCATAGACGGAGATGTCCCGTTCGCCCAGGCGAACGGCCTCTTTGTAGGCATCGATGGCTTCTTCGTACCTGCGTTGCCGCTCCAGAATCAAGCCACTCAGGAAGTGGCCGGCGGGCCATTCGGGACGCGCCCTCTGAATCTGTTTCTGCAAGGCATCGGCTTCGTCGGTGGCTGCGTCAATCTGGGCGGGCGTTTGCGCTTCCGCCAAGAGCCGTCGCGCACGATAGTACCGCCAGTTGGTCCCGCCGCCCCCTTCCAGTTCACGGAGGTCCGATTCGCACTGCTTCAGGACGCTGATCTCGTTCTTCTGCAGTGCAACGTCGGCGAGTTGGCACACCAAGCCGGTGAGCAGCGCGCTCTTGCCACGGCGTGCAGCCAGCGCTTTCAGCTCTTTCTGGGCCCGTGGGAGCTGCCCCTCGTCGAGACTGACCCGGACCAGTTGGGCCTCGATCGCCGGACGGGCTTGCGCCGAGAGTTGCTCCATTCCGTCCTGCAACACCTTTCGAGCCTCTTCGTACTGTCGCCGGCGCGTTAAGAGCATCGACCGCAGCAGGCAAGCCGCGCCCGGTTTCTCGAGATGTTTCTCGTATTCCGCAAGGGCGCGGTCGGCGTCCTTCGGGTAGCCGATCAGCTCATAGAATGACACGAGTGACTGTAGAAGCGCCGTCGAGTCCGAGAAGTCCTTCTGGGCTTGGTCGAGGAGTTGCTTGGCCTGCTGAAGCTTCGGATCCGAGGTGGCCAGGGCCTCATCGTCCGCTCGATCTTCCTTGGATGTCGCGACCAGGTACTGGGCTTCGAGGATGGCGAGCCGCCAAGCCTCGGGGAGGCGGGCAGCGCGTTCGGGCTTCTTCAGTTCCTCCAGGGCCGTCTCGAACGAGCCCCAAGCCCTCTGCGCCTCGGGCAAGCGAGCCTGCCCAAGGAATCTCGCCCGAGCGAGTCTAAATCGGATTTCCGTATCGTCAACCTTCGTATCGCGGGCGACAGTAAGCGCCCTCTCGTAATGGACAATGGCTAGATCCGGCCGGCCGGCGTTCGACCAGGCGTCGGCAGCGTCCAGCCGCGCCTGGATCATCCCCGGTTGCAGGTTGGCTGCCTCTTCGAAAGCACTGGCGGCTCGGTCTCGCTCAGCGAAGACCGTGTGAATGCCGCCCAACATCCTCCAAGCTTGGAATGCTTGTGCCGCTTCAGCCTTCGCGCCTGCATCGGCGGTGGTGACCCGGCGCAACAAGGGAACGGCTTGAAGATACTCGCCCTTCGCCGCGTGCCACTGTGCACGCAGGAAGTCGACGAAGCGCTGGCGAGCGACTCGCTGCAATCGACTCGAACGCGGGGCAAGCTCTTCGGCGACGCCGGCGAGCACATCCAGGTGGCCCTTTGCTTCGTCGAGTTGCCCGTGGCGGGTCAGGACGTCCGCCAACCGTGCATTCAGCAGAATGCTCCTTTCGTCGGAATGGTCCAAACCCCGCTTCCATGTCTGGACCGCAAGGGCTGCCTCGCCCTGGGCCACGTAGACTTCCCCGAGACCCAGGTAGGCTTGTTCTCTTGAGGGATCGACTTCCATTGCACGTTCGTAGAAGCCGCGGGCCTTGTCGTACATCGGGCGGACTTCGTCGGCCGCGGCCCCATTCTCTTGGAGCGTCCGGGCCTGCGCAGATGCGGACTCGGCTGCCGTCATCAACACGGTCCAATCCTGCGGCCCGTGCTCCAGGGCTTCGGTCAGATCTTCCTCAGCCCCGGGCAGGTTGTACGTGCTTCGGTAGCGATAGCGAGCGAGAAACGCCTCGGCTACCTCCGGGCTCTCCTGGGGTTCCGAGTTTTTTGCCACCAAGTCATTCATGACCTTGTCGGCCAATTCCGCCCGCTCCGCTTCGCCTAAGGCTTGTTTCTCGTCAGTCAGCAGTTGCACTTCGTTCCGATAGATATGAGCCAACCTCGTGGAAAGCTCGACGCTGCCCGGATTCGCCTCCAGGGCCCGCTCAAGAGCTTCGCCGACACAGAGACTAGGATTTGGGTTGGCGACGGAGGCGCCCGATTGAACCTGTCCGTAGAGTGCCAAGGCCAGCAACCGAAGGCCTTCCGGGTCGTCCTCGTTGGTCGCGAGAAGTCTGTCAGCTTCTTTCTCCGCCGACGCGAATCGTTCTAGATCCAGCAGAAGCTCTGCTAGTCGGCGACGGAGGGCGGGCTGCTCGTCGGCCGTGGCGATGCCGATCGCCTGGTAGTACAGGTCAACCGCCCGTGCCTTCCGCCGCCACGCTTCCACCGTGGACTCCGATTCTACCGCCGACTTGTCGTAGACTTTGGCCAGACGGATTTGTACTTCCGTCGCGTCTTCCGCGTCGGGGCGCAGCCGCAAGTAGCGGTGAAGATAGCCCGCCGCCTCTTCCCAATCCTCTTGTCCTTCGAGAACGTCGGCCCGGTCGAGAAATGCGGTCGCGGTGCGTTTCACCTGGTAGGACCGCCAAGCGTAGGCCGCCGGACCGAGCACGGCCACGGCGATCAGGGTGCCGGCCAACAAGGGAACGTTGAGAACCTTGCTGATCTTTCTCCCGTCGTTGGTGTCGATGTCCTCGTGCGTCATGCTTTCGGGGCTGGACGGAGGCACCTTGCGGTCTACTTGCCGGCGGACTGCCGTTCGCAAGGCTTCTCTCGCATCGGATCGTTCTGCCACGGACTACTCCTCAGTCGCCAGGGAAACGCCGAGCGTCAAACCGCACTCTCGGGGCTGAAACGGCGAGCCGTTCCGCGAGACACCCGAGAACCGTGTCGTTGCCGCTTTCCTGCTCTCAAGCGCGATGATAGTCATAGGTACCGTAACGGTACGCGTACTGCTTGGTGGGGACGCCGTTGAGGACAACGCCGACGGGGTTTCCGCCTGCTCCCTTAAGCCGGTCATGGGCCGTATTGATTTGATCCATCCGACTGACGTCCCGCATCGCGCAGATCAGGGACGCATCCGCTGCCCTCGCAAAGACGAGTGCTTCCCCGGCAGCCAGAATGGGGGGCGTGTCGATCACCACGTGGCGGTAGGACGACCGGACCGTCTCCAAGAGTGACTTCAGGGCTCCGTTGCCCAGCAGCTTATGGGGACTCCCCCGCAGCTTGCCGGCGGGGAGTATGTGGACGCGACTGCTCCAGTCCGTGATAATCGCCTCTTCCAGGGTGCACTCGCCGTTCAGTACCTCAGCCAAACCGGGACCGAGCCGGGTTTCCAGAACCTTGTGGACGTCGGGAGACCGCATGTCCCCGTCGATCAGCAGGGCCATCTCTCCGGAGGCCCGAGCGCTACTGACCGCCAACTGGACGGCCACACTCGTCTTCCCCTCGTTGTTGGCGGCGCTGGTGACCGCCAACACCTTCACGTCCCGCAAAGGCTCCGACAATGCCAGACACGTCCTCAGACTATCCACGCTCTCCTCAAACACACGGAGATCCTGGCCCACGCGCTGCGACGACGAGCGCGGGAAAACGCTCGTTCGGACGGGCAAGCGGGCAATCTCCCCGACTACCGGAAGCTGCGATTGTTGCCCGAGTTGCCGAGCGTCGCTCACGCGCCGCACGACCCGCTCCCAGAGCACCGCCAAGCCAAACGGCAAGCACAATCCCGCCAACGATCCAAGCAGGATCTGCTTGTAGGGAACGACCTCGACGGGTTTTTTCGGGGTCTCTGCCTGTTGCCGCAACGTGACCCGCGCGGGGGCGCGCTGCTCGGTGCGAAGCTTCGTCACGCGCAACGCGATCAACTCGAAGACTTGTTCTTCCAACGAAAGGTCCGTTTGCTTGGACTTCAGCTCAAATGTCTCGCCGGTGAACCTCTGCACGCTCTCAAGTTCCTCCTTGTACTTCTCCTTGTAGAATTCCTCCAGCAATGTGTAGCTTCTGAGCTGATCCTGCATGCGAGCCAACTCCTCTTTGCGCTGGCCATCGAGGGCGCCTCTGATATCCTCCGCGACTTCCGGACGCAGTTTGTTTCGTATCTCTTCGAGCCTCTTTTCGTCCTCGTCGATTCGCGTCGACAAGGACTGATAGATCGGGTCCTTCTCGCCGTCAGCGAGTTTTGTCTCGTATCCGCGAAGTCTCGCCCGGTTGCCAGACAGGGCCAACTTCAATCCTTGAACCTCTGGGTGTTCCGAAATCTCTTTCTCGACCATCGCGTCGGCCACTTCAATTTGCTGATCCCCGACAACTTTCTCAGAATCCTTGATCTTGGCTTCGAGGAGTCCCCGCTCGGCCTCGGCCGTCGTAAGCTGCCTCCTCAACTCTTGGAGCGGATGTTCCACCGCAGAGATGGTCTGCTCGGGTCTTTGACCAAAGGGGTCCCGTCCGGTCGCTTGAAGGCTCAACTCGCGGACGATGCCCCGTGATTGATCAACTTTGGCGAATTGTCGCTCCCTTTCGTCTTCGAGCAGCTCGATCACCCTTTGGGTCCGCTCCGCGTCTTCCTGAGCCTGAAGGTTGAGATAGGAATTCACCACCTCCTCGACGATCTCCTTTGAATCTGCTGCGTTGGTTCCCTCAAAAGAGATGGTGTACAGCTCCGATCCACCGAGGGCCTGCACCTTCACTTTCTTTCGCAGCCACTCGATCGGCCACTCCTCCCTCTTGACTTCCTCCATCTCGGCAATCTCCGGCTTACTCACAACGGGCCCCAAAACCAGCGGGCTCTTGATCGTCTGCACTTGCGTCTCGACAAAAACCCTGGAATCGCCTTCTGCCGGAAACACAAGCTGTTGGGGGCCCAGGATCTGCAGCCACGCCTCGGCCTGGTACACGGGCTCAAACAGCCAGTAGATCGAGCCTCCCGCCGCCGCGCCCAGGAGCAATCCGATGGGCACGGCCAGTTTCCACCATTGGCGCAAGGCGTTGAGCACAAACGAGAGGGTGAATCCCTGGCCGGACTGGCCGCCGAAGCCCGAGCCGTTTGCGCCCTGGGCCGCGTACGAGCGAGAGTCCAACACGGTGATCGAGCCGTTCGAGGCTGCCTGGAAGGGAGTGCCGTTCGATGAGGTAGCGTTCTTCTCTGACATAGGGTTCTCGTCCTACAAAAGGGTCAGCCCTCTGGAGTACGCAATGGGACGCCTGCAACGACGCCGTCTAGGGCTCAACGGCCTCGCGACGCGCGATTTCTCCGATGTCGACGAGCTCGACCTCTCGCATCACGTTGCCCAAGTACCACAATACGAGTGCGAAGAGTCCCGCCGCAAATGGAATCATGACGTAGCCCGAAACGTCGTGCGTGAACTTGTGGGCGGCCTCTCCGGATACCCACTGGTTGAGGAGGCCGGTAGCGATGATTCGTGTTGAATTCGCAATAAGCGCGATGGGAATGACGCTAAGAAGCAGCAGCGCCCTCTCCCACCACGCGCGCTTGACCAGAATGATGTAGGCAAATGCCAGGGCAACGATGCCTACAAAGATCCTCAGGCCGGAACAGGCCTGCTCGACCTCGAGGTGAAAGTCGCCGATGAGAATCGTGTTGCCCTCCGATATTGCCGGCTGCCCGAAGCATTGCAGCCCCGCACAGCTTATCTTGGTCGCAATGCGCTGGAGCGGCAGGCTCAACCAGCGCTCGACGCGAAACGGCAACGGAATCATGAACCAAAGGAACGCGATCGACGGTGCACTCCACCACAGGACCCGCCAGCCCCCGAGGAGCCAGACCACGCCTGCGACCCAAACCAGGATTGACCAGCCGTCGATTGCGTCGACGTAGTAGCGGGCGCCGAACGTGCGAATCGCGATACTCAGCGCGATGAGAGCAAGGCCCGGCCACGCCAATCCCGATTTCACTCCCGGGAACGCGTCGCGTCTGGCATACAGAAAGAACAAGGCTAACGGCACCACCGGTTCTCGATCCCAGGCGCTGACCAGATTCACCAACGTGGGCCAGTACGCCCAGACGAAAGTCGCCAGGACGACAAGGCCGGCGACACTCAGTTTCGGCCAATCCACGTCCGTCGCCAGTTGGCCGGGCGATTCGCCGGTTCCGGTCGTGGTCTGCTGATTGGGAGACGCCGTCTTGCCGCGTTTGGCTTGCGGCCGGCGTCGTCTCGTTCTGTTGCGGTCTGGATTGCTCATGGCGATTCGTGGAGGCGGTTCCTCTTCCGTGTTGTACTCCCGTGACGATGACTCAATCGCGCCTCGGCAGTGAGGCAGCCGGGAATGGCTCGATGTCCCCTACGCAAAAAAGAAGAGAACAGGTTTCGGGAGTCGGCAACGAACAGACGGCGTAGGTAAAGCAATCAAGCCCGTATTTGTGCACTCTGCCTGAGTAGGCGGCCGGTTGCTTGCTTGGGGCAGACTCCGTCCCTCTGGGTTGTCATCCCTACCTGACAGCCCTGAAAGGTCGTTCTCTCTCGCACCCACGTCGAATCCATGGTCGAGCCTTGATGGGCCGACCCCCTACACGAACCCTTTCCCAGTTTGGCCAAACCTACCCGAAGTCAGGAAAGACCAGCGGACGTATCCCGTTCCTTGCGACTTACACGCTGGAGGAAGTCCGGCTAGGAGAAGAGAGGGTTGCAAAGGGGGGTTGGATGCTTGTTAGGTTCCAGCGTAATTCCAGCAGGCCGGAAGTCAAGACACATCTGGTGAGTTCCGACGGCCGTAGACCATCCTGGAATGCAACTGCTGTGATCTCTTCGTGAAAAGCCTTCGCCTTTCGCCCGCACGCCCCGCAGAATCGTCATAACCGGCCTGGAGTGCTGGTCGTTCGGCAATGGAAGTCGAACGTGCCGTGCAGTGCCGGGGCCACTTCGACGACTATCGTGTGGACGTTGACACCCTCGCCGTTTTCTGAACCGCTTCCGAGTGTCCGTTGCATGCCATCAAGGCAAAATGCACCAGTCCTGCGGTTGAATCCAGCCCCAGCTTCTTCATGATGTGCTTTCGACGCGCCTCGATCGTCCGTAGGGAGACGCCTGCTTCGGCGGCAACGACTTGCTTCGATTTCCCTTCGGCGATCATCTCCAGCATCTGATGTTGCTTGGGCGTCAGTTTTGCGAGCTGGTCGTCGAGTTCCCGACGCTTCGCCAACGCTCGACGTCGTGTCGCATCCAGGAGGATTGCCTCGCGGATCGTGTCCCAGAGCTCGTGCTCGCGGAATGGCTTCTCCAGGAAGTGCGTCGCCCCGGCGCGCATCGCACGCACCGCGATGGAAACACTGGCATGGGCCGACAGGAATACGATAGGAATGACGGCGCCCTGTGTCGTCAAACGTTCGAGGACGTCCAAGCCGCTGACGTCCGCGATTCGGACTTCCAGGACGACACAGCCCGGACGCGACGTGTCATAAGCATCCAGGAATTCCTGCCCCGAGATATACGCCTCACACGGCACGTTCATCGTATAGGCCAGGTCACGCACGGCGTCGCGTGTGGCCCCGTCAGAATCCACCACATAGACCGTCGGTTCGTTGTTCATGGTTCTTCCATTCTCGGTTCTCTGGGCTCCCGAGAGATGACGTCCAATTCCTCCCCGTTTCTGTGCCCCTGAATAGTTGGCATTGACTGGCTCTGAGTCTTTTCTCGTTCGGCGCGAGCGCAGCGTGTCAGGCTCTGCATATCCGGCACACCGAGAAAGAGCGGCCACGCGGCACAGAGTGTCCGGCGCGGGCTGGTCACAGCTTCGGATCAGACTACCCGAAGGTCATGGAAACCGCTTGGCAGTCAATTCGGGACTTGTCCGAGCGTGAAGCCGTCGCCTGGCCCACCGAAAACTCTACTCGTGTGGGCAAGAAGGAGGGAAAAGGGGGGAGTAGTCAGCGCAGACTCCGTCCTCTTGGGATGTCAACCCCCAAGCGGAACGCATCGATCCATACTGTCCGCTGGTCGTCCATGAATCCGGCAGTCCGTGCGTCGTATGTGTCGTTGCTGCGATTCCTAGGCTTCCGTCCTGAGAAACCTCTTATCGCCGATGGCAACCAGCCCCCATGGCGACGGTACGCAATCCCGTGGCAAATGGGAGACCCTTGCCCTTTTTCGTAGGCTATGAGGAGCCCCCCCTTCGCCTACGAGTAAGACTCGAAACTACCAAGGAGCGTTGAATTGTCAAGTCCCGGCCGGAGGATTTCGGAGTATTCCCCACAAATCCCCAACATTCAGCGGTCAAAGTCGGGGCGGACAGTTCGCAAAGCGCAATAGTATTTCGCAAAGTCGCAATCGACTTCGCAAATGCGCAAGCGCCCGCCCGGCCTCCGTATGGCATCTGTCGGCCGCAGTGGAACGTCCGTGATTGGCGGTGCGGCTCTGGCGGGCTTTTGCCGCTTCCGGTCGCGCGTGGGAGCGGACGTCAAGACGCGCGAACGACAGCGGGAAGGAGACACATTAGAGATGCTCTAGGGCACTTGGCTTCGGACATTTGCTGCAAATGAGTCAAGTTTGTGGCGTTCAGGGTTCGGGGTTCGGGGTTCAGGACTTGGAGTTCCACGTATACACGTAAATCCTGAACCCTGAACCCTGACCACTGACCTCTCGCCTCGGTCTGAGGCCCCGGCTCGCTAGGCTTCAAGGACACCCAGGAAGAAGCCCATTGCCCCGAAGGGGGAACGTAGGAAAAACTCGTTAATGAGGTGCGAGGTAAGATTACACCTAAGGGAGCCCTTCCCGTAAGGGGCGCCTGCTACCCCAAAACTGAAGGCGGCCTCAACCCCACCGCCGCCCCGATCGGGTTCTCCCGGATCGATTCCCGATCGACACAATAGTCGAGCCCTCTCTTGATGGCCTGAATAGCTTCTCGACCGTTCTTTCAATCCTGGTGGGCGTCAGTCCCGTTCTCGATGTCCAGTTTGGTGAGCTTGCTTACGGGTTTCAGTACGCAACCCGGGTGGATTCTCTCGCGGGGGTCCGGTCCGCCCGTGTATCCGCGGAACCGTGGAGGGTACCCGGTGCATAGGTCAAACAGAAACCTCGATCGCATTTCGCAGGTCGACTTGCAGCCATGTTTCTCAGCGTGGTCAAGGGACGTTTCGCAGGCTTCGACAACCGTGATTTGGCCGATTGTTTGCACTTGTCTCCCCGGATTCTCTCGTCCCCCCTGCTTCTCCACTTCCCATCGCATGTAGGCGAGCTTTGCGTCTTCCTCCGCACGGGGATCTTTGCTATGATTCCTCTCGGGGTCGCAAAGCTTGATCCCCTTTGTGAGGGACCATCCCCCGCGTGAGTCGAACCAGTAGCCGTTGTTGCGTCCGCCCTTTCGCCGACCAGACTTCGCCATGATCGGCTCCCCTGGTGTCACAATTGGTAGGTTCATCGGGAGGTGGGCGGGTAGACTGCCACCATTCAGCCATAATACGTAAGTCTTTCATTGCCAAGCAGATAGAACGATACGGCGCCGTAGCCAAGTGGATCAAGGCAGCGGACTGCAAATCCGCCACCGTGGGTTCGAATCCCACCGGCGCCTCTTCCCCTGTTTGCCTTTCGGCCAGGTGCGCCACCCGGTCAACACCGCGGAGCGTGGAACCGGGTGACCCTCGGCTTAGCAATTCGCGTACCAGGACGTGTAGTCCCCGGGTTTCCGGGCCATTCACGGATGGACGGGCTGTCTTCCCGCTTCGACCTCACGACCGCGCCTCGGACGGTCAAGCTGCCGCTTGAGAAGCCGGCGCTCGTCACCCGTCGAGCGGAGTGAATCGGCCGATCCCGCGTTCGGGTGGTCCGGGCGACCTTGCCGAGACGAGAGACAAGACATCGGAGAAATCAGGGAGGATTTCTCGGTGAAGCTCGCGGAAGCCTTGGCGCTGGTCAACGGGCAGACTCCTCGAGAGTCGCCCACATGGCGTGTGGCACTGGTCTGCGGCTTCTCGCCGCTTCATCTGCAAACGTTTCTTGCGGCCTATCTGATTCGGCGTATCCGCGGGCGCTTTGTGGCGGTGGAGACCGGCATCTACGGTGACCTACCCGGCAATCTGGAGCGATTCGCGGGGAAACGTGTGGACGCGGCGGTCGCGGTGATCGAATGGGCAGACCTCGACCCCCGATTGGGTTACCGATCGGCGCACGGCTGGCGCGAAGGCCGAGAGGACGATGTCCTGAAAACGGCGCTTGCCCGCCTGGATCAGATCCGATCGGGCATCCTGAGGCTTTCCCAGGAAGTGAGCGTGTCGGTTGCCCTGCCCACGCTGGCGCTGCCGCCGGTGTTCGATCCACCATCGCACTGGGCAAGCACGACCGCGCTGGCACTGCGGCGGGCCGTGGCCGAGTTGGGCGAGAGCCTGTCCGGCGAGCCTGCGGTCCGCGTTCTCGATCCCCAGCAGATCGACAGGTCCTCGCCGCCGGAACGTCGTCTCTCGCTCGCGAGCGAGTTCCGCGCGGGGTTCCCCTATTCCCTGCACCATGCGTCGGCGATGGCCTGTGAATTGTCGAAGCTGGCGTTGCCCGGCACCCCGAAGAAAGGGATCATCACCGACCTGGACAACACGCTATGGCGAGGGATCCTCGGCGAGGACGGCGTGGACGGGATCTCGTGGGACCTCGACCACGACAGCCAGGGCCACGCCCTCTACCAGGCGATGCTCGCCTCCTTGTCCCGGCTCGGCGTGCTTCTGGGGGTCGCCAGCAAGAACGATGCCGCGGCGGTCGAGCGGGCGCTCGAACGGGAAAATCTGATCGTTCCGCCGGACCTGCTTTTTCCCATCGAAGCCAATTGGGGGCCGAAATCGAGATCGGTTCAGCACATCCTCAACCGCTGGAACGTCCACGCGGACGCCGTCGTGTTCGTCGACGACAGCGAGTTCGAACTGGCCGAAGTCCGGGACGCGTTTCCCGAAATCGAGACGCTCCTGTTCCCCTCGCAGACCGACGCCATCGACGGCTTCCTGCGGAGACTGCGCCAGCGGTTCGGCAAGGCTTCGATCACCGAGGAGGATCGCCTCCGAGGAGGCAGCCTCCGGGCCGCGGGCGAGCGCGAAAGGCATGCCGCCAAGACGAATCCGGACGAGTTGCTGGCCCGGGCGGAAGCGAAAATCAAGCTGCACTTCGACGCGCCGGACCAGCGGAGCTACGAGCTGGTGAACAAGACGAACCAATTCAACCTCAACGGCCGGCGCGTGGATGAAGCCACGTGGAGATCTCGCGTCCAGGATCCGGCCCGGTTTCTGATCGCCGCCTCCTACGCCGACAAGTACGGGCCGTTGGGCAAGATTACCGTGGTCTCCGGCCGGCGGGGGCAAAACGAGCTCCGCGTCGACACGTGGGTGATGAGCTGCCGCGCCTTCTCCCGACGGATCGAATACGAGATGCTCAAAGCGATGTTCGACCGTTACCGGGTCGACAGAATTCTTCTCGATTACGTGCCCACCGACCGCAACGGACCGCTCGGCGAGTTCCTCGGCGTCGTGGCGACCGAGGACGTGGGTGGCATGGCCGTCGTGGCACGCAACGCGTTTGCGGCCGGGTGTCCCTTTCTGTTCTCGGAGGTATCGGAGTCATGAACGACATCCGCTCTCGGCTGGAGAGCTGCTTTAACATCGTCTTCCCGGAAACCCCGGCGGCCGACCTTCCGAAGGCGTCGCCGGAGACCGTCGAGGCCTGGGATTCCGTGGCGACCGTCACGCTGTTCGCCGTGGTTGACGAGGAGTTCAACGTCTCGCTTCTCGACGAGAACGTCGAGGAGCTGGTTTCCTTCCAGGCAATCCTGGACCACTTACATTCGAAGCTCGATCGGGCGGCGGCGTAGGGGCTGACGACCGGCACGGTCGGCCGGAGATCGATCCCCCGTCGACTTCCTGCCAAACGCTCGGACGGTTCCAGGCGTGGAGAGGTCGCATGCGACGACATCATATCGGAGTGGCGGTCAGCTCGCTGGAAAAGGCGATCGCGTTCTACGAGGAATCCCTCTCGTATCGCCTGGTCTCCGGACCATTCGAAGACCCGATCCAGCGCGTTTGCGTCTGCTTTCTCCAACAAGAGGGCTCGGATGGATTGCTGCTCGAGCTGATCAGCCCTCTCGGCGAGAAGTCGCCCGCGCACAGCCTTATCAAGAGGCAGGTCGGTGCCTACCACGTCTGCTACGAGGTGGACGACGTCGAAGAGGCCCTCCTGCGCCTGCGCGAGCACAAATGCCAGGTAGTAGGCCGGCCCGCACCTGCCGTGGCCTTCTCGGGCCGGCGGATCGCGTGGTGTTACACGCCGACGCACCAATTGATCGAGCTGCTGGAGCGGAGGGCGGCGTGATCCGCCGGGGAGGGCGGGCGGACTCAGCAGGGGATCGCGAAGCAGGGGAGACCGAATGGCCCCGATCAGCATCGTCGACCACGCCGCGCAGGTGGCCGAGGAGGTCGAGCGGCTCAACGGGCGTCTGCGCGCGAAGGGAGTGCGGGCGTTTGGGGCTTTCAGAAGTCCGGTTGTTTGAGATGCAATCACAAGGTAATGCAGGAGGATGAGGAATGACCGTTACGCAGTTTCTCGACGTGGTTTGCGAGGCCCTGGGACGCGAGCCGGGCTCGCTCTTGCTCGACGATACTCCGCAGAGCGTCGAACAGTGGGATTCGATCGGCCACCTTTCCATCATTTCCACGGTCGACGAAGCACTGGGCGTGGAAGTGGACGACGAGGAGATGCGCACGTTCACGTCGATCCGCGAGCTGACGGATCGACTGATAGCGAAGAACGCTTTTGAGGACTAGCCGTGCGCGCCGCAATCCTTGGAATCGCCTGGCATTTGCCGGAGCGAATCGAGACGAACGAGGACCTTCGCCAGGAGAACCCCGACTGGCGAATGGATGACTTGTACGAGAAGTCGGGCATCCGTGCCAGGCACGTTGCCGCAAACGACGAGACGGCGAGCGATTTGGGGTGCCGCGCGGCACGGAAGCTCCTCCTGCGCGAGATTGTGCCGAACGAGCAGATCGACTACCTCATCTTCTGCACTCAATGCCCGGACCACTTCCTCCCGTCCGGCGCCTGCGTGCTTCAGGACTCGCTGGGCCTCGGCAGGCACGTCGGGGCGTTCGACGTCAACCTCGGATGCTCCGGATTCGTGTATGGCCTCCAGATCGCCAAGTCGTTCGTGGATTCGGGCGTCGCTCGCAACGTCCTGCTCGTCACCGCCGACACCTACAGCAAGTATATTCACCCTCGCGACCGAACAGTCCGGACGCTGTTCGGCGACGGGGCCGCCGCTACGCTCATCGGGGCTTCGGAGTGGGGGGGCGCGATCGGCGATTTCGTGATCGGCACGGACGGCGCCGGCGCCGAGAATCTGATCGTCCGAAGTGGCGGGTTGCGCAAGCCGCGCTCGTCGGACACGGCGAAACAAATCACGGACGACTCCGGCTGCACCCGATCGGAGGATAACCTGTTCATGGATGGACCGGCCATCTTCAGCTTTGCCATCACGACCGTGCCCCGGACGGTGAAGCGGCTGCTGGAGAAGTCGGCACTCTCGCCGGACGAGGTCGACTGGTACGTCTACCATCAGGCGAACAAATACATGCTCGAGCACCTGGCCAAGCGGAGCCGTATCCCGAAGGAAAAAATGATCGTCGACGTGGAAACGGTGGGAAACACGGTCTCCGCCAGCATCCCCCTTGCAATCCAGCGGGCGGTAGAAGGCGGCAGGATACGGGCAGGAGAACGGCTGGTGCTGGTGGGATTCGGCGTCGGCTACTCGTGGGCCGCCTGCACACTGATTTGGAGACCGGAGCCGGAGCGATGAGCGACGCACGAGTCCTCGGGATCAGCTATCACCTGCCGCCGACGGTGGAGACGTTGGAGGATCTGAAGCGCCAGTATCCGGAGTGGCCGTTGGAGAAAACGTTCGAGGAATCGGGCATCCGGTCCAGGCACATTGCCCCGCCCGGCGTCACCGCCACGGACCTGGGGTTCGAGGCGGCCCTGAAGCTGCTCCGGCGCGAACTGGTGTCCGCCGAGGAAATCGACTTCCTGATCTTCTGCACGCAGATGCCCGACCACTTCCTTCCTTCCGGCGCTTGCCTCGTTCAACATCGGCTCGGGCTGCGAAAGCAGGTCGGCGCCGTGGGCATGGACCTGGGATGCTCGGGGTTTGTCTACGGGCTTGCGCTGAGCAAGGCGCTGATTGTCTCCGGGATGGCTGAAAACGTCCTCTTGGTGGTCGCGGATACCGTCACCCAGGCTGTCCACCCGCGCGACCGGACCACGAGGGTGCTCTTCGGGGACGGAGCCGCGGCGGCGCTGGTCGGCGCGACGGACTCCGGCCCCGGCCGGATTGGCCAGTTCGTCGTGGGGACGGACGGAAAGGGGGCGGCCAGCCTGACGATCCCTGCCGGCGCGTTTCGCACGCCCCGTTCGCAAGAGACCGCCAAAGAGCAGACGGACGACGCGGGCTGCACGCGATCGGCCAACCACCTCTTTATGGACGGCACCGCCGTGTTCACGTTCGCCATCACCGTGGTGCCGCGCGTGATTCGGGAGCTGTTGCAGTCCGCGAACCTCCGCGCCGAGGATATCGACTACTACGTCTATCACCAGGCCAACAAGTTCATGTTGGAGCAACTGGCGCACCGGAGCAAGGTGCCGCCCAACAAGCTCGCGCTGGCGATGGAGGACGTGGGAAACACCTCCTCTGCAAGTATCCCCATTACGATCCAGAAGTACGTGGAACAACGGAAGATCGTCGCCGGCAGCCGGCTGGTTCTCGTCGGCTTCGGGGTCGGGTTTTCTTGGGCAGCCTGCGAAATGACATGGGGGTGAGGTCATGAACCTCCGATGGGACAACAAGGCAGCCGTCGTCACCGGGGCCTCCAGCGGGTTGGGACGAGCCACGGCGATCCTGCTGGCGGAAGAGGGGGCCCGGGTGTTCCTGGTGGCCCGAAGGGCGGACATGCTGCAAGAGGTGGCGGACCAGATCGACGCCGGCGGAGGGCAGGCCGTGGCGCTGCCATGCGACGTGACCGACGACGACGCCGTCAAGCGGCTGGCCGCCGCGGTCCGGGAGACGTCTCCCCGCGTCGACCTGCTGGTGAACAGCGCCGGTCGAGAACAACTATCGCCGCTGTTGGCGACCTCCATGCGGCGCGTGCGCGACGTCGTCGAGTTGAACCTCGTCTCGGTGGTCTCCCTGCTCAAGGCCTTCTTGCCCATGCTCACTCAAGGCTCGGCCATCGTCAACGTCTCCTCGTGCGTGGCGCTGCGAGGTGCACCCGGTTCCGTCGTCTATGCCGCGACCAAGGGAGCCCTGATTTCTCTGACCCGGTCCCTCGCCCGGGAGGTAGCGCCTCGCGGGATTCGGGTGAACGCGATAGCTCCCGGGCAGTTCCACACGGAGATGTTGCACAGGGTTCTCAACTCACTGAAGCCGGAGCAGGTCGCTGCGCTGGAGGACTGTCATCCGTTGGGCTTTGGACAGCCCGACCAGGTGGCCGCCGCGATCGCCTTCCTGGGAAGCGAAAGGGCAAGCTGGATTACCGGACAGACGCTGGTCGTCGATGGCGGCATGACGGCGTGATTGGAGAAAGAAGTGGGAGACAGCCACCTCGCCCTTCCCTGCCCGAGGGGGGCGGGAGCATTTCACGGGCGAAGCGAGATCGGCCTGCTCACTACGGCGCCCGGGGAGACGAAACGCATGCGTGTCGAAATCACGGAATACGGTCAAGCGCACGTTGAGGAAGTCGCGGAATTCAACCGGCGTCTGAGAGCGGGGGGAGTGCCGTCCGCGTTCCCGACTCGGCCCACCTCCGAGTGGCTGCCCCCGGTGCCCGGCAGAAGGCTGTTTCAGGAGCAGTTCGTGGCCCTGGACGAAGAGGGAATCGTTCGCGGAGGCTACATTCTCAAGCACCAGGACTTCAAGCTCGGCGAGGAGGTGGTCGACGTCGGCGACTTCCGACTGCCGATCTCCGAAGGCACGGTGAATCGAAATTACGCCCTCGTGACCGCCCAACTGATCGCTCACGCCTTTGCCAAAAACCCGCTGTTGTACGGATTGGGTATCGGCGGCTGGAACGTCCCGGCGGCCCGAATGGCGAAGGCGTCCGGCTGGCTCCTCCTGGAGATCCCGTTCTTCTTTCGAGTCAACCATCCGGCACGCTTCCTGCACGGCATTCCGTATCTTCGCAAGAGATGGTATCGGCGTGTTCTGCTCGATCTTGCCGCCTTCACCGGGGCGGGCTGGGTCGGCCTCAAAGCGATTCAGACGCTCCGCAAAAAGTACCGACCGACCGAGCGCCTTAGCGCGGATCAAGTCGACGAGTTCGACGCCTGGGCCGACGAGCTGTGGTCACAGTGTCGCGAGCAGTACCCAATGATTGCCGTGCGCGACAGCAAGACCCTCCGCATCCTCTACCCCAAAGACGACCCCCGCTTCATTCGGCTTCGGGTGCGGGAAGAGGGAAAGGTCGTCGGGTGGTGCGTGCTTCTGGCCACCCAGTTCCGCGACCACAAGCAATTCGGCGCCTTGAAGGTCGGCTCGTTCATCGACGGGCTCGCCTCGGTCGGCGACGCCACGAAGGTCGTCGCCGCGGCGACCGCCGAGCTCGACCGGCGCGCCGTCGATCTGATCGTCTCGAACCACTCCCACCGCGACTGGTGCGCCGCGTTCGACGCGTCCGGCTACTTGCGAGGACCCTCCAATTTCCTCTTCGCCGCCTCCCGAAAGCTGGCCCAACGGCTGGAGGCCTCGGAAATCGCCCGCGACGCGATCTACCTGAATCGCGGCGACGGCGACGGCCCGATCCATCTATAGCCCCGGCCCGGGGTGCCTCGCATCGCTCGATTCTCGGCGGGTGGCACGGGCATCTTGCCCGTGCTTTCGTCGACGCACTGGCGAGACGCCAGTGACACCCAGCGAGCCCCCAGAAAGCACGGACCCGTGGGGTCGCTTCGCTCGACCCCGCAGCCAACCGTCGGACGCACGAGTTTTCCGCCAATTCCGCGCCGCAGATCGGGTCCTCAGGGCACTATACTGATAGAACGATGAACGGGCGCTCGAAGCGGACAGGCGAAGAGTCCTGCGACGGTCCCCTTTCGGACCGCCAGTTGCTCAAGCGGTTCGCAGACCACGGTGACGAGGATGCCTTCGCGGAGCTGGTGTCCCGCTACGGCGGTCTGGTGCTCGGGGTCTGTCGTCGCACCCTGCGGGACGAACATAGCGCGGAGGACGCCTTTCAGGCGACGTTCCTCGTGCTGGCACGGCGGGCATCGAGAATCCGCAATCGCTCGTCGCTGGCCGGTTGGCTCTACGCGGTCGCCTATCGCACGGCCGTCCGAGCCAACGCCAGGCGGCACCGGCGGCGCGAAGAGGCCCTTCCGCACGACATGACGGCCACCGACGACACCCTGGCTCAGGTCACCAGCAGATACGAGCAGCAACTGCTCGACGAAGAGATCCATCGACTGCCGCCGAAGTACCGGGACCCACTCGTATTCCGCTACTTGATGGGCAAATCGAACAACGAGATCGCCCGCGAGCTGGGCGTCCGCCTGGGCGTCGTCGAAGGCCGGCTCAAGCGCGCCAAAGACCGCCTGCGCCTCCGCTTGGTCCGGCGAGGGATCAGCATCACGGCCACCTTGGCCGCCGCGGCCGGGGCCGCGCGGGTGCTGGAAGCCGCGACCCCCGACTCGCTCGTGGCCGCCACCGTGCAAACGGCCGCCGCGTTCCGCACCGGCAGCCCGTCCCCCGGCAGCCATTCACAGAACGCGATTCGACTCGCACAAAAGGAGCTTGCCATGAGCGCACCCGCAGTAGCGACCACCACGTCCGTCGCAGCCATCGCCCTGGTCATCGCCGGGCTCACCCTGGCCTGGGCCGGCGACGGAGGGCAGCCGCCGCCCACGACTCCCGGCCCGGACGTCGCGGCAACCATCCAGACGCACTGGCCGGCCACGCTTTCGATCGCGGGCGGTCCGGCCCCCGTCCGGCTGGCGATGGCCGAGGACCAACCGACGCCAGCGGCGCCTGCCGAAAAGCCCTCAACTGTGGCGGAGCCGGAGGAGGCGGCCCTCGATGTTATGCCGCGTTCTGGAAGTGGAGCAAGGGAGGCTCTGTGGTCTACGCTGACCGAGCGGCGCCGGGGGACCCTGCGAGAAATGTACGACAAGGTCGACTTCCGCTCGATGTCGCCGGGGGAGCTTCGGATACGGGCGGCCCTGGACGCGCCAACCGAGTGGGAATTCATCGAGACGCCGTTGTCGGACGTCCTCCACACCGTGGAGGAGTTTCACGCCATAACGATCCAGCCCGACGTCAAGGCATTCTACGAGGTCGGCATCCCCGCCGACTGCCCGATCACGCGGGCGGTCAAGGGCGTGCGTCTGCGAACCGCGTTGACGCTGGTCTTGCGAGACCTCGATCTGGCGTTCGTCGTCCTCGATGACGTCCTCCTGATCACCACGCCCAAGGAAGCCGACGCCATGCTCCAGACGCACGTCTACAGCCTGCACCGGCTGCCCGGCTTCGATTCCGAGACGGTGGCCAAGATCCTCCAAGCGACCGTTTGCCCCGATACCTGGCGAACCGGTGCCCCGCCGGACAAGGCGGCGTCGCAAAACGCGCCGTCGGCCGCCACGGATGCGCCCAAGACGCCCCCGCGAGGGATCGTCAAGACGTTGCCGGGCGGCTTGGTGATCACGCAGAGCCAGCGCGTGCACGACGAGATCCTCCCGCTGCTCAGCGAATTGGAGCGATTCCGGAAGAGCGCCGAAGTGTTGCCCAAGATATCCGAAGATCGCGCGGCCCCGTGAGATGAGTGCCCCTGCGAAAACCCTCACCCTATCCTTCCCCCACTGGGAGAGGGGCCGGATCGCACGCGCCTTCCGGATGGCCACTCGTCATCCCATTTTTTGGCTTGGTGAGTCTCTCCCGGGGTACCCGCCGCCGACCGGCCGCGCCGCTGCTGACGTCCGCGTCCCAAACGTGGGGTGGCCGCAGGCGACCGCCCGGCGATCGAACCTCCCGATTCGGCCCCCGGACCGAGAAAAGTTGGAAGCACCCGGGGGCGCCCAAAAAACGTCTTGCGGCTCGGCGCTAACATGGTAAGCTCGAAGGTGTTAGGCCGCACACCGAGTGCCCGAAAGCCCCGGAAACAGCCCGTCCAAGTGTCCAACAATGCCGCCCACAACAAGCCCTAAGCCTATGCCCCGAAACGTGTTGCGTCGAAAACAATTGTTGGAGGGTTTTTCTTGGTCCGGCCAAAACCTCCAAGTGCTTTCGTGCCCGGGTGTTGCGCGAGTGACCTCGTCCAAAAAGGGCGTTTTTCCCAGTACATGGCGTGCGCGCAGGTGGCCTATGACCCCGTAGCACGTGCGCTGGAACCCCAGCGCATTCACCATGGAACCCCAGCGCACTACCCCTGGGGCCCGCGCGCACGTGCGCTCACGGTATCTGAAGGGGGTAGCACCCCTCATGCGTGGCAAAACCACGGCGACCGCCGAAGTGACGGCGTCCAAGAATGAGTGCGCAGCAGGCGCCAGGGAGTGGTGAGCGGCGAGTAGCCGTAGGGTGCGTGAAACCACCCCTTTAAAGCCAGCAATTATAGCGTTGCTAGCTTTCTTGTGAAAGATACCTGTAGTGTGTTAGCGTGTCATGGGAGTTGAGCCTGACTTCAAGCTCTGGAGGCAATTCCGATGACACGCGAGGATCTTTTGCGGTTGTATGTTTCGCAGACTCCGGTAGCCGTGATGGTGCGGGCGACGTTGGAGAATACGTTTGCACCCGAGGCCCTGGATCGGTTGTTTGCCCAAACCGCGGTGCGCCAGCGGTGCGGGGAGTTGCTTTTTTCCAGCGTGGTGGAGTTGATGAGCCTTGTCGTCTGTAGGAGTGAGCCCTCGATCCATGCCGCCTACCAGCGGAACCAGGCAAAGATCGGGGTGGCGGTTCAGTCGGTTTACAACAAACTGGACGGGATCGAGCCGCAGGTCTCGGCGGAGTTGGTGCGTCATACGGCCCGGCGTCTGAAGCCGGTGATCGAGGCCTTGGGGGGCACGGTGTGGGAACCGTTGCCTGGCTATGAGGTGCGTATTCTCGACGGAAACCACCATCCGGCCACGGAGCATCGGATCCGCGAGTTGCGTACGACCCGGGCGGGAGCGTTGCCGGGCCAGACGCTGGTCGTCTTGGACGCGAGACGGAGGCTGATCGTGGGCGCCTTTCCTTGCGAAGACGGCCACGCCCAGGAGCGGAGCTTGTTGCCGGAAGTGCTTCTCCGAGTGGAGCCAGGCCAAGTGTGGATCGACGACCGCAACTTCTGCACCACGATGTTTCTGTTCGGCATCCACCGTCAAGGCGCGTTTTTCGTCACTCGCCAGCACGCCTCGACGCTCTATTGGGAGCCGATCGGCAAGCGGCGGAAGGTGGGGCGGATCGACAGCGGCGTGGTGTATGGACAAGCCGTGCGTTTGACCAATCCGAAGGATCGCTCTTCCTTCGAGGTCCGCCGGATTACGGTCCGACTTGACAAGCCGACGCGCGACGGAGATACGGAAATCCACATTCTCAGCAACCTGCCCAAGCGTGTCGGGGCAAAACGAATCGCGCAGGCATACCGACGTCGCTGGAGCATTGAAACGGCATTTGGCGAGTTGGCCACGGTGCTCAACAGCGAAGTGGAGACGCTCGGTTATCCCAAGGCGGCCTTGTTTGCGTTTTGCGTGGCCTTGGTATCGCACAACATGATTCGCATCGTGCGTGCGGCGCTCGCTGCGGTGCACGGCGAGGATCGCATCGAAGAGGAAGTCTCGGCTTACTACTTGGCCAACGAGATCGCGGTGCATTGGGGTGGGATGATGGTCGTGTTGCCGCCGTCGTACTGGACGCGGCGGTTCGCCCACCTGCGTCCCAAGCAACTGGCCGCATTCCTCCGCGAGGTCGCGCAAGCCGCAGACCTCTGCAAGTACCGGAAACATCCCCGCGGTCCCAAGAGGCCGCCGCCGAAACGAAGCAGCGGGAAAAAACAGAAACACGTCTCCACCGCGCGGCTCGTAGCTCAACGAGCGAAAACCGTAAAATGCTAGCTTTAAAGGGATGGGTGCGTGAAACGCACCACCCATGATATGACCAAGTGTCACGTCATCCGCGTTGCCGCGGTCGCTCCGCGTGGTGGCATTCCCTGCCTTGAGCAAGAATGGTGCGTTTCACGCACCCTGCTTCTCTGAGAACCACCTCCATGAAGAGACCCCCGATTGGCTAAGGCGGATTGTAGCCTGCCCCGGTGGGGGGAGTCAAGCCAGGAAGCCCCGTTGCGACGGCCGCGGGCGACGGCCATGCGAGGAGCTACCGAATCGCGTCCCCCGCCGCCCGGGTGAAGAGGGAGACGAGCGTTTCGGAATCGATCGTCTCGGGGTGGAAGTGGACGGAGCCGTCGCCGTAGAGGAAGTTGGCGCCTCCGGGGTGGAAGCTGTAGATCTCGTTGTTGTTCGTGCAGTTGATGATCGGCGAGCCGCCGCAGAGGAGGTGAATCCAGAACTCCGCCGCCCGGTTAGACCACTCGGCGCCGGTCACGTCGGTCCTGCCCGTCGCCTTGCGGTGGTAATACCCGATGGGCCGGCCGGCGACCAACGCGCCCCGGCCGACCGTCGAACAGGACCGGCCCCGTCCCCGCGCCCGAGATGCCCAAAGAGCAGTGAATCCGGCGAGGTGCACGTCCCGTGGTTCGCTAGGCGGCTGCCCCCACGCATGGTTCCCGGTCCTTTCCCTTGGGGGCCCCGACCGCCGGATTCCAGGCTGCGGATCCACGTCGAAGCCCTAAGCCGAAGTACTTCAGCCAGGTGGTTTCAACGGGCCTCGCCGAGGCCCCAATGTAGCAGATGCATCCTGTGGGTCAAATACTCGGTGTACGAATTTCGCGGCGGGTCCGGTCGACTGGCGTGCGTGTCGGTGGGCCGTGCTCGGGTACCCCCCCTTTTTTCTTGGGTACCCAAAGCGTCCGCTTCGAGACCGGGTCGCGACGCTAACCTATTGGCTACAAAGATCTTCTGAACGTCGGAGGCCCTTCGCGCGCCCGGTGGCGGACCGGCCGGCTTGTCGCGGACGATCCCCGGTGATAGGCTGAAACCGTTCCCCCCTGATGGAAGCAAACGCCGCCTCCGACACCGGATTATCGCCCCCCCCGGGGGCGGCACGCGACCGAGGCAATCCGCCGGTGACAAGAGGTGGGCCCTTGCCGGGGCTATTCTGCTCGTGGTGGAGCCGGTGGCGAATGGCTCAAGAAATACTCCGGGAGAAAGCAAATGATACGGCTGGCCACTCTCACGCTGCTGATGTTTTCGGGGCTCGCCGTTGCGCAGGCTGACGAGCCGACGGATGAGATGGTGCAGAAGTGGATCCGCCAGCTTGACAGCGATCGGTTCGGCGAACGAGAACAGGCCACACGGTCGCTTATTGAAGCTGGGACCAAGGCGATTCCCGCCGTTGCGGAGGCGGCCTGTTCGAAAACATTGGAAACACGCCACCGGGCGTTTGGGATCCTCCGCACACAGCTTGACTCCCTGAGCCTGGAGACTCGCCGCGAGGCGATTGCCGCGCTCGAAGGGCTGGCTGCCAGTGGCAGGGAGTGCGTATCACAAACAGCCCTCGAGCTCTTGAGCCCGCCGCCCGAACTGCTGGCATGGATCGAGCGGGTGGGCGGCGAATATGAGGTGGATGAATCCTCGCTGCACAAACCGGTCTTCGAACTGCGCCTCGACCGCACTCGCGGCATCGACCCGGGATTCTCTCCCGACCCGGTGAGCGACGAGAGCCTGAGTTCGCTGAAATCGTTGCGCGAACTGAGAGTGCTGACGCTCGAATCCCGTGGGCGTCTTACCGACGCGGCACTGAAACACGTGGGCGCGCTCATCCAGCTCGAGTCGCTCAATCTCCGGTGCACCAGGATTACGGGGACGGGACTTGCGGACCTGCGCAGTCTGTCGCGGCTGGAGACACTGGACCTGGGCCTTTGTTCAGAACTGTCCGAAAGCAACCTGGGCCATCTTCAACTGCTTCCGAACCTCCGCAACCCTGCATTCGAGGGGGGCTCCAGGGGCTGGTCCAGCAAGGATAGTTGGGTGCAAAACCTTCGTCGGGCGCGGTACCGTCGCAGGACTTCAAATGATTATTGGTCCGGCAGGCTCACGGAACTTCGCGGGGGCATCACCGATGGCGGTGTGGCGCTGGTCAAGGATTTGCCGCGGCTCGAATCACTGTCTCTGGTCAAGACGCAAATAACGGATCACGCGTTGGCACTTTTGGAAAGTCGAGCCACGCTTGAAACGCTGGATCTGGCCCAAACGGCCGTTACCGACGCCGGGCTCGAACATCTTGGGAAACTTACCAACTTGCGGGAATTATCACTCGACTTGACACTTGTCGGCGACGAAGGCCTGGCCCACCTTCGCAATCTGAAGAATCTTGAGCAGTTGTCTCTTTCGGGGACCGGCACGACGGACGAGGGACTCAAGCATCTCCAGAACCTGGAGAAGCTGACCTCACTTGACCTCAGCTATGCCGAAGTGACCGATGCGGGGCTGAGATACCTTGAATGCTTGCAGAACTTGGAAAAGGTCGATTTGTCAAAGACCCAAGTGACCCCTACCGGTCTGGTCCGGCTGGCGTCTGTGCTGAGGCACGTTGATTTCAAAAGAGCCGCCGTATCAGCAGGTATTGCCCACGTGGACCAGGAGGACGACGTTGTCTCGGTGAGCCTCGGCGGGAGACCCATATCCGACGACGACCTGGCTCATCTTCGAGCGTTTCCGAAATTGGAGCATCTGGCGCTCGCTGATACTCCGATCACCGACGCCGGTCTGGTCCATCTGCAGGAATTGACGAATCTGAAAACACTATCGCTGAGTCGAACTTCGGTGACCAACGCGGGGCTCGAGCACCTCCGAGGGCTAAAGGAACTTGAATACCTGGGGATCGAGGATACCCGGATCACCTACCGCGGACTCCGACGCCTCTTCGTCGAGGAGCAGAATCGACCCTTGCGGGATGCACTCCGCGCCGGTCGTTTTCTGGAACCGGGAGATGGCGACGGCCCTTTCACGCTTGACCTTTCGAATTGCGACGTTGCGGACGACGATCTCGCTCAGATTGTCCGACTGGACAACCTCAACGCGCTTCTTCTGGAGAACACCAACGTGAGCGATGCCGGCGCGTCGCACCTGCCACATCTGGAGCAGCTCGAGACCCTCTGGCTCGACGGCGAGAGAATCAGC
>Ga0307378_10002629_pt1 | contig 27136 bp, 11 predicted proteins | sample UN1MG_FD_202238 | JGI IMG/M metagenome (GOLD analysis project Ga0307378, IMG submission 202238) | Soil microbial communities from Risofladan, Vaasa, Finland - UN-1 | ecosystem: Environmental > Terrestrial > Soil > Coastal area > Acid sulfate soil | place: Finland: Risofladan, Vaasa | collected...
ACAACGTTCAAATCCGTGATTATTATCTCTTCTCCTCTCTTGACCTTAGCGCCAATAAGCTTCGTTTAGCGGAAGAGAACAGTCTCTCTCTGGATGCGTATCGTTTTGACAATCTCGATTATTTCTTCAGCCTGGCCGAGCGGGTGATGCTCGAGGAAGTGGCTTAATCATGGTTGATAGGGCTTCAGCAGAGCTTTCGATTGCGGTTATTCCGATCGAACAAATTCGGGTGATCAATCCCCGGGTCCGGGATAAAGCCAAGTTTGCCCGGATTGTTCGCAGCATGCCGGATATCGGACTCAAGCGGCCGATCATCGTCAGCCGCCGGAAGCCAGGTGAAACAGAGGAGACGGGCTACGATCTGGTTTGCGGACAAGGTCGCTTGGAGGCGTTTATCGAGCTGGGGGAAAAGGAAATCCCCGCGATTGTGATCGAGGTGTCGAAGAAACAGCGTCTGCAGATGAGCCTGGTGGAGAATCTGGCGCGGCGTCATAACAGTTATCTGGAATTGACCCGGAGTCTTCAATTGCTGAAGGAACGCGGGTGCAGCAATAGTCAGATCGCCCAGAAAACGGGTTTGTCGGTAACTTACGTTGGGAGCATCTTACGGCTGCTGGAGGCGGGGGAGGAGCGCTTAGTGGAGGCGGTGGCCGGGGGGCACATCCCGCTGAGCGCGGCCCTGGAGATAATGAAACTGGACGACGCCCAGCTGCAGAGCTGGCTTACGGACGCTTATGAGAGCGGGGAGCTGAAGGGCAAGGACCTGAGGATGACGCGGCGTCTGGCGGAGAAGCGCCTGTTGCTGGGCAGGGGTCAGCATCAGCATCCGCGCGGCTCCGGAGGGGGCAAGGCCGCCCTGATCCGGGAGTATCAAAAGCAGGCGGAGATCCAAAAGCTGCAGGTGAAAAAAGCGGAATTGGTGGACGCCCGGCGCTCGATCATTGAGGCGGCGTTTCGGCGGCTGCTGGGGGATGAGAATTTTATCAATCTCTTGCGGGCGGAGGGGTTGCACGATTTGCCGCGCCTGTTGTCGGAGGGCGCCCTCAAGGTTGGTGGGCGATGAGCCAGAAAATCAAATGGGGTTTTCAGGGGCAAATGCTGGTCTTGCCCCTGGATAGAATACTTCCGGTGAAGCCGATCAAGACCTCAACCAAGCCATCCAGCAAATACCAGAGCATTAGGGCCTCGATCCAAGAAGTGGGTCTGGTGGAGCCGCTGGTGGTTTATCCCGAGAAAGGCCGCAAGGGCTATTATTATCTGCTGGACGGGCATCTGCGGTTTCAAGCGCTTGCGGAACTGGGCTGGACGGAAGTGAAGTGCCTGGTGGCGATGGAAGAGGAGTATTTCAGCTACAATTATTACATCAACCGTCTGGCGATCATCCAGGAGCACCGGATGATCGTGTTGGCACTGAGTAAGGGCTTGTCCGAGGCGGAGCTCGCCCGCACCTTGAGCGTGGACGTTAAAAGGATTCGGGAGCGCCGGGACATCGTGACCGGCCTCTGCCCCGAAGTGGTGGATCTGCTCAAAACCAAACAGGTATCGGTGCGGACGCTGAAGTTGTTGAAAAAAGTGAAGCCCATCCGCCAGATCGAGATCGCGGAAATGCTGGTTCGGATGAATTATTTCAGCGCCAAATACGTGGAGGCCCAAGTGCTGGCCACGCCGCCGGAATTGTTGGTGGAGTCGGACAAGCCCTCGAAAGGGAAGGAGGCCAAATTGGCGGATATGGCGAAACTGCGCCAAGAGTTGGAGTCATTGGAGCGCAAGTATCGGCTGCTTGACGATTCGCAGGCGGAGAACATGCTCAAATTGACCATCTACCGGAAGTATTTGCAGCGGATGCTGGCTAATGCCCGGGCGCGGAAATATTTAACGAAGAACTATCCCGACCTTTTGAGTGAATTTCAGGAAATCGTCGCCGAACAGACGATTTCGGTTTAATCTCTCCGGCGGCCGGGGTTGAGACGCCCGCTTCCTCGTCCGCAGGAACTTCCCGGTAAAATCCGCTCACGTCGCCGTTTCTCCGCGCAAGTTACTATCGATCCTGAGTCACGCTCGTTTACGCCCGCACAACCGGGAATTTCTCTCCTTTCTTCTCAGACTCTCATGTTTACAGGCCATCTTATTTAACAGGTGGGTGGTTCTCGGACCTAAAGGGCAGCTTTTTTCCGACACTTTTCACTTTCCGCTGGTATATATACGATAGCAAGCAAAAAAAGCTGCTCCCGCTGTAGAATTTTCTTGACTTTAAGGGAAGAAAGAGCGTTTCTGTCCGCCAGCGGTTAACTTGGCAAAGGAGGCCTGGATGCAAATAATTGCTTGCAAAAACAGGAAATTACAGCCTGACCGGGATATCCTCGGCCTGGCCGCGGAACTGGCCCGGCTCAATGCCATGGGCGTCCATGAGCTGCAAGAGCGATTCTTCGAGATTTTCGGTTTCCCGGCCAAGAGCAACCACAAGGCCTATCTTCGGAAAAGACTGGCTTTCCGGATTCAGGAGCATACCCTTGGCGGCCTTTCGGAGCAAGCCCGGCTCCGGATCGGGGAGCTGCCGACCGAACCGTTTCCGGGGCCACGGCGTCCCAGAACCCCCTCGCCCGGGAAAAAAGATAAACCACGGGACCTTCGCCTGCCGCCCCCGGGGAGCGTCCTTGTCCGAAACTATCAAGATAAGGTCCACGAGGTGAAGGTCCTCGGCGACGGATTCGAGTACGAGGGCAAGCATTATCGCACTCTTTCCAAAGTAGCGCGGGAGATCACCGGTATGCAGTGGAACGGATATTTATTTTTCCACTGCGCCACCCGCCGGAAAAAAGGAGCTCAACCATGAATAACAGCGTTGATGGCGTTGTCAGCGGCAGGGGACCTGACATCCGTTGTGCGATCTATACCCGCAAATCAACGTCGGCGGGCCTGGAGCAGGAATTCAATTCCCTGGACGCTCAGCGGGAAGCCTGCCTGCAATATATTGGCGGGCAGGCGCACCTCGGCTGGCGGGCGCTCTCTCCTTCCTACGAGGATGGAGGCTTCACCGGGGCCAATCTGGACCGGCCCGCGTTTCAACGGCTGCTGGCGGACGTGGAGGCGGGCCGCATCGACGTGATTGTCACCCATAAAGTTGACCGTCTCTCCCGGTCTTTGCTCGACTTCGCCAACATTATCGATTATTTCAACCGCCGCCAGGTCGCCTTTGTCAGCGTCACCCAGAACTTTTCCACCGCTGACGCCATGGGCCGGTTGACTCTCCACGTGCTGATGAGCTTCGCGGAATTCGAACGGGAGATGGTATCGGAGCGGACTCGGGAAAAGGTGGGCGCGGCGCGGAAAAAAGGAAAATGGACCGGCGGGCACGCGCCCTTTGGTTACCGGGTGGTCGATAAGAAATTGATCGTTGATGAGAGGGAGGGTGAAACGGTGCGGCGGGTTTTCGATCTCTACCTCGAGCGCCGATCCGCGCTCGCGGTTGCGCAGAGCATTGCGGAGCAAAGCCTTCGATCCGAGACTACCGACCGCCCACAGAAATGGGACAAGCACGCGGTTCTGCGCCTTTTGAAAAATCCGCTATACGCCGGCTATATGCCCTACCGGAACGAACTCTATGAAGGGGAGCACGAACCGATCATCGACCGCGAAAAGTTCCAGGCTGTCCAGCGGCTGCTAGGCAAGCACGCCGGCACGCGCCGGGCTTCGACCGACTCCTATCTGTTGCAGGGGCTGACGCGGTGCGCCTCCTGCGGCGCGGCGTATTCGCCCGCCTCCGCGAAACGAGGAAAAAACAAGCGGCGCTATTACCGTTGCCAGACCCGCGACAAACAGGGCCGAGACGCTTGCCCGGCCCGGCCCCTGCCCGCGGAGTCGCTGGAGGAGTATGTGGTGGACCGCGTCCGGGACGCGGCCGCGGGGATGCCGAATCCTGATGATCTGCTATTCGCCATGAAACAAGAATATGCCGCAAGGCTTCAAGAACGCCATTCGGAACGGCAACGCCTGCCGGAGTTGATCGCCGAGATTTCCGCCCATGCGACGGAGGTCATGGCCAAGATTCAGCAGGCCACGGGCGCGGATCGGAAAAAGCTCGATGACCGCCTCGGCCATTTGCACGAAGAACTGGGCAAAATGGAGCATCGCCTTTACGAGGTCGAGCGGGAAATCGATGGCCTCATTAAAAAACGCGAAGAGGCCGAGTGGATGATTGACATCATGGCGCGATTCGACTCGACCTGGGAGGCCCTGACTCCGGAAAACAAGCGCCGCCTCCTGCGCGCAGTGGTGAAGGAAATCATCATTGACGAGCCCGCCGGCCAGGTGGAAATGAAAATCTTCGATTATACGGCGGTCGGGCCCTCCCCATGTTCACCGGGAGATACGGAGGAGGACGCCCAGACCGCATCCGAACCGCCCCTGCAAACGATGACCGCCTTTATCTATCGCCTCCGGCGGGGACGGGAGATCAAATTATCCGCCGCGCCGCCCGTTCCCCCGGAACCACCAGCCCTGAAACCGATTCCCCTGGCGCTATTGCTGGCGCAGGCTCATCAGATGCAAAAAACCATTGAAGAGGGCGGATGCGGCAATCGCGCTGATTTGGCGCGGCAACTCGGTCTCACCCGCGCCCGCCTGACCCAAATTCTCAATTTGCTCCTCTTAGCCCCGGAAATCCAGGAGGAGATTTTATGCATGGAAGCGGCCGGGAAAAGGGCGGCCATCGCCGAACACCAATTGCGTCCAATTATTCAGGCTGACGATTGGAGTCAACAGCTCCGACTGTGGCGAGCGCTGAAAGCCACGGATGAGAAGGTGCATGGTTAAGGAGGCCGGGAATTAAGCGGGGGAATGAGCAAGTCGCCGAAGAATTCGTCGGAGCATTTGCAGACAAGGAACGGTCGCATCGCCCCATCAAAATCGAGGTGATTTTTCAGGACAAAACCTCGAACTTTGCTTTGAGGAAGATCGATCAAAAAAGCCTGTATGGCTTTCGGCGGAGGGTCGGTCTGGACCAGGAGGGTCGGGAATGTGCGACGGCCTTGCTCACGGACGACGGCCGCCATCTGCTGATTAATGGCTGTACGGCCGAGCTGTACCTGGACGAAAATGGCGATGTGGTTGAACGCAAGGACCTGAATGCCTGCGACAGTGAAGGCAATTCTCTCCCCGAGCTTCCTTCGACCATGAGCGAGCCGCAGGCGCTATCGGGTCCGATCATGGCCAGTGAATTCTTGGAGCACGTAGTGACCACGGTCTACCTGATCGAGGTCGAATCGCTCGACCGGGAATTGGAGGAGGCGCTCGATGCCGGTGATATCTTCCGAGTGCCCTTCCGTCCACGCTCGACCTACAATGATAATCCCGCCTTTTTATTTAGGGGCGTTGACGCCTGCTTCCTGGTAGTGGCCGAACCATGTCGATTGGAGTTCTCGCGTTCGGGGCAAACGTTCGGTCTTTCGTATGACGACGAGGTCGAGATCGGGGATGAGGGGGAATATTTTGACGCGGGCTTCCCTTCCTGGGGAGGCCTGTCGTGAACGCACGCAAGATCAGGATTACAGACCATCGAGGCCGGGACGCAGTGGTGGCGCTCGAGGCCTGCCGGCTCAAACTTCAAGTCAGTTATCAAAATGCCCCGGGCCGGGCTTTTTGGCCCACGCGGGTTGTCAAGAGCAGCGCCGCCGCCAATTACCAAGCCCTCATGCGTCATTTCGGGAATGAGCCGACTGTGGCCAAGGCATTGATCGATGGCGACCCGGAATTGGACCTCGAGGCCGCGGGCCAGAAAACCGGACCATGCCGGCGGGTTTTCGTGGACGGTAATGGCGAGCCGATGTACGCGGCCAGAGTCGTGGAGATTCATTATGGTCCGGATGGAACGGAGCGGGAACGGCGGGAGCCTATGTCCTATTCTTCGAACCTCCTCGATCCCCGGCCCTGGTCCGGGAAGATTTTGCCCCGCGCGGCCGCGGCCCGGCGCTTCGCGTTCACCCGGAAATATCTGGTGAGGCACGTTGACGCCTTGACCTTCGATTTTCTGTTAGAGCTGGCGGAATATCTCGAATCGAGGGACAGCCTGGTGATCATAGGTTCCGGTGCTAACGGCGCGGGGCCGATGATCCTGGAGCGGAACGGGGCACCCATGCTTGGTCTGCTCGAGGGTCGGACCGATGGCGACGGCTATCTTCTCATTCTCCACCTCGCTGCGTTCGAATTTCGCCGCCCGCTGGAGGCCGCGCAATGATTGTCGATCCTGGATGCTGGCGGCCGTTCGGCGATGGATGGATTGCGCCGACAGGCTCCATCGAGGATAATCCGCTCACGGCGCGATTGGCCGCGTATAAAAAGAACGTGGCGTCCAGTTATCGGAGTATGGCGCCGAATGAAATCCATCGTCTGGTCCCGCCAGGCCGTCATTTCCTTTCGACCAAGATCGACGGCGAGTGCTGGTTCCTCCTCGCCCGAGACGGACAAGCCTGCCTGCTATCGCCGTCGGGACGAGCGATCATCGGCGTTGCGATTACGGACGAGGCCGCCGAAATCCTGGGGCGACAAAATGTCCTCATCGCCGGAGAGCTTTATGCGGCTAATGGCTCCCGCCGGCCGAGGGTGTACGACCTGATGTCAGCGTTGAGCTCGGGAGAGAAATTCCATCCCTACCCTCTTCTCTTCGCCGCCTTCGATCTCCTCCAGGATGAGGAGGCGGATTCGCAGGCATGGCCTTTTCATCAACGTGCGGCGAGGCTGAAGGAGATATTGGGAAACTGCGAAAGCATCCATGTCGTTGACTTCGAGACTGCCGACTCGCCCCTTGCGGTCGCTGATGCTTTTGATCGGATCGTCGCCTCTGGCGGCGAAGGCATCGTGCTCCGGCTGGAAGGCGGGGACATCATCAAGATCAAGCCCGAGATCACCATCGATGCCGCCGTGGTCGGATATGCTGAATCCAAGAGCGGAGTCCACGAACTCCTCCTCGCCCTGGTCCGGCCCGATGGCCGCTTCCTTCTGATCGGTCGGGTTTCGGTCGGGATGAGCGAGGCGGAGAAGAGGGTACTCCATGAGCGCCTGTCAGCGTCAATCCGACCATCGAGCTTTCGCAAGGTAACTGACCAGGGGACGCTCTACCACTGGGTCCGGCCCGAGGTCGTCGTCGAGATCAAATGCAACGACCTCATCGCTGCGGACAGCCGGGACCGACCCCTCCGAAAAATGCTACTCGACTTCTCGGAGGCCGGCTACTACCCGGTCGGCCCGGCCGATAGCGTCAGCCTGATCAACGCGGTCTTTCTGCGAACGCGTGAGGACAAATCCGTAAGCGCCGCCGAAACCGGGATGAAGCAGGTGACCGATCATGTCCTTTGCGAAACCCGTGAGTCTCCCAAACTCGAGCCATCAACGCCGCTCCGCCGCGAGGTCCATGTCAAGGAAACCAGGTCCGGGTCCGCCGTTCGCAAGGTCATAACCTGGAGGACGAACAAGCATGAGGCGGACGCCGGCTATCCTCCGTTTGTGGCCTTTTTCACCGACTATTCGCCCGACCGCCAGGAGCCGCTCAAGACCAGCCTGCGCGTAGCCTCTACGGTTGAGAGGGTCGACGAGATCGCGGACGAATGGCTGGCCGAAAACATTAAGAGAGGCTGGCGCCTCGTGAGCCGCGACATTGTCTTTCCTGCCGAGCGGCCTCATCCCGAGAGCGCGGTTCCCGAAGCAGCTATCTTATCCGACAGGAAGTCCGCCGCTGCAGGTGACGGCAAGTCCGTCTCCATCTCCTTCGCCCGGAGCGCCTCGCCGTCATTCTCCATCGTTCGGAAGAGGCTCGTTTCTCTGGCCGAACACGGCCAACTTGCCATTGAGAAGGACGATCATGGCCGCGAGATAATATTCTCCCTGACCATTGGTCACGGCGCTTTGGTTGAGTCGGCCCGCCGCACCGCCAACCTCGTGCGCATGGTCCGGGGTTGGAAGTCGGCCGAGTTCAGCATTGGGGATGAACCAGTCAAGCCTATTGACTTCGAGGCCTTGATGTTTCGCCTCGAGGACGTGGACCGCTGCCGCCGGGAGAAGGCTCGTAAAGGATCAGTCTGCTCAAGCGCGTGTCGCCTCGGGTGCAACCAGCTGTCAATCAGTCCCTCCCACCCATTCCTCGACTCCTTCCAATCCAAACAACCCTGGTGGACGGTCGGGAGCTTTGATGGCTCGAAACTGGCCATCGATAAGAAGCGGCTCTGCCGCCAAATCACCGAGCCCAGGAACGAGCCGTTTCGTTTGTGCCCGAACTTCAATCGAGAGGCCGTCATCGAAAAAATCATGGCCCTGCCCGATATCGTCTTCACTGGGACCGAGGGCTGGAACATCGTTTACCGCCGGGAAGACGGTTCGTCGGTATGGTTATGGCCGGTCAGTCATCCGTTGCCATTTGGTCTGTACGAGGAAAGGCACGAAAAAGCGTTCGAGCAAGCAAGCGCCAAGGAACATGGCCGGACCCATGATGATTTACCTAGGCGCAACGTCCCTAGCGTTACCTACGCCGATGTCTGCGGCCAGGATGAAGCGGTTGAGGCCGTGCGCGACATGGTCGAGTTGCCGCTCACACATGCAGACCTGTTCGACCAGGTGGGCATTCATGACGCGGGCGGCGGGATCATCCTCGCTGGACCGCCCGGCACAGGTAAAACGCTCCTGGCCAGAGCAGTGGCCGGCGAGAGCAAAGCGCACATTGAAATCGTGGCCGGGCCGGAATTGCTCTCAAAATGGTTTGGCGAATCCGAGCGCCAATTGCGAGTTATCTTTCATCGCGCCCGCGAGTTCCAGCCCTCGGTCATCCTCTTCGACGAACTCGACGGCATTGCCGGAAACCGCAACGGCGACTCCTACCATCGCACCTTCGTCGCCCAACTCCTCACCCTCCTCGATGGCCTTGAGGATCGCGGCCGCGTCTTCGCCATCGCTACCACCAACCGACCCCAGGATATCGATCCCGGTCTCCGCCGACCCGGCCGCTTCGACCGAGTCATCTACATGAACCTCCCCAACGAATCCGGCCGCAAGTCCCTTTTCGATCACCACACCAAACACATGAGACTCTCTCCAGACCTCGACACCGCCCTTCTTGCCGCCGCCACTTCCGGCTTTTCCGGAGCCCAAATAGCTTATGTCTGCCGACGCGCAGGCGTCCTCTGCATCAAGGAAGCCATCAGAGAAAAAATTCCGAACCAGGACGTTGTAATCACGATGAAACACTTTCTCCAGGCCATCGAGGAGCTAAGACCTTCCGGTTCCCCCGGTCGCTCCATGGAATTAAACCAGGCGCGTTCACAAAGACCAGTCAAAGACACCATCAACCTCTCCGCCGCTTCCTCCCCCCGATCTTGAGCCCGTCGGGAAAATTAAAAGTGGTTGACAATTATTTCCCTGTAAATTTTTTGTCAACAAATATTTCAGTTGCCGGGAGCAATAAATCAATTTCGAATCGCGTCGAAATGTTGACAAGATGAAAGAAAATCCTTCATCCCATTCACAACTCATTTTTCGCAATTGTAAAAATGCCTGCCCCGTGGTAAAAATTCCATCCGCGGGAAAACCATTGCCTTGGAAAAATTACGATTTACTCCTTGTCTGACTCCACAAGGTCGCCTCGGGGCGGAGTGACCTCCGCCTAGCGCTCTTCGATATCAGTCAGGGCGCACAGCGCATCCGCTTTGCAATATAACAGAGACGGCCTGGCTCGGCGCCTTTGCCGAAGGCCCCAAGCCAGGCCTTTTCGGCTCATCTGCTATAAATGCGGTCTCAGCCACTTCATGGGTTTGCCTCGGCGCTCTTGGCCTGCCAGGCGGTGAGGAGCTTGCCGAGGTCTATCATGATGGCGCTTGTGTCCACGGACTCGATCAATGTCGCGTCACCAAGTGCGTCAATGATGTGGCCTATGGCCTCCTCGATCCCCTCCGGCGTAGCTTCGAGGTCCGGAGCAACCTGTGCAAGGGAAGCTAACGCCGCATCGCGGTAAACGTCTTCATCACCAGTGAGAATAAGGGCGGCCAAGCCGACTTGCGCTGATGACAGGATGTCCCAGGAGTCTTGCGGCACATCGAGGTCAAGAATATAGGTGTCGTACAACTGGTAAGTGCCGCCGTGGAGATAGCGCACCTCGGTGGCAGTGGGGAAAGCGCCGGCCAAGTCCGGGAGGCGGAGGCTGAAGCGCAGGTTCAGTGTATCTCCGGTCTGAAGAGAACGGAGCCAAGTGATCTGGTTGTTCTCGATGGTCGCGCCGTCGGATGCCCAAACCGTTTCGAGTTCGGCCGAAGGGACCTCATCAAAGCGGCATTGGGCGTCCACCCCGAGGTCCAGCACGTCCAGGTTGACGGAAGCTATGCTCAAGGGCCCGAAGCCGTAAAGCGGAGGCGCGACGTAGTTGACGCCGTTCACGAACAAGGCGTCCAGGACAGCCTGAGAGGAAGAGGAAACGGCCGCCGGGTTGAACGGACAGGTCATGCTTAGGCCCAGCCCGAAGCCATTGAGAGCGACCGCCGGCGACGGGTCCTGGCAATAGCCGCTGACGTACCATCCCGCGGCCTGGGCGCCGAGGAGAGCGATGTTCACGCTTGATTTCTTGCCCTTGATAGTGAAGGTGACCGAGGGAGTAAGGCCGGAATCGTCCATTACTATGACATTCGTGTTGGAAGATCTGCGCCCCACCCAGTGCACTCCCAAGATGTCCCGAAGGTCCGGCAACTCCAGGGGATGGTTCTTGAACACGATCAGGCCGTCGCCGGCGAGCACCCTGCCCTTCAACTCGGCGTTGATGTCAACATCGAAGCACTCCCGGCAATTTCCATCGCCATGCCCTCCGCCCCAATCACCGTGCCCTCCATCATGGTCCCCGCATCCGCCGTGCCCGTTATCTCCCCAATCAAAGCCACCATCTCCATAGTCATGTCCGCCATCATAGAATCCGTACCCACCAAATCCCCAGCCAGAGCCGAAGCTGGCGCTTGTGTATCCTCCCCATCCATATCCGACATTATGGTCTCCCTGCTCGTCCTTGCCGCCATTGCCCCAATTGTACCAGCCATCATCACCGTCTCCGCACGCGCAGCAATGGTGTTCAACTTCGTAACAGACCTGATAGGATGGGGAACCCGCCACGTTAGCGATGACGTAGACGTTATAGAGTCCGGTCCGCATCTCGGTCAGGAAATCGCCATCGGTATAGCTCAGATGATAAGGGATGCTGGCGGCGGTAAGGACCGAGCTGATCCATCCTCCGACCACGACGGGGTCCATGTCGAACTCGGATTGGCCCTCACGCATCCAGCCCAGCACGTGAGCGCCGGGAGCGCCTATGGTCTTGGTTACCTCGAAATCAACGGTGGCGCCGGCCTCGATCTCGATCTTGAACGACACCGCCGTGCTGGAGGCGTTCCCCGCCAGATCGGATGCCCCGACCGCCAGCAGGTAAACGCCGTCAACATTGACCGGCGTGTCGCTCAGGTAGGGCTCGTTGTTCAAGGTGACAGTGTACGATTCGAGATGAAGGTCGGTCACCTCGAGGTGAGGGACCACGGCCTCGTGATAGGTCACGCCATCGGCAACCCCCGAGATTGAGATCAGCGGCGGGGTCTTATCAATGATAATGCCCGCTACTGCCTCCTGACTATGCCTGCCCGCGCAGTCCATGCCTTCGACCATGACGCTGTATTCGCCCTCGCTGGTCAAGGTGATGGGCATGCCAGGGTCGGTTTCCAACATCGTGGTTCCGTCGTGGAGCACAGTCACTTTGGAGAAGCTCAAATTGGTGTCGGTCGCGGTCGGGGTAAAGGTGATGTTGTGGTTGTAATAGCCTGTTGATACTCCCACCGTGATCACGGGCGGGGTCGTGTCTATGGTCACTTCCTGGGTCTGCGTAACGCTGTTGCCGGCCTGGTCATCCGCCCAGGCTTGAATCGTGTAGACCGTTTCCGCGTCGAGCGTGATGGTCTGCCCGAAGCTATAGTTGTCCGAGCTTGTGCCGTGGTCCACCCTGATCCAGGAAGAGACGAGGTTGGCTTCCGTGAGCGACGGGGTTATGACTTGGGAGGAGCCATAGCATCCAGCCATGATGCCGAGATTGATCGCGGGAGCCATCTTGTCAATGAAGAAGTAGTCGTCAAGTGATGAGCTGTTATCGGCCAAGTCCGTGGCCTCGGCATGGAGAGAGTGATAACCGTCCATATCGGCGATCTGGGTCTGATAAAAGTCCACGCTCGATCCATCCACCGCCAGGAACTCCCTGCCGTAGTCCCGGTTCTGTTCGATCACGTAGACGTCGAGCCACACGTCATGGTTGTAGTAATGGCCCGTGGTGAAGCCGTCAACCACGATTAGGGGCGGAGTCTTGTCAATGGTGAACATCATGTCAACGGGCGGGGCCGGATTGCCCGCCAGGTCCCTGGCCTCGGCGTGCAACAAGTATGTAGCTTCGTCGCTGAAGCTCTGGGACTGGTCGAAGAGATAAGGTGTGTTGTTCACGGCAAGAGATTCATCAGCAGGATTGCGATGCTCATCAATGACGGTGGCCAGGACCGTGACATCGGAGTTGCGATACTCTCCATTCTCGAAGCCGCCCACCTCGATCACCGGAGGCGTGAAGTCGAGGGTAACGGTCTTGGTCAGGCTGGCCGCGTTCCCGGCAAGGTCGGCGGCGGTAATGGTTGCCAGATAAAATCCTTCCTGGTCTAGCAAGACAGGGTCTCCGATTCTGGCCGTGGTGATGAGGGTATTGCCCATCCAAACTGAAACGTTCTCCGTATTCGGCGCTCGATGTGGTTCGGTGATGGAGGTCAGGAAGTTGAGTGGATAATTGATGTACTGGCCATCGGGGATCGGCAGCCACAACTCTGGCGGTGTCTTGTCCACGACGAAGTTAACCCATTGGTCACTGTAGTTGCCCGAGGTGTCCCAGGCCATAACATACAGGAAGTAATCGTCTTCGTTGGCGACCAGGTTGCCACTGATGAAAGTCCCGCCGTTCAATAGATCAACCTCGCCGTCCAGGTTCAGGTCCGTTACGGCGATGACGGGGATGACATCGTGATTGTAATAGTCCCCTTCATTAACTCCGGTGATTTCTATTTCGGGTGGGATGGTATCCACGACCTGGAACGTTTGCTGTCTCAGGCTCGTCAACCCATTCTTTACCAGCGTAGTCGTTAGCTGGTGACTACCCAACAGCTGGACATCGCTATAGGGGATTGAAGTCCTTACCACTGTGTAGCCGTCAAACGCCATCGGCTGGCTGATAAGGTCGGTCCCGTCAAGGCTTAAGCTAAACGTGCCATCGAAGAGCTCGGCCCACAGCCATACCTCGACCTGTACGTCATCAAAGCCGTACTCATAATCATCCTTGTCGGTAGCCACGGAAACCACCTGGAAGTCGCCCACGTCGAAGGTTTTCCGCGTTTGGGCCATGAAGAGTTGGCGATCCTGGTCCCGATACAGCTTGTAAATCATGTTGTGGACACCGGCGTATAATGTATCCAGGCCGCCGTCCACGCTGATGAAATTGTTGCCTGCGGTAAGCTGGCCTTCCCAGGCAAAGGCGGGAGCGGAATCATTGGCCGGGTTCAATATGCTGCCGTCGAGGTGGCCGTAGAAATCCTGGTTCACCCAGATGATGATGTCGGAGTGGACCGTGTCCTGCGGGCTGTATCGGCTCTTGTCCAGATCAACGGAAACAAAGAAGGCGCGGTAGGAGTCCACATCGAATGGATACTCGTATTGCTCACCCATGAAGGTGTAATAGATGTTTTTGGTGCCGCTGGAAATGTCATCGGGAAGCGTGAAGCTGAACTGCTGGTTCTCATGAGCGACAAGGTCAACGCTGGTGATGAAACCGTCGTCAAGCGAGGTGATGTAAGTAGGTCCGTCCACGGTGGCCCCCACGGTCACCAGCACATCCTCGCCCGGGAAGTAAACCTGCTTGTCAGTCCAGAGCCAGATGTCGGAACATGCCGAGCTGCCTTCATGGACCCATTGGCTGTTGATATACAGGGACCGTCCGGTGGAAAACTCGACCGAGTAAGCGATGTGCGGGACCTCGAAGGTATTGATCGGAACGTCGAAATCGAGCGCCACGTGGTCCCCTATGGCGGGTAGGGTGAATGGCCGGTCCTCCTGGAAGCCGTTGTAACTGACATGCGCCACCAGGTCAACGTTCGAGAGCGAGCCGATGTTCTGCACGTCCATGTTGAAGTGCAAGGTGTCGCCCGAGCAATACAGCGGCCGGTCCTGGGTGGCGGTCACCTCAACCTTGACGCCCCGCACGAAGAAAGGCGTGATCCCCTTGGCCTCCTGCGCGTCCGGGCCGGAGAGATAGTAATGGGCGTAGTAGGTGTTTTGCTCGATGTCGTTCGGGATGTCGAAGTCAAAGGTAACAGTTTTGGACTCGCCGGGTAAATAGGAATCCTGCTTGAAGAGTGATGACTCCATGCCTTCTACGTCAAACCTGGCCTCTCCCTGCTGGTCTCCCAGGTTCTGGATGCTGTAAGGCAGAAAGCCGGTGCCGCCGGCATCGAACGAGAGCATACCTGGGGTCGAGGCCAGAATGATGTCGGGGGCTTTAATTTCAAATGGCTTGACCACATGGCGGTAGGCTTCGCCGCTAGAGCGATAAAGGGTGATGTCCAGGTCGTAATTGCCAGCAGGGGTGTTGGCAATCGGCATCTGGAACGACTCCGTGGAGCCGGCGAGGGGGATCAGCACCGCACGCTGCGCCGTCCAGAAGGTCGTCTCCAGTCCCAATGTCCCCTGGAATTCCGATAAGCCCAAATTATCCAGGATGACGGTTACGGGAATGATTCCCTGGGAGGCCGCGGCCAAGTTCCCATCCATTTGGATATTTTCAATATCAATGACCGAGAAATCCACGGACTCCACCTGAGAGGCTCCCGGCCATAGCGCCATGGCTTCCACCCTGTATAGCCCTGCCCCGAGATCATCGGAAATGGTTATGTCCCGTGTGGCTCCCGAATCGAGGAAAGGCGATATCAGATACTGTCCAAGGACCAAGGGAGCTCCCGGATCGTCCAGCGAGTAAATGGTATAGCGGGTGGTGAAATCTCCCGCGAACATTCCGGTATTGGTGATGCTGGAGGGAACATCAACCACGCCCGCCGGATAAACCGGATCAGCGCTCAATGATATGAGCCCCTGCTGGGGCACAACCGTGAAGCTAAGCGATTTCTCGATGTTTCGAGTTGAATAGGCAAGAGTGTATGTATCAGGGTCGAGGTTGAAGGGCAAAATGCCGTCATGATGACTGGCCGGCTCCAGCATATATTTTACAATGGTTGATCCGGCCTGGCTTCCGTCGCTTCTTGTTAGGGTGAACTGCGCCTGGTTGTCGAGGAAGAGCAATCCGTTGTTGTAAATTGAATACTCGAGGTTCACGTCCCCGGACGGATAGAATAGGTCCGCTTCCGCTGAAATGTCCGCCTTCAACCCATATATCACCAGGACCGCATCGGTGTGGTTGTAATCCCCCGTGTAAATCGCGTTGACAATGATGTCTTGCCCAACCGAAAGTGATGGTGATTTGATGAGTTGCTTGGTTCCCGGTTCCAGCAGGAGATGAACCTGGGTCAGGGCTGTTGAATCTTCTCCGGCGGACACAAGAGCAATATCATCAACGAGTGCCAGCAGTCCGGACTCCGCGCCGCCGTCCTCCAGGCTCAAGACCAGCCTGAGCGTTTTTCCCGTGCCGGCCCAGTCTCTTGCGTCCAAGGAACAGGGAAGAATTCCAGTGATAAAGCCCCCGTACTCAGGCTCAGGCGACAGAGCGGCCGTTTGTTCGTCCATGGAACATCCCGGGTAGCTCTTGCCGTCGACTTTCACGTAAACCTTGAAGACATCCACCGGTTCCAATGACGGATTGATTTCCCAGATGTAGTATCGGTACTTAAGGTTGATGAACTCAACGCCGGCCGGAACCTCAAGCTCTTTTGACATCCAGGCCATGTCGCCGTAGGCGTAAATCGTGGCCGAGAGGCCGCCTGAAATTACCAGCTCGTCCGCCAATACCACGTCATCCTGATTACTGACCGACCATCCTGGCGGCGGTTCCCAGGCCGTCCCATCCTCGAAATCATCAACCAGGTCTTCAGAGGCGGAATAAGCCGAAAGCTGTAGATTCATGTCAGCGGAAACCGGTCCGGCATTCGATGCCTCGGCAATGGCATTAAAGGGATCGTCACCGGCCAGTACGGGAGCAGTTAGCGAACTGGAGACCTGGGGGATCTCTGCCGAGAAGAAGTTGATCATGGAGCTAAGTAAAGTATTATTCTGAGAAACCTGGGCATCGAGCTGATAGTAGCCCTGCATCGCAGCGGGATAGGCGCCCAGATCGAAAACCTGCTCTTCACCCGGTCCCAGGTTAATGGAGCCGATCTCGCCATGGCCCGCCACGTTCCCGTCAGGGGAAGTAATGGTCCATTCGTAGGATAGATTTTCCAGCGGGAGGTCCGTAATACTGGTGACCCTTCCCACCACGGCGTAGGGTTCGCCCACCTTGTACATCATGCGATCAGAATAAATATCGGCAGCCGCGGGAGCGTCCACGATATCGAAGGGATACAATTTTTGAGCGATTACCTGGCCGATGCCGTTGGACACGGTGCCTCGCCAATAGAAACGCCCGGTCTCGCCCGGAGGATTGAGCTCAGTTGGCTCGATGGTGCGGCCCAGTTCCATGGCAGGATCAGACGGGGCGAGCGTAACAGTGCTGGTCTCGCTCCACAGGACCTGGGTCACCAGGGACCCATTACCCGTTTCGCCGCCCCCTTCCGGCGCGCTGGAGTAAAGCTTGACATCATCTACAATTGCAAGCAGTTCTGTTAAATTTTCCGCGTCTTGGAGTTCGATAACCAGATAGATGGGCTGACCCGTGCCCGCCCATTGACTGACATCTATGGAACATTGGAGCGTGTCGGTGAAATATATGTAATTAGCTGGGTTATAATTTAATTGCGCCGTGAGCTGGTCTACGCTGCAACCGGGATAGAGATCGCCGCCCACATCCAAATACACCCTGAAAACATCAACCGGATCAGGAGATGGGTCCACCTCCCACATGCCGAACTTATATTGCAGGCTCAGAGTGTCCATGCTCGGAGGGACGGCAATCTCTTTCTCCATCCAGGCAATGCCATCATAGCTATAGATACTGCCAGAAAGATTTCCTGAAATTACAAATTCATCTGCCACGACCACGCTGTACGGATCGCTGACCGTCCACCCCGCTGGCGGGTCCCATGCCGTATCCTGCTCGAAGTCATCAATCAACTGCTGCGGCGACCCGCGTCCGTCCAGGACGAATATGCCCGTATTATAGTCCCCGTCCTCACCCGCGCTTAGCAGTTCCGCTTTCCCGTCAAGATTGAGGTCGGCCACCGAGATGGAGGAGTAACCTCCCAGCGGCTTGTCCCAGAGCAAGGTCCCATTCTCCGGGTTGACCGCAAGGGTCAGCCCTGGTGTCGAATGTTCATACTCATCGACCGCGCTGTTGCAGTGCAACACGGCCTCCAGCTTTTTATCACCGTCCACATCAGCCAGGACCGGACTGGAGTTAAGGGCGCGCCGGTCCCATTGCACGTTCCAATCGAACTGATATGGCAATCCCAAGAGTTGTCCGTCCGCGGCGAAGACGAGCAGGGAGTTGCTCTCATCCAGCACCACTATCTCCTGGGTCCCGCCCGCGTCCCCGTCAATGTTCCCCACCGCCGGGGCCATTCCCGGGAAATAACCCGAATACCCGGAATCAAGGTAATTGGACATCCATTTCAGTGATCCGGTGTCTCCATCGAGCACAACCAGGCCACCAATGCCGTCGTTCCAGTTATATGGGTAACCTCTTTGGAAAATGACTTCCTTTGATCCATCTCCTTCAAGGTCGGCGATAACGGGTGCATTGTAAACCGGACCGTAGTCCAGGACCGAGGAATCTTCGGGATTGCCGGCGAGGTCAGGGAAATAGCTCCACTTGGGAGACCCGTCCGCATTGAACGCATGGACCCCGCCGGTGTTTACGTAATACCCATCCCAGAAGAATAAAAAGCTAAACCCTACGACCACCTCGGGCACCTGATCGCCGTCAATGTCCCCGACCGCCGGGCTGGAATTCCCGCCAACCCCAAACCCCAAATTGTCATCAACACCAGCCCACAGGCGGTTGCCCAGGCCATCGAACGCCATGGGACCCTGGCCCGGATAATATTCGTTCACGTCGTAGTCGTAGTACGGGTATCCGCCGCCCTGGAGAATTATCTCCAACCCTGGTTGCCCGTCGAGGTCGGCGAGGGCAGGCGAACTGAAAACCGGCCCCAAATCATTGTCAATATAGCGGTGCCATGAAATTTGCTCCGCGCTTGACGCCTTGATGACGTAAAAGCCTGGAGAATTCGGGTCGGAGCAACCCACCACGATCTCTTTGATGCTATCGCCGTCAAGGTTTCCGATAGCCGGGGTTGTATTCATCGCAATGACACTCACCGCCGGTCCCCCACCCCAGGGGACCCCATCCTCGCCATTGAAAATCCACAGCTCTCCCTCTTCGCCCGGCGCGCTCCCCGATTTGAGATAAACCACTTCCGGGAGGCCGTCCCCATTCAGATCGTCCACTACCGGAGTGGATGTGAACTCATCCACGCTGGCCCCAATTGGATTTGACCATAAGAGGTCCGGCGCTGTGACCAGGGACGAGGCCAGCCGGCTCCGCCCGGTGTTGGCCGCGTCATGCCGGTAAGACGGCCATGAATCATGGATCTGCTCCTGGACTCCAAGCCGAATTATCTGAAGGTTAAGAAAATCTCCTGCCAGGCCCAGCCCCGCCGCTGTCAACAGCCCCTCGCCCCGGATCGGCTCGGCCGAGCTGTAAATGTCCTTGTGCGTCCACACGTCCAGGAGAGCATTCGCTCCGTGGACCGTCACCTCCCGGACCAGGCTGGCGGCTTCTCTGGTCCGGCCGTCATAGGCAAACGCCCTGAGAATATAGGTCCCCTCCCGCAGGTCCGCCGGAACCGTGAAAGCGGTGGCATTGAGTTGTCCGCCGCAGCATTCGATCCGCGCTCCAGAAAGCGGCAAGCTCGAAGCCACGATGGTCCCTGATGAGTCCTCCAGGCTCGCCTCCAGGTCAACGAAGGTATGCACGCCGCCGTCATTCGTCACGGTGAGCACAACGGGATCATCGGGGTTGTATTCCGCAACGCCTCCAGAAAGGGCCAGGTGGGAAGGAGGCACGTTGAAGGTCTCCGCGCCGCTGATCACCTGGGAATTGGGGAACTCCATGCTCGCCTGCACATTATATATCCCCGGCTCAATGTCCCCGCGCAGCCCAAAGCTGTAATCATCGCTCGGATATACCACGCTAGGGTCCACCGTGACCGTCTGCGCCTCGGAATAATCGCTGGGAGCGACCCCGCCCACGGACAGCGACAACACGGGAGAAAGCTGCCCCACGAAGTTCTCCGCCATGTGCGTGAACGAGAACGAGAGCGTGTCCGGCTCCCGGTAAGTCTTCTGCACGCCGCTGATCTTTATCTCGCCGGTGACTGGAAGTGTATTGATGTATCTTGTAATAGAACTGCTGACCACGGAATAAAGAGGACCGGATTCCAACCGCAGATGATGAGTCATGGGGGCGAAATACTCGTCCACCAACGGCTGATCTCTGAAACTGACCGTCTCGCCCGGTAAAAGAGAAGCGGGGAAGGTTTTGTCAATTGCGAAATCCTCCGGCAGCCCCTGTTTGTCCTCCGTCCAAAGATGGTTGTAGATCGTCTGCGCGAAATCACCGTACAGCTCCAGTTGCACCGAGAAATCCGCACGTTCGCCGATCTTGACGGCGGCCAGTAATGTTTCAGGGGAATTATTCAGCGTAAGCCCGACGTGTATTTCAGAGCCGATCCTCCGTGCGCCTTTCCTGACAACATCCGGCAATACCGTCTGATAATTAAGATAATAGCCCCCTTTCAATATCCCTTCGAGCTTCACATTATATCCCCAGAAGGGGCAACCCACGTGCACTATGTCTTCACCCACCGTGAATACAAGCTGGGGTATCATCACGTCAAACCACTTGATAACGCTCTCGCCGGGCTCCAGGCCGGGAAGCGCCACCTCCCCCGACCACAGGGTCTCTTGACCGGACGTAAGATCGAGCGTGACCGTGCCCTCGGAATCCGGGATCACGGCTCCAGTGCTGTTTTTAGTCTTGACCCCAACTGTATTGACGGCATTAGGCTCGAGCGTAGAGGGGAGGACCAGGGAAACCCGGACATCGCTGGCCACTGAGAAAGAACATTTTTGGCTTCCCTGCAGCAAGCCATGAATAAGGGTCCTCACCTCAGCCGTGTAGACTCCGGGCGCCAGGTTCAACTGGGCCGTGAAGATTTCGTGGGCGGTCCCTCCAAGGATGATGTCCGTCTGCCGCTGTTCCTCGAAAACCACGGATTCATTGGAGTTGAAGATCCGCACTGCGACGTCCGCGGTGTTGCCCACCTCCCCATCATTCATCAGCAACGCGTCGAGCCGGATGGTGTCCCAGGTATAATAGGACCGATGATCCGAGACGAGGCTGAGCGGCTTGATGCTCCGTTTCGTTTCGATCTGCCCCCAAGTGGATACGGTCGTCTCTCGCCCGTTCGGCAGCTTGATATGGGCCCAGAAACGGTAATTCCAGGGCATCAAGGGGTCGGTGGTGGAAATGTCCTTGCTGATGGTCGTGGAGCCGCTCGCCGGGACGAGGATGTCCTGCTCCCATGGCACCCCGTTCCATTGCGGCCGATGGTTTAGGTCCCACCGCGCCTCCGGAACGATAATGTCTGATGACGTGCCGTTAACAAAAGTCAATTCGAAATGCGCAACCTCCCCCAGCTCGTACGTGTCCTTGGACTGGGTCAGAAAATAAGTGAGGCCGGGGATGGAGATGGTGCTCAAATGCCAGTCCGCCACCACAAAGCGGCCGTCCAGGCATTCCCGCTCCTCATGGATCACGTTGCCGTCAACGTCAACAAGCTCGTAAGCCAAGTGCCAGATGCCGAGCTTGTTCGGAAGCTCGGGAAGAGCCAGCGAAACCTGAACCAGGTCCCCGGGCGCGAGATAAACAGGAAGGTGATCGTCAACGAGGATTTGGCTGCGGTCAGGGTCGAGCACCATCACGTGCGCGGCCACCGCTTCAGCAGGCGCGTCTGCGGGGAGCTCCAGGGTGAAGGTGAAATCAGGGTCCGTGTCGCCGGGGCTGTACTCCAGTAAATCAGCCGGCTGAAGCGCCCAGGTGATCATGTCCCGCGTGTAATTAAGCTCATCCGTGCTGTACTGACCAGACCAGAAGGAATAATCCGGGTACATGCTCGTGGCTATGACCGTGCCCGCGCCGTAAGGATAAATGATCAAGGCGGGCTGGTTGTTGGCCTGACGGATCAACAATTCCTCGGAATCCGGAGGAAAGTCAACGAAAAATCCGTCCATGTGAACGTCAGATGTCCCGGAAGACTCGCTGGACAGCACCGGGTGGTCCGAGGTCAGCCTCGCCCCTCCCCGGAAACACGCCAGGTCCTGTACATATCCATAGGCGTCAATCTCTCCGGGAAGGGAGGACCATTCATTCTCGTCCACTTGAGACCAGACTATTAAAGAGCCGCCTGTTAAAACGTATTCCTCCAGGCCGCGCCTGATCACATCTGAGCCGCTTAAGTACCCTAACCCCGCCGTGGGAATAATCAAGATCTTAATCTGTTCCGCCAAGACCGGGTTCACCAAGTCCGTATCCGGCTCAACCAGCCGTGCTGATACATTCAACCTAGTGAGCAGGGACATGGTGGCTTCGGCGAAGAACGGAGTGTGCAGAACTCCTATCGTGGCATTCGGGTCATAGCTTGCGTATTCCTCGGCCTGCTTCGTGGACACAATGAAATTTTCATCCGGAGGCCAACCTTGGCATCCAGGAAAAGTGCCACCGCCCTGGCCATCAGAATATGTGCAACTTCCTACGCTACATTCACACTTGTCAACAACCCATGAATAGTGGCAAAGGCTGGATGAAAATGAGCTATGATCGAATCCATCCGGCTTTACCTTGATCTCTATTTGGAGTGTATCTCCTTGCACCAATGGAGCCTCAGAGTCGAAATATACCAGAATACGGGGATTTTTATTAAAGGCTTCACATTTTTGTTTTGTATCAACTGCTCCGAAAAAGTAAGGGCCAAGCCTGTAATGACCGTCTTGCGTGATAGGTATATCGAATGGGCCTTTGGTTGTGATAGCGGTCTTGTTTCCAAATATGCCGGCTGGATCAGTTCCTGGAATCGGATTAATGTGATCAATCCTAAGTCCACCCAGGGTTGATCCACCGATGTTATTAATATTATAATTCAAGTAGTTATCGCTCGAAGGAGCATCGAAATGTCCGTCGCCAATTTCAGCGTATGAAGCTAAAGGCTGAAGAGCCAGCATTGAAACGAAAATATACCTTATAGCCCTACTCAATGCTGCTTTTATCATTTGCAATCTCCTCGGCTCTCAGTTAATTATATCACGTATGTCTGTCAATAATTACCGTTTATTCGCCCTCTTAAATTTGGAGTCATAAATTCTTTTTATTTTGCTTACCTGTTATACAGAAGTCACCTACGCCAATTACTCATTTTTCTTATCAATCATCGGGAACGGGCTGAATTTAAAGAGATATTCTGGATTAATATCTTTCAATAGTATTTCATTTGATTCTAATAATCGATTTATTTCTATCTTATTCTTTTCAGCTGATAAATCTAATGAAAATGTAGTAGCCATATCAGCAATCATATCCTTAGCACATATGCTTTTAATTGCAAATACATATCTTTCTCTTAACACATCGCTATTAACTCCCAATGATTTGTACATTAATAGTATGCATATGTCGTTGGAATCAGAATATTGCTGCAATAAATAGACTGATGGTAACATTGTAACCAGGTCTGAACTACCAGCATAAGCCGCATATGGATCCCTGGATATCGATAACGAATTAATTAGGACGTTGGCACAATCTAAGGTTTGCGATTTTGCACAGTTGTCTAGCATCTCAAAATCTTCATCGGATAGGAAGGAGGGCTTTGATAAATCTCTTGATGCAAAGTACCTTAGCGACTTGTTAACGCTTGAGGAATCTTTATCAATATCTGAGGGATATTTTAGAACATCGGGGGTGGCTGTCCTTTTATAAATGTGATTACTTTCTCTATCACAGTTAAATGTCAGGGAAAGAATAAATATCATAATTAGTATCCTTTTCATATCATCGCCTTCCTTTCAAAAAAGATTTATTAAGGCAAACCATTTAAGTCATATGCTGAATAAGAACCATTATTAACCCAAATGCCACAGATATCATTCTTGTCACCATCCGAATTGCAATCTAAATTTATGTACTGTTCACTTATAAGGTCATCCTTATCACCGTCGTTATTCAAGTCCTGATTTGCGAATAAAAGTTCCGTTAAATCGATCTTAATCAACTTGAAATCAATTCTGTATGGTTTATGTTCTGAAATTAAATACCAATTATCCCCAATTTGTAATCTGACAAATTCTTTGAACCATATTTTATGTTCAAACTCACTTCCTATATCACTACCTCTAAGGGCGGGCACCATAATTTCTATTGAATCAACATCTTGTAATGTTCCTATCTGCGGATAGTCGTTATATGGATTATTCTCTTCATAATAACCTGTGATGCTTGAAAGGAAAAGATCATCGTTTCCATTAAGAGGATCATTAGGAAAATCAGTATCCATAATAGGAGGATAAAATTGTATCGGAGGGCTAGGCTGATAAACCCTTTTAGCAATCTGTCTCGATGTATCCCATTTATACTCGGCCTTGCCTCCTGGTGTTATAACTGAGTATGTGCCCGAAAGATCTGGTATATCAGATGATGTTATAATGTTGATCGGCGAAATTTGAACAAGGCAGCGCATTTTGATTTTCATTTGTGTTGCTACAGCTAGGTTCTTACCATTTGTTGATTTATATCCTATTTGTACAGTAATCGGATATAAAGATAATACGTCAAAATTTGCCCAAACTATCCAAACTGGAAGCTCGGCTGCAATTATTACAGTACCTGACGAGCTTGCATCCTCTCTAATTTCAATACAGGCCGATAGGCGTACGGGTTGAGATCTTGATACTTTAGCAGTATCTGGAATATCTCCATGTACTGCGTCATCACACCATTCAAGTGCATCAGGAAATCTTGTGTCAGGCGGCTCAATCTTTGCTCTTAAAACAATATACGCATCTTGCTGTTTTGGGGAGACATAGTGTTTTAAATGCAGTGCGCCTGCAACACCATTGATTAATGAACCGTTGATTCCTGTCTGTCCCGGGTCTGAAGGCTCAATGCTCACTTTCAGAGCAACTATTTCAATCTCTTTTGATTTCGCCTTTTTCTTTGATTTGTTATCTTTGTAGCTGGCGATTATCTTATAATGTCCCGCTTCCTCAGGTGTGAACTCAATCTCTTCTCCAATATTTCCAAACAGCCAGAAAGGATCACTCGGACCCTCATACGACCACTCCACCAAGCCATCGCTTCCTGCGGGTGGAGAAACCTCACTTCTCAGGATAAGCAGGTTAACGATGTTGGACGGATCTTGGGTATCCAGAACCGGAAAATAGCTTGGAGTTTTAGAAGGTTCAACGATTTTTATTGAATAATCAGATAAGGAATCTTCAGCATTCTCTTCGTCAAGGGAATGACTTTCTCTGCTTATCAGCATTCCCGCCATGCAAAGAAAAATCACAAATGCAAATCTAATCAAATTTCCAGTCATATCTCGTCTCCCAACTCCTTCATATAGTTCTGACTGAAGGAAGAAACAATTTCTTTAATTGTCAAATGCTGCGATACTGTTAAACTCCTGATGCCAAACATGATGGCAAATAGAAAAGCACCTCCCGGGAAGGATTGAACCCCTCTCGAATGGTGCTATCTTTATTCTTTGATGGGCTAAACTCACTTACCTGAACCCTTCCTTCGAGTTTCGTTCCAAGATTCGATCAGCCCGTTTTATAGTCATTGGTTGTATCTTCTATGTATAGGCGTATCCTTAGCACACTTCTCCCGCTCTTGTCAAGCAATTTTTCCTTAGAATTTCATAAATAAACCATATCAATACGTTACCAATCAAAAACGCCGCTTGCTCGCGCAACGCTTATAATTAAGGCTCTCCCGGCGAACCGGATGATTCTTCCATCACAAAAAAAGCCTGACCCGATGACCTGACCGTATCACCCTCCCAAAGCTCCGCTCTGATTCCCCAAAGCCCCTCCATCGCCTCCATCGGCAAGATAAATTCGTCCCGGAATTCCATCACCGTGTCCCCTTCCAGCACCACCGGATCAACCAACCAATAATAAGGCTCACCATCCTCCAACGCATAAGACGGCGCCGCCTCCACGTACAAATCCAGCGCCGCCGGCCAGTTCCCCCTGTTCTCCATCCACACCTCGAACCCCACCGCCTCTCCTCCCTCATAATTCTCCCGCTCCGTCTCCACCTTAATTATCCTGATCTCGCCCGTCTCGCCCAGCTCATGACTGTCCTTGTCCTGGGTCAGGAAATATTGGAAGCCGGGGATGGATATAGTGCTCAAGTGCCAGTCCGCCACCACGAACCGCCCGTCCAGGCATTCCCGCTCCTCATGAATCACGTTTCCGTCCGCGTCCACCAGCTCATAGGCCACGTGCCAGATGCCAAGCTTGTTCGGAAGCTCGGGGAGCACAACGGAAACCAGCAAGGCGCCCCCCGGTGACAGGTAGGCGGGAAAATAATCGTCAACCAAAACCGCTGCGCGGTCAGGGTCGAGCACCATCACGTGAGCGGTCACCGCATCGGCAGCCGCATTAGCCGGGAGTTCCAAGGTAAAGGTGAAATCCGGGTCCGTGTCGCCGGGGCTGTATTCCCTAAGGTCGGAGGGCTGAAGCGCCCAAGTGATCATGTCCCGCACGTAATGGAGCTCGTCCGTGCTGTACTGCCCCGTCCAATAGGCATAGTCCGGGTACATGTCCGTGGCGATCACCATGCCCGCGCCGTAAGGATAGGCAATGACCGCCGGCTGATTGTTGGCCTTACGGATCAGGAGCTCCTGCGTTTCCGGAGGATAATTCACGAAAAACCCGTCCATGTGCACGTCGGAATAAGCCCTCTCCTCGCTGGATAACACCGGATGGGACATATTCAGGCTCGCGCCGCCCCGGAAGCAAGACATGTCCTGACTGTAACCGATTGCGTCAATCGGGCCGGGGAGTGCTGACCATTCATCGGCCCGCGGCTGGGAAAATACGATCAAATTTCCGCCGTGTTCCACATACGTCGCCAGGTTCCGAACCAGGCTCTCCGAGCTTTCAAGGTTGCTGAGTCCAGCGGAAGGAATGATAATGACCGGGACCTGCCGGCTCAATTCCGGCGTGAAATCCTGCACCAGCGCCTCCCGGTCCATGAACCGGATCGGGACATGGATCGAATTAAGCAGCGCCACCGAATGCCGGTAGAACCCCGAGGTCATTACCCCGACGCGGGCCGCCTCGTCATAATTGGGGACATCGAGGTAATCCGGGTTCGAAACGATTAAATTATCGTCCGGCGGTCCGCCGTCGCCGGGAGGGGTGCAAGTGCGGCTCGGGTCCGAACTCTTTTTGCACTCCACTTCGCCAGTGTCTTCATTGCATGTCGCACCATCCGAGGCGCAGCCCATCCCATTGCAATCTTTCTTCGCTATGATGACAAAAACATTGTTTTTTGCGCTGCCAGTATTGTTGTCCTCACCATCCGTCGCCTCGACCTTTATATCATAGGCGCCATCTTCGGTAAGATGGAGCTGATCATAGGTGACACGGATGCCTTCTTTTTTAAACGGAAGTACACTCAGGTCAGAATCTTCGGTTGGGTCTAGGGCCTGCCCCCCGATCGGCACCGAGTCTATACCGCCTCCTTCTTTCTTGATTGAGACCGTTGCAAATTAGCCCCCGGGCCGCTTGATTTATGGTCACATGCATGATTATGGCTCGAAAATGGAATTAACGAAGCCCGATACCCGGCTGATTTTACCGGTTATCCGCCTTTTTCGGG
>Ga0307378_10002631_pt1 | contig 27122 bp, 32 predicted proteins | sample UN1MG_FD_202238 | JGI IMG/M metagenome (GOLD analysis project Ga0307378, IMG submission 202238) | Soil microbial communities from Risofladan, Vaasa, Finland - UN-1 | ecosystem: Environmental > Terrestrial > Soil > Coastal area > Acid sulfate soil | place: Finland: Risofladan, Vaasa | collected...
GGACATGGGGCGATTGTCTGCCAGAACTGACCGATAAAGTAGCTGAGGTAATTGTGGGGTTACATCGCAAGGGAATCCCTCAATACGGGTTTACCCGCAATAAAAAATTGTGGATGAAAGTACCGCATCACGACACATTGCATATTGGGCTGACTATTGACGATATGGATGAAGCATTAAAACTATCAATAGAATCGGGAAAAATGACGGCCTGTCCTGATTTTGATGCCGGGTATGCTCAAATGATTTTTACAGGTAGGGTGCGCTCTCGATGCTCGGGATGGTGGTGCATTACAGAAAGGGGAGAGACACGGAACAGCGATTGCACGCAATGCCTGGCTGCCGGCGAAGGTTGTTATTATCGATAGGCACTTTAGATAACTTTAGGCATTTTAGATCACTTTAGGCATTTTAGGCATTTTTTATAAACCCATAACCAATAACAAAGGAGAATTATGATGAAATTTGAACTTGGTGAAATTTTAAAAGACAAGGTGACAGGGTTTCAGGGTGTGGCAATGGGCCGGACTGAATATTTTACAAATTGCTCTCATTATGGACTTTGCTCTCAATCTCTAAAAGATGGAAAAACACTCGATTGGGAATGGTTTGCCGAGACGCGGCTTATTAAAGTTGATGGAGCCGAAAAAATAGAAAGAGAATCGAGATCGCCAACGTCCGGTCCGGAGCCAAACGCACCATAAATGTAAATGATGAATGAAAAAAACTTTAGGCATTTTAGATCATTTTAGGCATTTTAGGCACTTATTTCCATGAACCCATTACCCATTACCCATCACCTGGAGATGCCCATCTCCATCGATCCGGCCTGGCTGCCGGCCTGGTCCGTGGAGGAGCTGCAGGCGCGGCACCACATCACCGTGTCGTTTTCGCCGGGGGAGAAAAAGACCTTGCGGCGGAAAAAGAAGATCCGGGCGTCGGTGTGGGCGGAGCGGCACATTGTTTTGCCGGACGATTCGCCCCGGCCGGGGCCCTGGAAGAACATCACGGCCCGGTATCTGGCCGGGATCATGGATGCGTCGTTTTACCCGTCGGTGGAGGAGATCATCGTATGTGCGGCGCCCCAGGTCGGGAAATCCCAGTGCGTGGCCAACTGCATCGGGTATGTTGCGGACCGGGTCCCGGGGAATGTCCTGTTCGTGTTTCCGGATGAAAAAGAGGCCGGGACATATTCCAAGGACCGGATTCAGCCTATGCTGGTCGATTCGCCCCGGCTCCGGTCGTATCTCACCGGCGAAGCCGACGATCTGGCCACTATGCGGATCAAACTCCAGCATCTTAAAATTTATTTTGCCTGGGCCACGTCCGCGGCCCGATTGTCCCAGCGGCCCCTGCCCTACGGGGTGATCGATGAAGAAGATAAAAACCCGGCTACGGTGGGGAAAAAAGAGTCCGGCCCGACGGAGTTGGTGAGAAAGCGGATGCGGAACTTTCCGGGAAAAAGAAAACTCTGGCGTTTGTCGTCGCCTACCATCGAGGGCGTGGGGATTTCCAAAGGGCTGAACGAAGATGCGGAAGTTATTTTTGATTACTGGGTGAAATGCCCGGACTGCAAAGATCTCCATAAAATGGATTTCAAGCAGATTAAATGGCCCGGCGGCTCGGATGCGGATCCCAAAACGGTCTTGCGGGAGGGGACCGCCTATTATGAGTGCCCGGATTGCGGCGCGGTGTGGGACGATCTCACCCGGGATATGGCGGTGCGAAAGGGGGAGTATCGGGCAAGAGAAGAAAATAGGCCCGCCAAAGAACCGGCGGGTAAAAAAGAGGAAATAGGAAAGAGAAAAGAGGACAGCCGACCTTCTGACATTCCAACCCTCTCACCTTCTTTATCCCTGGAAAACTACCTGGCGGCGCACAATCCGCGGGTGATCGGCTTTCACGTGCCGGCCTGGCTGTCGCCGTTTGTGACCCTGAGCGAGTGCGCAGCGGCATTTCTCAAAGGCATCCAGGACAAATCCCCGGCCAAGACCGCGCTCAAGGACTTCCAGAACGGATACGCGGCCAAGCCCTGGAAGGTGTATCAGAAAGAACGGAGCGAAGACCGGATCCTGCTGCTGCGGGACGACCGTCCCCGGGGCCGGGTGCCGTCCGGGAACGTGGTGGCCGGGCTGGTGGCCGGGGTAGATACCCAGGATTATGGATTTTGGTACCGGATCCGGGCCTTTGGATACGGCGGCGAGGCCCTGGTTAAAGAGAGCTGGGGCATCCGGGAAGGATACGTCACCACGTTCGAGGCGTTGGAGCAGGTGCTTTGGACGGATACTTACATGGACGCGGAGGGCAACCGGTACGTGGTTAACCTGGTGATCCAGGACGCCCTGGGGCATCGCACGTCCGAGGTCTATAAATTCTGCATCAAAAACCGGGGCCGGGTGTTCCCGTCATTCGGACGGGACAAAATGGCCCAGCAATACACCTGGACCAATCTGGAATATTTTCCGGGAACCAAAAAGCCGATCCCCGGAGGGCTCAAAGGGATTAACGTTAATACCAAATATTTTAAAGACGAGTTGGCCGGTCTGCTGGAGGTCGCCCCGTCCGACCCCGGGGCCTGGCACGAAAACAGCGAGTTTTCATTTGACTGGGCCCGGCACATGACCGCCGAGTTCGTCAATGAAAAAGGGATCTGGGAGTGCCCGGACGGAAAGGACAATCATATATGGGACTGCGCGGTGTTATGCCTTGCGGCCCATGAGATTTTGGGGATGATGTTCTGGCCGGCTCCGGGAAGCAGGAAAGAGGATATAGGAAAGAGAAAAGAGAAAAGAGAAAAGGGCGCGAAAACCCGATGGTAGTAAAAAAGGAGATTTGATGAAAAACAACAATATTTTATACGGCATGGATAAGATCCGGCCCGTGGTCGGCAACGCCACCGAGGTGACGATTATGAAATGGCACCGGGAATATGATTCGTTCCCATTGCGGAAGCTGGGGGGGCAATGGGTATCTCACCGGGAGGAGCTCAATTCCTGGTGGCGTGCGTTTGTTTTGGGTGAAATTCTTCCCGCGGCTAAAGACGAAAAACCTAAAGCTCCGGAACCGACGCAGCCCGCCGGGACAAAAGGAAAAAACCCGCGGAAAAAACGGGCTAAAAAAACCGTGTCAAGCAAAAGTTAGGCCTAAATTTCCATAAATACCCAAAAAACAGCATCAAATTTCCATAAATAGCAAATCGCCCAAAATCCCATGATATGGTTGCTGCACAATTTGCAACCACTATGCATAGGGGTTTTTTTTATGGCATTCACTCAAGCTGAAATCGATTCTCTCAAAGCCGCCTATCTCGAACTGGCCGCCGGGTCCCGGGTGGCCTCCGTCACCGTTGCCGGCAAAACCATACAGTACCATCCCGTGGACATGAAGAGCCTCAAAGATCTGATCGACGGCATGCAGACTCAGACCGACGCCGTCGCCGGCACGGTGCCGCTGAGAACCTACGCCAAACAGGGCGGGCGGACATCATGAGCCGATTCGACGGAATAGAATCTTTTCTGGACCGGCTGATCGGCGTTTTTTCTCCGGGCCGCGAAATCCGGCGACGGTTTTTCCGCAAAAAACTGGAAACCGTTCGCAGCGCCCAGTATGCCGCCGCCAAAACCACACGCCTTACCGGCCCCTGGTCGCCGGTGGATTCCAATGTCAACGACATTATCGGCGCGTCATCACCCGCAATCCGTTCCAGGGTGCGCCAACTCGTTCGGGATTTTCCCTATTTTACGCGGGCGGTCAATATTCTTGCCGACTATACGGTGGGGGCCGGGATCGTTTTCCAGAGCCGGATCCGCGGAACGGACGATACGCTGGACAAAAAACGGATTCAACAGACCGAGGATGTGTTCAATTTCTGGGCCGACGAGGCCGACATCGCCGGCAAGCTCCATTATTATGAAATGATGCACCTGGGCAAGCGCCAGGACATGGAGACCGGCGAATTTCTTATTGTAAAAACCCTTTCCAAAGACCGGAGCCGATATCTGCCCTTTGCGCTCCAGATGTACGAGGCCGACTGGCTCGCCGGTTCCGCCAGTCAGAAAATAGATCCGGGCAACGAATTTTCTCAGGGTATTGAATATCGGAAGGCCACCGGCCAGGTGGCGGCACTTCATCTCATCGATCCGGATTCATGGGGAAAGTCCGTCCGGATTTCGGCAGACCGGGTGATCCACGGATTTCAAACATTGCGGCCGGGCCAGCTCCGGGGGATATCCCCGTTCACGCCGGCCATATTGGTGGCCAAGGATCTGTCCGAATATATGGACGCCGAAATCGACGCCGCGAAGATGGCCGCCAAATATCTGTCATTTGTGAAGACCCCGGATCCGTTCAGCCGCCAGTTGGGGACTATGGAGACCGATCCCGATACCGGCCAGAAAATCGAAGAGATGCAGAACGCCATCATCGAGTATCTCCGGCCCGGCGAAGATGTCACCATCGCCAGCAACCCCCGCCCCGGCACCAACTTTCCGCCGTTCGTCAAACTGATCCTGCGCATGGTGGCGATCACCGCCGGCGCTCCCTATGAACTGCTGTCCGGCGATTACGAGGGATTTTCCTATTCCACGGGCCGCACGTCCCGCAATGATTTTGCGCATCAGCTCCGGCCCATCGCCGTCCGGCACATCCGGCATTTCGGGCAGAAAACTTTTGTCCCGTTCATGGACAGCGCGGTCCTGGCGGGCCGGCTCCAATTCCCGGGCTATTTTATCAATCCGGTCCCGTACCTCCGGTGCGAGTGGCAGCCGCCGGGCATGGAGAGCATCGATCCGTTGCGGGAGACCAAGGCCCGGATCGACGAGGTCAATGCGCTGCTGAGATCTCCGTATGAGATCGTCAAAAGCAGGGGCCGGGATCTGGAGGACGTTTACAAGGAAATCAAGATGGCCAAAGACCTGGCCGGGGAATACGAGCTCACCGGCCAGGAAGTATCCACCGCCCTGGCCAACAATCCGGCCGCCCTGAACGGCAACGATGACGACACCAAGGCCATGATCATTGATCTGATCGATAAATTGGATGAGGTCGTGGGTTGAAACAGTGAAAGGTGGAAGGCTGAAGGTGGAAGGTTAAAACCTTTTACCTTTTACCTTTAACCTTTTACCGAAAAACCGGAGGTTTTACCATGAAAAAAAAGAAAATCATCCATCGCAACCAGGCGAACACCGACGATTTGAGCTACCGCACCATATGCCTGCGGATGCAGGACGGCGCACCGGCCACCCTAAATATAGAGGACCGCAGCGTCGAAGTCGTGGGCGCCACCGAGGCGCCGGTTGAAATATTTGACTGGGAGCGGGGTATTATCAGTGAAATTTTAATGATGGACGGGTTGGAGACACCGAAATCAAGACAGGTGCCGCTGTTGGACACGCACCAACGATGGGCCGGAACATCCAGCGTATTGGGATCCTATCGGGACATGAAAGCCGAAAAAGATCAGCTTACGGGACGGGTCTATTTTTCCAGTGTGCCAGAGGCGGAAGGGCCTTTCACCAAACTCAGGGAGGGCCACCTCACCGATTTCTCCGTGGGATATCGTCAGATCAGCTCTGAATGGGTGCCCAAAGATGAACGCAGAACCATCAAGGGGCGCAGCTTTGAGGGGCCGGTTCTGGTAACCACCCGGTGGCGGGCCAAGGAGCTTTCGATCCTTCCTATCGGAGCGGACGAACAGGCCAAGGCCAGAAGCGAAACCAAAAAAAAGAAACGATCAACTTCAACAGAGGAGAAGAATATCATGAATGAGAAAACGAGAAAATTCCTGGAGGCAAGGGGGCTTTCCAAGGAGGCCACGGAAGAAGAAGCCTGGGCGTTCCTGGAGAGGCTGGATTTGCCGAAGGAGGCGCAAAAAAGAATTGAAAAAGAGTCCGAGGTCGATATCGACAAAATCCGGAAAGAGGCCACCGGCGAAGAGCGGGACCGGATCCGGGGCATCGATGCCATGTGCACGAAATTTGATTACCCCTCTGAAAAAGCCGATGATCTGGTTCGTGAAGGGACGCCCCTGGACGCGGCTCGTGAAAAGGTAATGACATGGCTGATCGAAAAGCAGGATGAAAACGGCACCCAGTACCGGACGCCCATTGAAACCATCGCGGACGAGCGGGACAAATTCCGTGCGGCCGCCGTCGATGCGCTGCTGATCCGGTCCGGCCCGGCCTTCCATCCGGAAAAACCGGCCCTGGGCGCCCAAGATCTCACCGGGTATTCTTTAAGAGAACTGGCTCGCCACGCGTTGTACATGGCCGGAAAATCACAGGCCGGGGATCCCAGAAAGATGGTGGGACGTGCGCTTCAAACCACCGACCTGCCCTATATCCTGGGAAACGTGGCCAACAAGGCCCTGTTTGTCGGCTTTGAGACCAGCGAGGAAACCTGGCCGGTCTGGTGCGCCACCGGGTCCGTGTCGGATTTCAAAATACACTCTTCACCGAGAATATCGGAAAGCGACGACCTGGAGGAAGTGCCGGAGCACGGCGAATACCAGTATGGGTCCAGATCCGAGGAACAGGAGCAGTATTCCATCGCCACCTATGGAAAGATTTTTGCCATCACCCGTCAGGCCATTATCAATGACGATCTGGGGGCATTGACTCGGATCCCTATGAGCCACGGGGAAGCTGCGAACCGGAAAATCGGGGACGTGGTCTACGCGGTGCTGTCCGCCAACGCGGCCATGGGTGACGGGCTGGCATTGTTTGTCGCCGGCCACAGCAATCTTGTGGATTCCGGCTCCGGCGCTGCGCCGGGAGTTGACACCATCACCGCCGGCGTGCTGGCCATGGGAACCCAGAAGGATATCAAGGGGCTCCGCCGGCTCAATATCCGGCCGGAATTCTTTATCGCGCCCAAAGCCCTGGAAGGTGCTTCCGAGGTGTTTTTCCAGACCCTGCAGTACGCGGATTCCAACACTATTGCAACGGACAGTTCTTTGGCGGCCACCCGGAAAAATATCTATGGCGGGACTTATTTTACCCGGGTCTATGAACCCAGGATCGATGACGACGTGGCCACGAAGTGGTATCTGGCCGCCCGTAAAGGGAAAACCATAATCATTTTTTTCTTGAACGGTCAAGAAGCACCGTACATGGAGACCAAAGAAGGCTGGACCGTGGACGGTGTGGAATACAAAGTCAGAATCGATGCCGGCGCAAAGGCCATGGACTGGCGCGGCATGTATCAGAATTATGGGGTATAAAAAAAAAGAAGGAAAGAGAAAAGAGGAAAGAGAAAAACTAATTCTTATTTCCTATTTCCTATTAGGCGTTTTTTTAAAAAAGGAGAAAAATATCATGCAAACATCAGGACTTGAAAAAGCAAAAGTCAACCTGGCCTCGTTTGAATACGACTTTGCGGTTCACGGCGGGGACATCGGGGACATCACCCTGGTCAACGACGTGCTGCCCGATGACGCCATTGTCATGGACGGCGTTATCGAGGTCAAGACCGCACTGGCCGGAACCGGGGCCACCGTTGCGCTCAAGGTGCTGGGTACGGACGACATCCTGGCGGCCACGGCCATCACGTCGTTTACCCTGGCGGCGGTTTTGGACGTGGTGCCGGTCGGCACTGCGGCCACCATGATCAAAATGACGGCCAAAGGGAACATGACCATGTCCGTGGCCGTGGCGGCATTGACGGCGGGCCGGTTCGTGGTTCACCTGAAATATGTGCTCGGGGTTTAATCGTGGGTGATTTTGATGATGCCGTAACCGCCGCCATGGCCGTATGGTTCGGGCCCGGTATGGATCCGGAGACCGTCACCTACAAAGGGACGGGTATTCCGGGCCATATATCCTATGGCGGAAGATCCGACGGTGAAAACGCCCGGACCGCAATTCTGGAGGTCCGGGTTTCCGACGTTCCGAACCCGACCTACCGGGACACGGCGGTGATCAACGGCGTCACCTGGCGGGTGTATCGGGATCAGAGCCAGGAGGTGGTCATCCAGGGGGACGGCTACACCTGGAAACTTCCCATCACCCGGGACGAACGGCCGAGGTGGTGAAAAGTGAAAGTGAAAGGCTGAAGGTGGAAGGCTGAAGGCTGAAGGTTAAAACCTTTTACCTTTAACCCTTCAGCCTTCCACCTTCAGCCTTCTACCTTCAGCCTTTTACCTTTAACCTGAAAACCGAAGGTTTTCGACCATGAACATCAACACTCTGATCGTTAATTTTTCCGAGGCCCTGGCCCAGTCCGCGACCATTAAGGCCTGGACCCAGACCAACTACACCAAAGATCACTGGGTATTCGTGGGCCTGGACACCCGGGACCCGCCCGGTGAGGACGATTGTCCGTATTTTGTCATCTATCCGGGCCGGAAATATGGAGGCCAGCACCGCCGGGAACGGCACCAGGAGGTCGAGCTGATCGCCTGCCTGCATGACACCACCATCCGGTCCCACGGCGCCATTACCAACATCACCGAATACACCGGGATCCAGAACATCGAGACGTTTCGCAAGCTGGGGGAGACGGTCATCGCCGGGGTGGACATCGGGAACGCGGCCCTGGCCGTGGTGGACATCGATTATGAATTGACCGAGAGTTTTCCGTTTTTCATGTGTGGGACTCTGTTCGATGTCTGGGAGTCGGTGATCATCGGGAGTGATCCGCTTTTGTAGAAAGTGAAAGGTGAAAGGTAAAAGGCTGAAGGTAAAAGATGAAAAGTGAAAGGTAAAAGGTAAAAGGCTGAAGGCTGAAGGTTAAAACCTTTCACCTTTCACCTTTACCCTTCAGCCTTCGGCCTTTGACCTTCGACCTTCAGCCTTTAACCTTTAACCTAAAAATCCGGAGGATTTTACTATGCAACAACGAGGCGTAAATGCCCAGATTTTATTTGGGATTGAAAATGTGGCGTTCGGCACGGTGGCCACGGTCGGGTTTGTGCTGCCGATGAACACCTGCGGCGTGACCGGGGTCAAGACGAGAAACTCGCCGGCCACTCTGACCGGGACCCGGAACACGGTGGCGCCGTTTGCCGGAAATCAGGACGTGAACGGGCCGATCGTTATACCGCTCGATTCCGGGGCCATGCCCTACTGGCTGATTGCCATGTTCGGGGATCCCACGACCACCGGGGCGGATCCTTATGTCCACGAATTCAAAGTGCCCTCATTAATGCCCAGCTTTTCTCTGGAAAAGGCCTTCACCGACCTGGCCGTGGATGTGTTTGAGCGGTACGTGGGGTGCAAGGTGCAGTCCCTGGGGATGACCTTCGGCGGCGACGGCGAGCTGGTGGGGAACATCGCCATATTGGGGGCCCAGATGAGCCACGAGGCCGCCGCATTCGATGCGGCCCCGACCACGGTGACCCTGGCCCGGGTGGAAAACTTCGACGCGGCCATCCTGGAAGGCGGCGCCGCCCTGACCAATGCCACGGAACTGTCCCTTAATGTCGATTTCGGGCTGGACCCGAGTTCGTTTGTCATCGGCGGCGGCGGGATCCGGGGGGACATCCCCGAGGGCCTGGTCATGGTCACCGGAAAAACGACCACCCTGTTCGAGGACAAATCCCTCTTGGATAAGGCCACCGGCGACACGGAAACATCCCTCAAGATCACCGTCACCGCATCGGCCAGCTCGATTTTGGAGTTCGAGATCCAGGAGCTGCTCTATTCGGTCAACGGCGTGCCCATCGAAGGCCCCCAGGGACTGCTGGTGAATCTCGATTTCGTCGGATACTACGCGGACGGAGCAGAGGCCAGCAACATCATGGCGCGGGTGACGAACTCCGTGGTGAGTTATGATTTGATTACCTAAGAAGGTGGGAAGGTTAAAGGCTGAAGGGAAAAGCAAAAACCTTCAATCTTCAGCCTTTTACCTTTAACCTGAAAATCCGGAGGATTTTTACATGCGGAAAATTCACGACATCGAGGTCCGGGGTCTGACCCGGAAGGAAGTCAAAGAACTCAAGCCCTGCGGGTTTTTTTTGAGTTTTTACAACCCGCCCGTGGACGATTTGGAAAAAATGGATGAAGGCATCGAGCGGGTCCTGGACCTGTGCGTTCTGGATAAGGAAAAATTCGAGGACCTGGAAAACGAAAACTATTTCAAGACCCTCCAGGTGTTTCGGGCCATCTGCGCCGAGACCTACGGGGCCCAGGATGAGGAAAAAAACTTGCCGACGTCTGGGGATGGTACTCAGACGGAAAAAGAATAGACTACTGCAAGGTGTGCAAGGGGTCCCAGGGAAAAGAGAAAACAGGAAAGAGGAAAGACCCGCCCTGCGGCACCTGCGATTATGGGGTGCAGAATGCGCCGCCCTTGATGCCGGAAAACTTCGAGGCCTGGGAACTGTGGCAGGATGTCGGGACCCAGTGGCGGGCCGGGCCGGCGGGGCTCATCGGCCTGGATTATTCCGAAGTAAGGGCGGCGGCCGAGATGCTGGACATCGATCTGTCGCCGGGGATGTGGCGGAAAATTAAGAAGCTGGAGGGGAAAGTTTTGGAATCCTAAATTCCAAATAACAAATTCCAAATAACAAATAAATTCCAATGACCAAAAATACAAATAACAAACAAGAAACTTTAAAGCGGTTTGGGATTTTGAATTTGTTATTTGTTTGTAATTTGGTGTTTGTGATTTGTGATTTAAGGAAAAAACCATGCTGGAATCTAAACTGATCGGGCTGAAACAGCTTGAAAAGACCCTCAAGACAACGGGGGTAAAAGACGAAAAGGCCCTGTCCACCGCGATCAAGGTCGAGGGGTTCCGTCTGATGCGGCTGTTGAAAAAGCAGATCGTCGCCGGTGCCCCGGGCGGGCAGAAGTTTGCGCCGCTCACCTTTTTGTCCCGGGCGTTCGGCGGGGCCGGGCGCATGCGGCCCAACAAGCCCCTGCGGCGTCTGGCCGTTGCCGTGCGGTATCATGTTCCGAAACAATCCCCGATCGAGATGCACGTGGGCTGGACCGGTCCCAGGACGAGCAAATCCTGGAAGCGGATCGCCGAAATGCAGCAGGAAGGATTTGAAAGCGGCATCACCGACAAACGGCGCCGGTATTTTCTGTTCAAGGCCGCGGCCATGCCCAAACGATCGGCGGCCCGGAAATATCTCTTTCTAAAGCCCGGGACCACCCGGTTCAAAACCCCGGGCCGACCCATCATGGAGCCCTTCTGGCGGTCGGAGAAGGACCGGGCCTGGCGGAACATCCGGAACAACTACCGGCTGAAACTCAAAGGCGAGAGAATTTAAAGATGGACCAAAAACTCCAAATAATCCTATCCGCCAAAGACCTCACCCAGCGGGCCTTCACATCGGCCTCGGCCCGGGTGCGGAAGTTCACCTCGAATGTGTTTTCCATGCGCGGCGCCCTGGTGGCCACCGCCGGGGTGGCGGCCATGGGCGCGTTCGTGAAAAAGTCCATGGAGACCGCCGACGCCATCGGCAAGGCCGCCGACGCCATCGGCATTTCCACCGGCACCCTGCAGGAATACCGGCACGCGGCCCGGATCTCGGGTGTTCAGACCGAGGCCCTGGACAAAAGCATCGGCCAGTTTACCAAGCGGGTGGGCGAGGCCCGGGCCGGCACCGGCGCCATGATCACCTTTCTCAAGCAGTTCGATGAAAATCTTTTAAAAAACATTCAGAGCTCAAAATCCACCGACGAGGCCCTGAACCTGGTGTTCAAACGCATGGGGCAGACCGCATCGGCCACGGACAAAGCCGCCCTGGCCAACGCCGCGTTCGGGCGTTCGGGCCTGACCATGGTCAATATGGTCAAAGACGGGGCCGCCGGTCTGGCCAAACTCCGGCAAGAGGCCCGGGACCTGGGCATCGTCATGGACGACCACCTCATCCGCAGCAGCGAAAGAGCCAATGACGAAATCGAAAAGCTCACCCGGGTCTTGAAGGTTCAGTTCATGAGCGCGGCCATCGGCCTGGCGCCCGAGATCGCCCGGATCGCCCAGTCCACAACAGACTGGTGGAAGGCCAACCAAAATATAGTCAAACAGGATGTTGCGGGGTGGGTAAGAGGTATAACGGAAGTCATTAAGATCGGGATTAAACCATTACAAATATGGGCTGATTTATGGAAACGGATTGGCTATAAAGCCGGAGGTGGTGAGAGTGTAAGAGGGATGGATTATAAAAGTATGGATATTTCAAAACCACCTTCTCTTGATAGCAAACCTTCACCCATACCGGCGCCATTTATCGTTTCGCCGCCGGCCCAGGATAAAGCCGCCCTGGCCGAATACAAATCCCTCATGAAGGAAGTGGAAAAGGCCCAGCAGGAATTCCAGGACGCCCTGGTAATGCCGGCGGGCACCGGTGCGACGGTAGACGAACAGCTCCGCCGGGACGTTGGAAAATATACGGCCGGGTTCGACCAAACCCAAGAGGATATCGAAAAATCCAAAGAAGCCTATGCGGCCATGTTCGAGGATCTGAAATTTCAGTCCGCCGATTACTATGCCTGGAAAAAAGAGCAGCTCACGGCCCAGGCCGACGCCTATGCGGAATCCACGGGTCAACGCCTGTTGTCCGAGCAGTGGCTCAATGAGCAGTTAAAGGAGCTGGACGCAGAGCGGCTGGTCGCGCAAGAAGAAACCAGCCAATTCCTGATCGATCTATCCGAGCGAACATCCGACGCCATCGAGGATACGTTTTCGGACCTGGTCTACGATCTCAAGGACGGGTGGAAGGACTGGCAGAGTTATTTCAGCAAATTGTCCGACAGCCTGTGGCGGATCACCAGCGACATCGTCGGCCAGATGATCAAGGAATGGCTGTTCGGCACCGCGAAGACCACGGCGGCACTGGCAACGGAAGGGGTGCAGGTGGGGATCCTCACCCAGCTATATTTGGCACTGGCCGCTGCCAAGGCGGCGGCGGGAGCTGGTTCATGGGGAGGAGGGGGTGCCTCGGGTGCCGGCACAAGTATGCCGAGAGGCGGCGGCGGCGGCGGGTATGGTTTTGACGATGGCGGGTATCTCGGCGAGGACGTGGCAGGGATCGGAAAGTCCAGCGGGAAATCCTACGAATTCCACCGGGACGAAATATTCATGCCCATAAGCAAGGTTCACCGAGCATCCTCGAAATCCGAGGTTAAAAACCTTACCATGTACAATTCCATCACCATCGGCCAGGCCGACGAGCGGACGGCATCCCTGCTGCTGCTGGAGATCGAGGACCGGGTCCGGAGCGTTTTGAGGGAGGAAATGCGGTGAAGAAGGTTAAAGGTGAAAGGTTAAAGGTTAAAGGTCTTTGCTTTTCACCCTTCAGCCTTCAGCCTTTTACCTTTAACCTGAAAATCCGGAGGATTTTAACATGATGGTCCTGGGCTCATATACGTTTGTGCTGAACCCGCTGGACAGCGTGCCGGTGATCACCAAAAAAAAGCGGGCCGCGGTCATCGATACCCTGGGAGGCGGCGCCTATTTTTCATGGGGCACGTTTTTGGCCGGGCAGATCATCCCGCTGAAATGGAAAAACTGTCCCACGGCCCAGTTCAGCCAGTTCCAAACCCTCCTGGAGGCCGATGCCCAGGTGGTCTGGACCCCGGAAAACGGGAGCACCTATAACGTGGAGATCATGAGCCTGACAGGCGACTATCATTTTTCCGCCGCCGGCGGCGCCGCGTACCGGCAAAACGTGGTGATGAAACTGGTCATTATTTCGAAGGTCTAAGGTAAAAGGTTAAAGGTAAAAGGTTTTAACCTTCAGCCTTCAGCCTTCTCACCTTTTACCTTTAACCTGAAAATGCGGAGCATTTCATATGTCGATCACTCTCGATCCAACCCTAAAAACCGCCCAGGACGGAGTCAACCATCGCCCTATCGTTGAAATTGTCAGTTCACCGGCGGCTTCTGTAATTCCATTGCGGGGAAATTATTTCAATACATTATCAGATCCGGAATCCGATCCCAATATTATTGAGACATCGGACGGGCGATTGATACTGGTTGCCATAAGAAATGACAATCTGCAATATTACTACACGGACACGGATCGAATATCCTGGAATTTAGTTTCAAATCTTTACAGCGGAGAATTTGTTAGTGACGTTTCCGTATGTGAATTAATCGATGGAAATATTGGGATTATTTTAACCATCGGAGATACAACACCAAATTACGGCATCAAATACATGATCGTTTCTCCGGTCGGAGAAATCATAACTTCCGCAACAAATATCATTGCAGCTCAATCTAATTGGATTTCCTCTGTATACGTCATTACATTGGCCAACGATACCTATCTCTTGGTTTATGCTGAAGGCACCGGATCTCCACCCAGTGAAAGCAACAATTACTATCTATACAAACGGACATCATCCAATTTTACGTCATGGAATGCCGCATCAGCAATCACATTGACCGGACTGCTTACAACCCGGTACAAAAACAACCCGCATTTCTTGCAACTTTCCGGTGGGCGGATATATCTGCATTTCGATTATCTGGATGAACTTACAAATGATATCGAAATCAACAATCCACATTATTGCTACTCGGATGATAACGGATCTGTTTGGAGCACACCTGTTAAAATTACGGATTATGACGAATTGGGAACTACTGGACTGCATCCGGTTGTCTCTGAAAAGGCAAGCGGGGATTTAATTTTTGCGTACAATGAAGAGGTCAATGTAAAAACATTAGATTACGATATGGCAGGGTTTCCGGAAACGCAATTTATGCCTGCATCGTTGGATTTCAATCAAACGGATAAAAAACTATATGCCTGGAATTTTCTTCAAACCGGAATAAATCAATTTGTAGATATTGATGCCAATCTCTGGGAATACGAACGAGTTTATGACAGTTCAACATCTCCGGCGATACTCAATCAGCAAAAAACGTATTATGGTTCTGGTAAATATAGTGTCAGTCAGAGAGGCGGAGCCGTATATGTAATCAATCATGATGACGAAACGGTAACGGTATATCGTGCCAATACGGATTATGTGGGAATCCCGTGGAATTTTACTGCTACAACTGGAGATTTTGATTCTCCATTCACGGCATTTATTCGTACCACCGAGACAGTCGCTCAACTATGGCTAATGTATTATTACAATTGGGGTGGTGTAGGCGTGACTATCGGGTATATTGATTTGACTGAAATTAAAGATCCAATCACACAAATGTATACCTGGAATGAGGTATATCAAAATGATGCAACGACTTGGAACGGCTATTTTTATATTAACCGGATGCAATATGTTGAAGAAGAAAACTGGATTATGCTAAACGGCCACCATGATACATATACCAATTTTGCAGGTATTGTGATCTTGGGGCTTAATAATGATTTAATTAAGCATTATTGCTATGCCGAAGATTCTACATTTCCAAGATATGGTGCATTCACTGCTGCTTATTATAATAATTATATATATTTTACATTTAAATATCACACGGGTCAGCCCGACAAAAGAGGGTTGGGACGTATTAATCTGAATGATGATTCTGTTGTGTTTTTTGTACCGACATGGGCAACCGCCAATGATTATAAATTGTTTGGTCTCATGTATATGGAAGGAACTACAAAATTATTAATGACCTGTGGAGTTTCAAGGTCCGGCGGCGTGGCCATGTTTGATACTGGAGACGCCACATGGACAATTTATGATAACGATACATTGCCTGGATTGATTCGATCCGGATGTGATGATTCCAGCTGGGGTAATGTAGGATATGTATCAACCGCTAATACCGGAAGAATAATCGACTATGATCCGGCAACAAAAATTATTTATGTTGCCCATTGGAATACGGGCCTTTGTGGTTATATTGCGTCATTTTCTGAATATGGAAGTTTTTCTATTCTAAAATATGCGACCGTTTCTACCCCGGCCATTTCACCAACATATGGTGAAATCGCAAATCTTAGCCTGGATGACTTTGAAGATGAGGCGGTCATCGTTGTTGATAGCGACGATATACTCTGGGCAGTCTGGCGGCATATGGATGATGCTGAATATTCCCTGCAATGGGCTAATGCCGTGGCCAACAAGGATCTGTCAGACTATCTGGCCGTTGAAACCAGCATTAAAATTGATTGGGATATTGACCGACCTGCAAAATTAACATTCGGCCTATCTCACGGGCATATATTTGATCCGCAGAATTTATTATCCACCTGGTCGGTCTATCTGAAAAAAGGTCGTCAGCTTACAATTCGTGAAGGTGAAACCATAAGTGATGTTGATTATTGGCAGAATCAGGGCACATTCATCGTGACGGAGCAAAAACTTTCTTACGATGTGGGCAAATATCCGATCATGGAAATCATTGCTGAAGACATGCGATGTTTATGGGAAGACACCCACGTGGTGGCCAGTGAATATTTTAATGGGGAAACTCCAAAATATATTCTTGAAACCGTACTCCCGGCCCATGCGGATCTGGAATCTGGAGACATGAACATCTCTGCGTTCACCGGCACCCACGATATTTATAATCAATTTATCGATATGAGTGTAGAAGATATCGTCAAGTCCTTGCTGGATCACTTCATGTATTTTCCATTTATCAATGTAGACAGAAAATTCGAACCCAGATATTTAGACATTGATAAGGCCGTGGATCATGCATATTCGGATACTGCCCAGATCACTGGGTATACACCGGATGGCAAGTATTCAACATTTATTAATCGGGTAGTTGTGAAGGGCCTAAGCAATTATTATCAGGAAGTGCTGTATGAAGAAGAGGTTATCGCCAGAGTATCAGGAACAACCGGATGGTGGGGCAAAAAAGAAGATGATACGGCCTGGTATTCAGACAACCACACTAAAACCTGTCGATATCCAAGATTAGAGGTCATTCAATCTGCCAGTGAATTTGGGATGTTTTCGGCGTTTGGAGGGGGCAAAGAATTCATAGACCCTGCAAGGGTTGATCCTGATGAAAGGTATTGCATCATAACTACTATAGCGCCCAATATGGTGCCAGTCGTGATGGCATTAATTGGAGCATGTGTTGGCACCTATACTGCATGTGTAGGAACTTGTGACGGCGGGCCACATAAGGTGGGATGGTGCTCTTTCTGTAATCTTGCTGTGATTATAGAACTAAATGCGTTGATTATGATTGTCGCCGGAGTTGCATCTTATAATTATAATGTCTGGGCCAGACCCATCGGGCATGAAAAACAATCACATCAGGCCGAAGCCAATGATTATGATCTTCAAAACGAACTTAATGGAAAAATAGTTACTGAATCCATCGATGATCCGTATTGTTATACAATTGCTTTGTGCCAAAAAGTAGCGGATCAGGAAATGGCCGTGATCAAGGCCCAGCGCAACCGTCATAAATTTACAAAAACCGCTCATCTCCAGGATGAGATTGGGGATATTATCAGTATTTTACATCCGTATTCCGGCGAAACATTGTCAACAATGATTGTAAGACTAACCCGTGAAATGAAAATCGGGAAGTATTGTCTGGATCATGTCGAAGGCTGGAGGTTGACTTCGTGAGAACTCATGGGCGCAGATTTGTAGATCGAAAAATACAGCGGCAAACAGCTATTACTGCGGAAACCCGTGACGGAGTGCTGTGGGATCTGGACTGGGACAATCTCATTGCTCGGGTTAAAATCCAAGGGTCAAACGAATATGTCAATGTTCATTTTCCACGAAATGAGGCCACGGTTTGGGGGTGGATGCGTCCGGGCAATGCAGTCCGGGTGATTCATCGAGGCGGTGTCCGTGGATATGCAGAAATCGTGGGTCACGGATGCGCAATTCCAACGCCACTGCCTGGAACTTTAGCTCACCCGGCAACGTCCGAGCTGGCCGACGGCGTGCTGTCCGGTTGCAATGTTACGGCTGCCGGAAGTGGTAGGTATGTGGATATTTCGGACGGCACGTATCGGATTGATGGTGTTACCTATAATTTATCCGGCGGCACCGTTGGATATTATGCAACTTCTGAAACAGATCCACCGATAACAACGGATGAAAATTATCCGCAGGCTGAAACGGATCAAACTGATAGATATATTGAAACATCAGAAACAGATCCTCCGATGACTACGAGTGAGATTTTCCCGTTTGCGGCAACGGACGACATAGTCACAACACTGGAACTTGATCCGGCACCGTCAGCAGGGTTGTTCAGATATGATGCGTTTGTGGTGGGTGCAGATGGAATCATTGATTATCTCAAAGGCACGGCTGCAATCACACCGGTCAAGCCAACCATTCCAGCGGATCATATTTTACTGGGTGATTATATTCTGGTAATCGGAGGCACTACGGAAATCACCGATTCACACATAGGAATGCAATGGGCAGCGCCGGTGGCATCAAAATTGAGCATCCCCGCTTTATCCGATTTTGATTGGGACGAGGAAGATGACTACCCCGAAAAAACAATAACGGTCTATGTATATGATCAGTATGGCTGGCTGATATCCGGGAGTTATTCAATAACGCTGTATTTGGTCGGTGGCACCGGGAACGTATATTCCGGCGATGATGGTTATAATTCAGCATCCGTCAATCAGGAGTTTACCGGGTCGTCTTACGGGTTTAAATATCAACGGGATCAAACTCAAGATCCGGAAACATCGCCCAATTTTATGACCCTGTCATCCACCGGGCTTGTGAGCGATCTGGAGCATAAAGCATTATTGGACATTGACGGCAATGAAGTTACCGGCATTGCCCAAGGAGATGTAGCGCCTACCGACAAACAGACATTAATCAGTTCAGCAAATGTGGCAATCGATTGGACTCTGGGGCATCGGGCAAAAATAACGGCAGCTCACGATATAATATTTACCATGTCCGGGGCAGAGGATTTTGATAAATTGATTTTGGCAATAACCATGAACGGCACAGGGGGATGGACAATAACCTTCCCGGCTAACGTCAGATATGGTGCTGAGATAGCTGTAATTGAAATCAGCGATAATGCCAACGCACGATCCTATGTCGGATTTATCTATGATGGAACTGCTTCAAAGTATGATGCGGTGGCCAATGTTAGCGAGTATGGATAATGACTGATTATTCCACAGATTTTAGCGAATACACTACCGGCGTTCAACCTTCCGATTGGACCGAGCGATGGCACACTGGGGTTGCTACAGGTTTAGTTATAGCAGATGCAGGGGCAGAAGGCGGCAAACTTCTCAGAATAGACCATTCATCGGCTGAACGATATGCGATTTCTTGGGATGATGTTGGCGATGTCGCAGATGTTGAAATATTGGCAAAAGTTCGATGGTCAGACAATTTAGATTCAATCATTCAGCTTGTTTTAAGGGGTTCCGGTACCACTGGCGAAACTGGGTATATTATTGCATGTCATCAAACTTTGCAAGAAGTAAGGCTGACTAAATTTGATGGCGGTGCTGCAACTACATTAGCAACCATAAGCAAACAATTTTATGAAGATGTTTGGTATATGATCAGATTCCGGGCTAATGGTACAACATTGCAAGCAAAAGTATGGGTGGCCGGTGGAGCAGAACCTACTATATGGATGATTGATGAAACCAATTCAGCCTTATCAACAGGCTGGGTTGCACATGGCTCTTACCGTGGGGATTATGGTGATTGCGATTGGTTTGGAGTATCAACCGGAGGTGATTCGGTCACTAATCCGTTTGGGGATGGATCAGTAGCATATCATTCCACAGATTTTAGTGAGTACGCTACAGGTCCTCAGCCGTCCGACTGGACAGAACGATGGCATGTAGCAGGTGCCGCAAGCAAGGTATTAGAAGATGCGGGGGCTTCTGAAGGTGGAAAATTATTAAGAGTTACCCATGGCGTTTATCCTGCGGATCTGGACAGATACCTTTTGTCTTGGGATGATCTTGACGGTCCTGATAGTATCGAAATTTTGGCAAAAATTAGATGGAGTGAAGATTTAAGTGCGGTTGTCTATCTTGTTGTCAGGGCATCTGGGACATCAAATGAAAACGGATATGTTATATCTATTGATCAAAATTTGGACCAAATAAGATTAATCAGATATTTAAATGGAGCTGCATTAATACTCGGATCAAATTTATCCGTAACACTTTATGAAGATACTTGGTATGTAGCTCGATTTCGAGCAGAAGGTGCTGCATTAAAATTTAAAATATGGGAACTTTCTGATTCTGAACCGGAATCGTGGGACAAAGAAGAAACAGACTATACAATTGATTTCGGCTGGGCGGGTTTCGGTTCATTTCGTGGAGAAAATAGTGATTGCGACTGGTTTGGGGTGGCGACCAACGGTGGTTCAGTATCAAAAACATTTGTCGCCGGTTTAAAGGGACAAAAAGCAGGATTTTTTTTGGTTCTATAGGGGTAATAAAATGGAAGAAATACTAAAAGAAATATTAAAAGAATTGCGGTATCATACCCAGCTCATGGAAAACATCTATGAAAAAAAAGATGAGCATCAGGCCGGTGCCGCAATAGTCAAAAAGCAAATGGAATCATTTAAAAAAATAATTTTGGACATTCCGGGAATAAATCCGGAAATGGTTAAAACGATGAATTCAATCTTTAACACTATGCCGGGAGGTGACGAATGAGTACAAATTATCATACTCCGTATCCAGCCGCGATGGATTATAAAACATCGCTTCTGAATGTGCCGCCAGGAGAACTGGATGCACAGATTACGATAAATGTTGCGGCGATCAATAAAGCAGGATTCGTCGCTGGAAAATTCGCAATGGTCAACGAGGCCGGGACGGCCCTTATGTTCAAAGAAATCGTGTGCAGCGGCGGATCTGTTGTGATATCCGGCGGAGAAGTGGTTATAAATTAAAAAGAGGAGGATGAAATGTCAGAACTCAATGAATTAACGGAAGCATTATTGTCAAGCACCACGGTAGCTCTAAATGCTGTAGCTCAAACAACTCTCTATACTGTCCCTGTAGGCAAGAGATTGATAATCACAAAAGCGATTTTTATTGCAGGGGCGGGTGCCGGTGATGGGGTGCTTACCATTGGCGAGCAGGGATCGGCTACGGATTTTCTTGGCGCTCAGACGCTGAGCAATCTTGCTGCTCAGTATGATGTGGCTATTTTACAACCGGTTCCAAATGCCACGCCGGTACTTAATAAATCATATGCTGCCGGATCAATCATCGAGGCCGATGTAACTGCCGGTTCAACAGGCGGCGCCGCAAATACAATGTTGTTATTTGGGATTCTTTATTAAGAGTGGCTGAAAGATGCGTAAATGATGGAAGGTGAGAGATTAAGAAGGTAAGAAGTTAAGAAAACAGGCGGGCCGACGGAAAGCCGCCAGCAATCCGCCGACCCTGAATGATAACCGTATCACACACGGCCATCGTCTGAATGCTCCTATCAGAGGAAGGCCAAGTTTTCAAGGGAAAACAAAATGGCCGAACCGACAGGTTTATTGGTGTTGCTGGGAGGGGGCGTTCTGGCCGGTGGCGTTTCCATTGGATCGAAAATCATATTCGACTGGTTGAAAAACCGCACCCCGGACCCCATCCCCGCGCCGGCGCCCAAGGCCCCGGATCCTGCCCCGGACATCCATATTCTGAACCCGGACTGCATCAAATGGAAATCCGGTGTCGACCGGACCCTGGTGGAGCATGGCGGCAAAATCGTCGAGCATGAAAAACGCCTGGACAAAGGATCCGGCGATTTCGGCACCATCAAAAAGGACATCTCCGGCATCAACAAGGATATCGCCGGCATCAACACCAGTCTGGCCGTTTTTGCGGAAAGACTGAAAAAAGAGAAAACCCGAGAGGAGGGTGATTGATCATGGATAAATTCGACATCGCCATCCTCACGGTCCTCAAACACGAAGGCGGATACACAGTCGACCATGCCGGTCCCACCAATTACGGCGTGACGTTAAGATCCCTGGACATCGATATCGACCTGGACGGTGACATCGACGGCGACGACATTCGGGCCATGACCCGGGAGGATGCCATCTCGTTTTATCGGCGCCGGTGGTGGGACCGTTATAGATATTACGAAATCCGCCATATTCTGCTGGCCACAAAGATTTTTGATCTGGCCGTGAACATGGGCGCCCGCCAGGCCGGGAAACTGGCCCAGCGGGCCATACGGGCTTTTGGAGTGCGTCTGGTCGAAGACGGAATCTTGGGACCGGCATCATTCAATGCAATAAATAATATTCATTACAGGGACGGCCTGATCATCGGGGTCCGGTGCGAGGCCGCCGGGTTTTACCGAAGCCTGGTGATTCAGAAACCTGAATATGAAAAATATCTCAAAGGATGGCTCAACAGGGCCTATGCCTGAAATCGGCACAAATGGCGTTCCGGCTTGCACAGATGATGCGTCCCGGGACCGTATAAAACTATTTCGAACATGCTGCAAAACCCGGCGCCGCCACACGGAGCTGTGCTGCTGGAAGCCTGCAGGCGAAGGGAGGATAGAATAAAACGACTATTTTTAATGTCCATGGCGGTTTTACTGCTGATGGCCAGTCCGGCCCGGGCCGATCGCTATTACAAATTAACAGCTCTGGACACCGAAGGATACGAATCCGGATTCAGCAATTTTGTTTCAATCACCGAGTTTCGGGAAACAATTACGTTTGCATGGACTCCCAATTCAGAGCCGGATATTTTTGGTTATAAACTCTGGGTGAACTGTGCAGATGAATTTGGATACATGCCGGTTCCCGTTGATATTTTCCACTTCGATTACTGCTTGGAAACAGAATGTCAAATAACATTGGATATGAGTGATCCAAAAAATATAACGATAGGAGGTGCACCATGAAGAATTTAATTTTTGTTGTATGTATCATTTTTATTATGACAGGGGTGGCATTTTCAGAACCGTATTTGAGAACGGTGCCTGTGATCGAAGCCGTTACAAGTTACAAGCTGATTCTGGACGGTACGGAATACACCGAAATGCCATTTACAAGCCAATCCGGAACGGTTCAGATGGTTAAAGATATGGCGCCATTGAATTTAGCGAATGGAGTTCACACCGGAACCATTCAAGCGTTCAATACGCTATGGGGGATTAAAACAGATGCCGTCCCTTTCGAGTTCACAAAACCGGGCGATTTGACAGACCCAGTTATCGGATTAGCTTCAACTGATCCAAGGCTATGAGTTCTATAATTTTTAAAAACTGGCCCAAGGATTATAGTTACATAAGAACAGCTAATATAAAAACCTATATCCGGCAGATGAGACTCATCAATTCCAGAATTAACAAAGCGGTTGAAAAGATCAAGGAGGTGAAACCAAATGCCAACCGATAATACAGAATTGCCCGTCGCTCATCATGGCCCCGAAAATGGCCAGGTTCCCCTCCAGATGAAGACCGGTAAAATTAAACGAGATGTTGAGCCCGGACATACACCTTTTCTTAATTTTTTCGCCGTGTATGTCATTACAATGGCATTTATTTATATTGTCTCGATAACCTTCTTCGATATTCCCAAAGGCAATATACGTTTTGCAGATACTTCTCTCGGGTTTATACTCGGCACAGTCATGTCGTGGATAATAAACTGGGCTTTTAGATCTTCGAAGGCTCAGATCGACAAAGAATCCACAGAACGACAAATAAAACTTAATGGAGGAGGTGAAGAAACAGATTGACAAAGAATCCACAGAACGAAAAATAAAATTTAACAAAGAAAGAGGTGAAGAAAATGAAAAAGTTTAACGCATTAACCCTAATGGCCGTACTGCTTTGTGCGTTCATACTGACACTTTCGATTTATGGTTGCCCGCCATCGAACCGGATTGTCCCGACAGAGATTCAGGCAGAATACACATTTGCTCAGGCTCAGGAGTGGTTCACGCCGATGTTGGAGACGTATAACAAGTGGTTTGCAGCGGCAGATCTCGAAACAAAGCGGAAGTGGGCGAGGGGTATCAGCCCATTGTGGGACAAGGCCGGAGATATTATGGTCGACTGGGGAAAGGCGGTTGACTCTGACCTGCCTTTTGCCCAGTCAAAGATCGAATTGTTCATGATGTATAAATCACAGATCCTTTTGGCATTACCGGGTCTAATTGGAGGTGAATAAGGTGGATAAAATGGAATTAATGTTAGCATTCGGATTTCTTGACATCATATCAACTGCTGTTGGTAAGTATATGGCAAGCCGCCCTGAAGATGCGGGGCCAGTTACATATGCTGAAGTTGTTGCGCTAAGGGAGATGTATGGGCCTCGTTTTACGATCGCTCATACCGAGGTCAAGGGCCATGCAAAATTTCTTGATCCGAACTATACGGGTGAGTAACTATTTGGAGGGGGGGGGTGTTTATATGGCGACATTAGGGAACCGGACAACTGGACGAGCTTAAAAATATGTCATATATAGCAGGTATCCATAACGGTAAGAATGACGCGCAAGAAATGGCCGTTGTGCTGCTATTTCTTATCGCTGTCCATGCTCTTGTTCGGTGCTGATTGTTCGTTTCTCCCAGGTGGGATGGCAATAATGTCTATTCCTCCGCCAGAAGGTATAAGCTTTTCCAAATTGTCTCCGCGCACTTCGCAAGATGATTTTGTGTCCAACAGGCGGTAACCCATTGGATGCAGGAGTTCTTCGTAATCAGAAAATGATTGCTGTCGTTCTCTCATCAGGTAAGTGGTCAGCTCAAAGATCACTGTTGGCTTGAATCGACCTATACAGCCCATTGCCCCCCTTAAGACATCCAACTCATAACCGTCTGTGTCGATCTTTATTAGGTCGAGTCTGCCGATCTCACGATTCTGAGTAAATGTGTCCAGGGTTATTTGCTTGCCCGTTGCATCTTTTGAAACGCCCAGGTGAACAGGATGTCGATTGCCGCCAAGATCATCAATCGGCCAGCTCGAGTAAGCTGTCAAGTGGCTTGATTCTGTATTCGACGCGGACACAAAGGTCTGAACCGGTATAACTCTTTTACCTATTATATCCTCATTAATCTCTATATTACGTTTCAGTTTGCCAAAAGCACTGTGTGTTGGTTCAAAGGAATATACAACGGCTTGAGTATATGTGGCTGCAAAAATCAAGGAAATCGAACCGACATTAGCTCCGACATCGAAGATAACAGCATCTTTTGGGATTTGAATGAATCTATTGCTGGTCACATGCTTCTGGAAATTACCAAACAAAAAGATCGACAGATCTATACCTTCGGCAAGATCGACGTCAAATCTCACGCCCCTGCGACGAATTACTCTCTTCTGTTTCAAGTTTAAAAATCGCACGATTGCGAAAATCGTGCGAGCAACCCTCATTTTGAACCGTGTTGAGTTGAAATATGGTAGCATATCTCTCCTTCCCGCACTATTACAACGCCCAGGGAGCTCGGCCGTCTTTTCTTAAATGGATTGACATTTATTAAATATCTCACCGATCTGTGCGGCGCAAGCGCGCCTTTCCTCGATACCTTCCGGAGGCTTGGTATTAATCATTATATTTTTGATCAATTCAGATATATTGTTATTTTTAAGATCTTCATTTTCATTTTTTAGTTCCGCTTTTCTTTGTTTGAGCTTTACGTTTTGCTCTTCCGCTCTGACCAGCTGATCCTCCACAACGGCCCGCCGGGCCCGTTCTTCCAGGAGCATTCTCAATAATTCCTTTTGGTTCAATTCCGTTTCCTCTTTTTTTGTGGGTTTTTCATCGAGGACTTTGCTTTCAGTGTATTTCGGCCCGATGCCGGTCAAAATCCATGATTTGTCATACCCGGTGGCAGCCTCGATCTTTTCAAGAGCCAGGCCATATGGCGGAAATCCCAAAAAATGGGCATCGTCTTCGGTGGCGTGGATATTGATTCCGGCGGCTTCCAGAAGCTGGGCCGAATTGAAATTTCTGGATTCCTTGATTTCTTTGAGCCTTGAATAGATCAGACCGATTTCCCGCCGGGACATATTACCTAATTTTTCATCGGCCTCAAATGCCCACCGGCCTTTTTCCAAGATCGGTCCCTGATAGCCGTCATTTTTCAGCCATTCGATATTGTAAACTGTATTTTGAGACACCTTGATTAATTTCTGGCCCCGAGGCGCTTTTTCAAGTTTCATCCACCGATGAATGGTTTTGATATGAACACCGGTGTTTTTGGCCAAGTCCACCTGGGTCCAGCCTTCACGGTCTAAAATATATTGAATTTTGTCTTTAAAAAGGAGTCTATCCATTTTTTTCCTTAAAAAAGTTAAAAATATCTTGACATACAGGATATAAAAAGATAATTAACCCTTAATTACCTTTAGTTGTCTTTAAAAATATCCTTTATGATCTTTTAAGGTTGCTGGGAAATATTTAAAATGATTAATAATATCATTAAAAGCAAATTTTTTCAACCCAGAAACAACAACCGGGCGACATTAAAATATTTAAAAAAACTCGGGTACCCAATCCCCCATATCCGAAAGGCCTTGATCGTTCTCAACGGGGTCAAACTGGATGACATTGCACAGGGCCAATCCACCCCATCGAGTATATCCAAAACCCTCCGCCTTAAAACAGGCCGGAACCACCGGAAAAAAGATAAAAGCCTGATCGCATCCAAACTTAATCTTGAAATTGAGGAGCTATTTTAAATGCAGAAAACGCTTTTTCAAACCGTAAACGGGTCGGTAACGGTCAACAATTTCAGGGGCCGGCCCACAAAGCCCCCACTGGAATCCAAAGGAAACCCCAAACAGGCCCGATTTTACCCGGACATGGAGGACGCAATCGACAGGGCCATCCGGGCCGAGCGGGTCGATTATACGGCGTTTGCAACCAAATGCAGCGAGGTCGGGATTACCTTTAATTTTGATCAAATCGACACCCTTTTGAAAAACAAAGACGTTCTGTCAATAATTTTAAGCGATAAAAACATCATTAAACTTTTAAGGCTAACACTACAAAAAAATTTTTAGCTTGTCTGTATTACATCGGTAATCGATTGGTAATTTTTTGTAATACGAAAAAATCGGGAGGTTGCCATGAACACGATGAAAGACCTGGAAGATTTCGAAACCGCGGAATCCTGCCGGTCCCCGATCACCGAGGAGCTGGTCATTGCCGCCGGCTCTCCCGTCCACGGCAATCTGGCCGATACCTTTATCGCCCTGAATAAATTCGGGGACCTGGTCCGGCACCTGCATCAGAATCCGGATCTCACCGACGCCGATCGCCGCCGGATCCGGTCCTCGATAATTGT
>Ga0307378_10002632_pt1 | contig 27121 bp, 26 predicted proteins | sample UN1MG_FD_202238 | JGI IMG/M metagenome (GOLD analysis project Ga0307378, IMG submission 202238) | Soil microbial communities from Risofladan, Vaasa, Finland - UN-1 | ecosystem: Environmental > Terrestrial > Soil > Coastal area > Acid sulfate soil | place: Finland: Risofladan, Vaasa | collected...
AGGTAAATCGTCTTCATCAAAATGCCTTGACAAGTAATCCGGAAAACGTAATTGTTAACGTAAATCAATTCACTGCCTGTAGTGTAATGATTTCTTAGTTTGAGACATTGTCTCAGAAACGCGTCGATCACCTACATTAATCAAAACTTCAAACTTTTTATTTTGACAGCCTGGTATCTGAACTTGAAAGGGCACCCTGTTTAATCCCTTGCATATCAGGAATTTTTTATCTAGTAATTTGTTGGTAAAACTACACTAATTTATTATACTATGAATGTCCTTATTTAACAAAGACGGGAGCAGATTATGAATTCAGTGCTGAGAGATACACTACCCTCTGTTGATGAATCCTATACATTGTTAAAAAGATATCATGTACCTGATCACATTATTCAGCACAGTGAGATGGTTTGTAAGGTGGCAGTTTTCTTAGCTGATGAGCTTAATAATCAGGGGGAAAATCTTAGCATAGCAGAGATTGAAACAGCAGCGCTTCTGCATGATATAACAAAGATGGAAGGCATAGAAACACGCCAAGATCATGCCAAAACTGGTAAAGAACTTCTTCATAAACTTGGTTTTAAGAGGATTGGTAAAATCGTGGCTGAGCATATTAAGCTGCACGAAGGACGAAACTCTCTGTCGATATCTGAAGAGGAGCTTATTAATTACTCAGATAAGAGGGTTATGCATACCAGAGTTGTAACTCTGTCAGAGAGATTTACCGATTTACGGAACCGCTATGGTTTTAAAAATTTGGATACAAAAATAATTAATCGGATACGTATGCTTGAATCTGAAACATATAAACTCGAGAATAAGATATTTTCTAAATTGAATTTTATCCCAGAGGAGTTATCAAGTCTTATAGTGCCATAAAATAAGAGCACAGATTGTTAAATTTCAGTAAACTAAATCAGTGTGCATTTGGCGGTCGACTTTTAACCAACATTTCCGAATAAGAGGAGGATATAGAAACTATGATAGGAGAAGTACACGCTGCTTCTATTATATTTGCTGCTGGCTATGGAAGCAGAATGAAGGGTTTTTCTGGTAACAAAATATTGCTTCCATTACTACCTGGATCAGATCCCTTTGAGGGAGAATACCCTATCATTTTTGAAATTGTGAGGAATCTTCCAAAAGGGCCAAAGACTTTGGTGATACACCACAAAAAAGAAGAAATTATAAAGGCAACTCATAATCTTGGTGTTTTTTACTGTGATCAACCCATCCCCAATGGAACAGGGGGTGCTCTTATTGCAGCCCAGGAATTTTTGGAGCACACAGATCAAGAATATTGTATCATAACTATGGGGGATATTCCGTTTGTAATGGAGACTACATATCATACCCTTATACACCATTGTAAAGATCAAGATTTTATTGTTTTAGGCTTTACACCAAAAGATAGAGCTCAATACGGCATTGTAGAGATAGAAAATGAAAAGGTTCAAAGGATCACTGAGTGGAAATATTGGAAGGAGTATCCAATGGAGATGCAACGTCGTTTTGAGGTTTTTAACTCAGGCATATATGCAGCCAGGAGATCGGTCTTGCTTACCTATCTGAAGAAATTAAAGAAGAGACCTCATCAGGTAGAAAAAGAAAGAGATGGCCGAATGATTGTTGTCGACGAGTATTTTATTACTGATTTGGTTGAGTTGATGAGCAATGATGGGCGTAAGGTTGGCTTTAGCCTCGTTGACGAAGAGCAAGAGGTTATGGGGATAGATACGTGTGATGATTTGGTTTTAGCCCAGGCTCTCTTTGCGAAAGGAATAAATAGACAAAAAAGTTTTGATTGAGGAAGCAGGAAATGATACTTTTATAAAATAACATGAGAGGCCATTAGCATTATGACAAAAAACTCTATGTCTCCACTGTCAGCGGAAAATGTTTGTCGGATCCTTTTAAAGAGGGGTCTTATATCAAAGAAACAAAGGCAGGAGATTTTCAACAAAAAGGATACTCTCCAAAAGAAGTTAGAGAAACTCCAGGTTATCAAAGATGCATCAGGGGGCTCTTCTTCGAGAATAATTAATCCTGTAAACATCACTGATATTATTTCTTTTTTAAAACTCGATCGTGAAGATGATCCAGCCAGAGAACTTGATGAGGAATCTATTTTCCAGGCACTGGCTGAGGAATGGAAAATAGAGTACAAGAAGATAGATCCGCTCAAACTTGATCTGAAGCTTGTAACAACGACCATTCCCAGAACATTTGCCATGAAGCATCTCGTTTTACCTGTAGCTGTGAAAGATGGTTGGCTTACTGTAGCTACACCAAATCCTCATAATCTTGAGGTCATGGAGGATATAAGCAGAGTGAGTCATCTAAAAGTCAAACCAGTTGTTTCAAGCAAATCCGATATTATAAAACTCATAGATGAATTTTATGGTTTCAGAAAATCCATTGCCGCAGCCGAGGAGCAGTTTTCGTATCCCTCTATTGACCTCGGTAACCTGGAACAGTATGTAAGGCTTCGGGAAGTAAAAGATCTTCCATCAGATGATAGACACATTGTAAATGCTGTTGACCACCTCTTTAACTATGCTTTTGATCAAAGGGCCAGCGATATTCATATTGAACCAAAGAGGAATACCAGTTTGGTGAGACTGAGGATCGATGGTGTCTTGCATTCCATCTATAAGTTACCAAAAACTGTTCATGGGGCTATGATCTCAAGGATTAAGGCCCTTTCTCGCCTTGACATGGCAGAAAAAAGACGTCCGCAGGATGGCAGAATAAAGATTGACAGGGGCCAAGGGGTTGAGGCAGAGATTCGAGTCTCAACTATCCCCACAGCCTTTGGTGAGAAGACCGTTATGAGGATACTGGATCCAGATATCCTCTTCCAGGACGTAGGTCAGCTCGGAATGACATCAATGGATCTAGTGCGTTACCAGCAGTTTATTAATTTTCCCCACGGTCTTGTTCTGGTATGTGGCCCCACCGGTAGTGGAAAATCCACCACACTTTATTCTACACTAAGAAATTTATCTACTGAGGAAAAAAACATTACCACTGTGGAAGATCCCATTGAGATGGTTCATGAAGATTTCAATCAGATAGCAGTGCAACCAAGTACAGATATAACATTTGCAAACATTTTGAGGAATATATTACGGCAGGACCCTGATATAATCATGATCGGAGAGATGAGAGACCTGGAGACAGCCCAGAATGCAATTCAAGCAACCTTGACAGGGCACTTAGTTCTCTCCACCCTCCATACGAACGATGCCCCTTTGGCCGTTACCCGCCTGGTGGATATAGGTGTTCCCAGCTTTCTTATACATGCTACCTTGACCGGCGTTTTGGCTCAGCGCCTTTTGCGAAAGATATGCCCTTACTGTAGCGAGAGCTTTGAAATTAGTGCCGACGATCTTATGGCTATGGGTATTGAGGCAGACACAACAGGGATGATCAGGCTAAAAAGGGGTAATGGCTGTATAAAATGCAGGGGAACCGGCTATTTGGGGAGAGTTGGTATTTTTGAGGTTTTATCCGTTACAGAGCCAATAAAGGATATTATTGCGCAGGAAGGAAGTGCCGATATGATTAGGCAAGCTGCCTGCAATGAGGGCATGGTTACACTCAGGGAAAATGCTATTAAAAAGATGCTCGATGGCGAGACGACCTATCAAGAGGTAATCAGGGTAACGTGGGGACAAATCTGATTTATGCTTGCTCAACTTGTCATTACTGATTTTGCTATTATAGATTCCTTATCGACCAGCTTTTCAGGAGGGTTGAATATCCTCTCTGGAGAGACTGGTGCAGGAAAATCAATTATTATCAATGCTGCTAATCTGATTTTAGGGGGGCGGGCATCACCTGATCTTATACGAACCGGTGCTAATAAGGCAGTAGTTGAGGCACTTTTTCACCTGCCTTTACAGTCTCCTCTTTCCAGTGTTTTAAAGGAAATGGGCATACCCTTTAATGGTGAGCTGCTGATAAAACGGACTATATCTAAGCAGGGCAAAAGCAAAGCATGGATCAATGGCACTCTGGCTACGCTCCAGATGATCTCTAAAATTGGACCTCATCTGATAAGTGTCTCCGGGCAGAATGAGCACCAGCTCCTGCTCAAGCCTGATAGTCACCTCTTTATCTTGGATGATTTTGGTGGTCTCACGAAGGACAGGATTGTCCTCAATGAGCTTTACCATGATTATTACTCTCTTAAGGAAAAAACAGAAAGCCTAAAAGCCCATTTAAAAGAGGAAACCGAGAGGCGAGAGCTTACCCAATTTCAGATAAAGGAGATTGAAGAGGCACAACTTGTTCCAGGTGAGGACGCCGAGCTTGAGGCTGAAAAGAGCCAGCTTATACATGTTGAGAGATTAATTGATATAGCTTTTAATGGCTATCAGGCCCTTTATGAAAAGGATGAATCTGTGTTATCTATCTTGAGCGTGCTCGCAAAAAATATGGATAAGGGCGTTACTATTGACCATCGTCTGGAACATTTTAAGAAGCAATTGGAATCTGCCCAGGCTCAGTTGGAGGATGTGGCCCTGGAGTTGCGAGATTTTTACTCTCAGCTAAAGGACGATCCAAAAAGGCTGGAAGAGGTTGAAGAGAGGTTGCAGTTAATCAAGCGATTGAAAAAGAAATACGGCTCTTCCATTGAGAGCATAGTATCTTTTAAAGAAGAGCTTTCTCAAAAGGAGTATCAATTAACACAGAAGAAGGAGGAGCTCAAAAGGTTTGAGACCCAGATTGAGGAAAAAGGGGAGCATTTACTGAACCAGGCCACCAAACTTTCTTTAAAAAGGCATGAAATAGCAAAAGAATTTGAAAAAAAGGTTGAAGAGGAGTTGCATCTATTAGATATGGCTGGGACGAGATTTCAAATCAAATTTATCACCAATGAATCAGGTGGTGATAGTATTTCAGCAGATATGGTTGACTCTACCCTTACTGCTGACGGATTAGATGTGGTGGAGTTTATGATATCACCAAATGTGGGTGAAGATTTAAGACCATTAGCAAAGATCGCCTCAGGAGGTGAGCTGTCCAGGATTATGCTTGCGCTAAAGACTATATTGGCTCGATCTGGTTTGGTAGAAACCCTTGTCTTTGATGAGATTGATGCTGGTATTGGGGGTGCTACGGCTGCAGTTGTTGGTGAAAAGTTACGATCACTTGCCAATTACCATCAGATTTTAGGAATTACTCATCTCCCTCAGATAGCCTCCTGCGGAGAGAAACATTTCTTGGTTGAAAAAAGAGTGAGTAAAGGCAGAACCCGATCCTTTATTTCCTTGTTAGACAGGGAAAGCAGGATCAATGAGATTGCCAGACTTCTTGGGGGCAGAACGATATCCGAAAAGACCCTTGCACATGCCAGAGAAATGCTTTCTTCCTGATCGTTCTGATTCTTAAAGTTACCATTATAAAAAATTTGATTAGACCTCCTTTACAGCAATCTTTTGCGGAGGACTGTGTATACTTGACATATACTTATCTTTTTCCTACTCTCCGTTCATTGAAAATAAGGATCTATCAAATGAATTGAGATCCTGGAACACTAAATATCAAAATGATTTTATTACAACACAGCTGAGAGAAAACAATGCTAATTAAGCCATTTCCAAAACTTGAAACCATTCATGCGATGGCTATCCCTATGCCGTACCCTCCTGAACTGATTACTGCCAATGTGTATGCACTGGGAAAAGGCCCCATCACCTTGATTGATACAGGTCCCAAGATCCCTGGTTCATTTGAATTTGTCCGGAAAAAGTTTCAGTCAGCAGGATTTGATTTTAGCGATATTGAAAGGATCATCATCACTCATGGCCATGTGGACCATTTCGGCCTGGCTGTCAGCATCTGTGAAGAAGCTGGCCACCCAATTCAGTGTTTTCTCCACGTGGAAGATACGTGGCGAGTATTGAGCAAGGACTTTCACGAGGAAATGTGGAGTACGGGAATGAAACAGTTTACGGCCATGGTTGACATGCCGCAAAAAGAGATCCAAAAGATGAGAAAGCGCTTCTCTTCATTCGGAGATTTAGCCGATCCCTTAGGGGATGTATCTCCTATGGAGGACGGAGATGAGTTTGCTGGAGATGACTACCTCCTTAAGGTAATCCACACCCCAGGGCACTCTCCCGGGGCCTGTTGCCTTTATGAGTCCCGGCAGAAGGTCTTATTTAGTGGTGATCATATTATCAAGCATATCACCCCAAATCCATTGATAGAGATGAATCGCGACAAACTCCGTGACCCTCAGTACCAGAGCTTAAAGGCTTATCTGAATTCACTCGATAAGCTTATCGGACTCGATGTGCGGTTTGTCTTTCCAGGACATGGTGAATATATAGAGGATTTACCGGGTATCATCTCAACCTATAGAGCGCACCACCAGGAGAGAACGGATCTGGTGTGGGATGCACTTAAGAAAAAATCACGACCAATTTACCATCTCATTGACGATGTATTTCCCTTTGTGCCAGAGGACGATACCTTTTTAGCGGTATCCGAAATTTTTGTCCATCTGGAGATCCTCATCAACGAGGGCAGGGCAGAGCTTGCCGATTCCGGCCCCCCAGCACTGTATCGGGCACTGTGATAAAAATTTATCATTAGTAGGATAGTTTTCACTTCTTCCCGAGAGATTAAGACATGCCTTTTGGAAAGCCTGTATCCTATAATACCAAAAAATTTACCTTGATTTCTATACCTATTTTGTTTCGCACATTAGCTAGATATGCAGTAGTTATATCACGCCTTGTAATTGGGATAAGATAATATAATCCACACTTACATTGATATCATTTATCCAATTAGTATGATTTTTTTAAGCCTTAAGAAGATATATTTCTTTAGACGATCGTGGATGTTACAAAACTGGCACAAATTTGAGAGCTACCCGCTCACTTGTTAACTTTAATCCTTAATCCTTATTATCTGTCCGGGTTTGAAATTTCCTTCTTTAATAGGCTCGGCAAAGGAATGGTGTTGTTGTATACTTACAATTTTTATTTCTCCCGCCTTTGGACCTGGCAACTGATAGGTTTGTTTATTAAAAGATGTGATATATTCACCTTTACTGAAGACTTCAAGCACAACCCCTGGCCTTAGCCCTACGTCGCTGCCGGCATTGATAATAATCTCTTTTGTATCTATAGAAACTATTCTGCCTGTCCAGACTTTCTGATTAAGTGAAAGACTGGCAGCATTTGCTGCTTCCTTGAGGATATCCGGAAGGCATTCCTTGAGAGCCCTTTTTTTTGTTTCTGTATTGCCACCTTTTTCCGTTTCTTCCGTGGTTTCCTCACTTGATAGGGTAATGTTGTCAGCTATCTCTTTGCTTAAAAGTATTGTTTCGCTGATAACATCTACTATATCTATATTCATTGATACTGTGCAACTCCAGGCTTTTTTCCTAAATGGCCATATTCCTGATTTCCCGGGGTTTAGCTCTATTGGATTGAGGGTTTCAAAGATAATGGCGTTCATGCCTCTCTCTTTGGCCTCTGTCAGTAATTCCGGATCAATTGGTTCTCCTGGCGTAAAGGAGTAAGATTTTTTCGTTTTGTTGTGAGGGTAAAGATTGAAACATCCAGTTTTTTGTAAACTTTTGGTTAACTCCTCACTTATGGTATCTATTGATTCATGTAAAGCTATCCCGGTAAGATCAGTAGCAGGTATAACCATAACCCTTTTCTTTGGCCAATCATTGTCTGGCAAAAATTGTGAGGTCAATAATGCCCTCATTCCACAGCCAGCAAGAAGCAGAAGAGAAAATAGGGCAAATATGATGAGCAGAAAATATGATCTTTTATTACTCATTCCCATTTTTTTGTTATGTGTGTTTTTTACAAGCAATAAGTAATGCGTTAGTACGATATTCTAAAGGAGTCAAACTTTCCAGTATAATCTTCCTTGATTTCATGGACCATTGTTACTCGTGCACCTGGAGGACCATGATGACACCAGTCTATTAATTTTTTCACCTCTTCTCTTGACCCTTCGGCAACGAGTTCAACACTGCCGTCGAAACGGTTTTTTACCCAACCGGTTAGATTCAATCTGGTTGCCTCATTTCTTGTTGAATCCCTGAACCAGACACCTTGCACCCTTCCTTCAATGATGAGATGAGCCTTGATAGTATCCATACTTATCCCTCGCCTGCTATCCTTATAAATTCTTCTTCACTTAAGATAGTTACAGACAGATTTTTTGCCTTGGTAAGTTTGGATCCTGGTGATTTACCTACAACGAGGTAATCTGTTTTACTGGTTATTGATGCAGATACCTTTCCCCTCTTTTCTTCAATAAATTTTTTAGCCTCAGTGCGTGTGAGAGTTGATAGGGTACCTGTCAGAACAAACAATTTCCCGGAAAAAGGGTGCTCTTTAAAAAGTTTCTTTTCTAATGGCATTTCTTCAATAGTTATTCCTGCCTCAAAGAGACGGTTAATAAAAGAGATGTTTTTTTCATTAGAAAAATAGGAAAGGATGCTATCCGCTATCTCTGGCCCTATTTCCTTAATGGATAGCAGATCTTCCTCGCGTGCCTTTTGAAGGCTGTCGAATCTCCTGAATTTTTCCGCAAGGACCGTGGCCACATGTTCGCCTACATGCCGTATACCCAGGGAGTAGATAAATTTTGACAATGTAGTTTTTTTACTATTATTAATAGCAGTAAGTATTTTATTGGCCAACTTTTCAGCCATTTTATCCAGAGGAATAAGGTTTTCCAGAGTCAGGTGATAGATATCGGCAGCATCTTTTATCAGGCCGCGAATTACCAGTTGATCTACTAATTTATCCCCAAGCCCATCGATATCCATAGCATCTTTGGATACAAAGTGTTTGATTCCCCCTGTTACCTGGGCCGGACACCCCGGGTTGTTGCATCTTATAACTACCTCGTTACCTGGTGGTACAAGCTCAGATCCGCATACTGGGCATCTATCCGGCATGTGGAACGGTTTTTCTTTGCCTGTTCTTTTTGCCTTTATTACTTTGACTACCTCCGGGATAACATCCCCAGCCCGTTGAACAATAACGGTATCTCCTTCTTTGATATCTTTTCTTTTAATCTCCTCTTGGTTATGCAAGGTAGCCCTGCTAACCTTTACCCCGCCTACCTCGACAGGTTGTAAGTGTGCCACAGGTGTGAGGGCACCAGTTCTTCCTACTTGCACATCAATTGTATAAATTTTGGTTGTTGCCTGGGTTGGTTCAAATTTATACGCAAGGGCCCATCGAGGGCTTCTTGATTTTTCTCCCAGAGTTTTTTGCACCTCAAGAGAGTTCACCTTGATAACTGCGCCATCGACCTCGTAGGGGAGATCATGTTTTATGCCCTCTAAATATCGACAGTGGGCAATGGCTTCATCTATATTTGCACATTCCTTGATGTGCTCTGTATTTACCCTCACCCCCCATGTATTAAGGGTGGTTAATAATTCAATCTGGGAGGTAAATGCCCATCCTGACACCTTCCCTATTCCATAAGAGAAGAACATCAGAGGCCGGTTGGCTGTTATATGTGGATCAAGTTGCCTCACAGAGCCGGCAGCAGCATTTCTGGGGTTGGCAAAAAGTGCTTCCCCTTGTTTTTCCCTTTCTTTATTTAATTGCTGAAAGGCCTTTTTTTCCATATATATCTCACCCCTGACCTCTATATGTTCAGGAAGTTTTGGACTATCTTGGGGTGAAAGAAGCCGTAACGGGATGGATCTGATAGTCTTTGTGTTAGAGGTTATATCTTCTCCAATATAGCCATCTCCCCTTGTTGATGCAGTTTTAAGGATACTATTCTCGTAAATAAGTTCAACTGCAAGACCATCCAACTTCGGTTCCACGGTATAGGTAATAGTATTAGAGTATTCCAAGAATCTTCTGATCCTTTTCTCAAATTCCTTAGCCTCTTTATCAGAAAAACCATTTTCCAGGCTCAGCATAGGGACACTGTGTTTGACAGAGTTAAAACCGCCCTCAATAGGTGCCCCTACCCTTTGACTGGGGGATTCTGGAACGATCAATTCTGGGTATTTATTTTCTATGTGAAGGAGACGTTGGAGAAGGTGATCATATTCAGCATCTGAGACTTCAGGATCATCAAGAATATAATAGCGATAGTTGTGATAATCTATCTTCTCTCTCAGTGCTGTTAATTCTATTTTTGCCTTTTCTATCTCCTGCATAGATATCTCTTTAATTCCCATTGTAGTGCCAATTGATAGTTGTCCCTTCTGTGTTATGGTTCATGGCTCGTGTTGGGATAAACGATGTATTAAATTTCATATCTTGTTAATCTCAACTCGCGACTAACGGCTAGCTTTCTATATTCTCATCCATACACAGACTGAGAAGCAGGCGTCCAGCCTCTCTGCTTGCCTTTTTTAGCTTACCAGCTCCAAATCCATTATGCCATTGAAGAGAAGAAAGCTCATCCGATACAATTAACAATCCTGCCAATTTTATAGAACGATAAATGGCCACATTTATAAGGGCGGACATTTCCATTTCAACAGCCAGGTATCCCCTTTTCCCATACTCTGTAACCTTTTCTGAAGTCTCACGATAGAGGGCGTCTGTTGTCCAGACTGGCCCTTTTTTAAAAGGAAGATTGGCCTTTTGCAATGCATCTTCTAACCTCTTGTTTAGAAAAGGATTTGTCTGCTTTTTCTTTTTATTCACAGGATAATGAGCGGAGGTACCTTCTTCAGATAGCGCAGTAGTAGGAATTATCAGGTCACCTATTGCAATATTTGGCTGCAATGAACCACACCACCCTACCACCCAGATTCTTTTTGCACCCAATGCTATAAGTTTTTCCATGACAATCGCCCCTTGGGGTGCTCCAAGGAGAGGTCCTGCTAATCCACAAGGGAGGCCTTTACCTTTTTTGATTATAAAGAGTTTAAATGGAGTAGCTTTTCCTTGAGTTGCCCTTTCAGCACGACTCAAATCAACTATATATTGAAGGTCTGAGGGAATGGCAACCATAATAGCATCCGGACCAAGAAGAGGTTCCCCTTTTTCCTTTGTCGGTTTAATTAATACATCGTATCCGTTCACAGGTTTCGGGTTCATTGTTCAGGGTTACCTTCCTTTTGTTAACTGTCAGCAATATTGTACATAGATAAAGCCTGACCTTATCCTGAATTTGTCCCTTACAAGCGAAGTCTGAGCACATTGGGCCTTATTTGCCTAACCATAAGTGCATAGAGGTCCAAAAGTTGATGGAATAGTGTATTATTAATTGGTCTCGAACCGTTAATCTCGATTCCATCGAGAAACCCTGAACCATGAACCGTGAACGGTTTCAATACATTATAATTACTGAAAGAGTTTTTCCCCCATAACGTGATCAATTTTAAAACCAATTATAGAAAAAATGCAACTGGAAAGAGGATAGCGAGCCCATCACCATTTTTCGAAAACAGCCTGATATCCTATGTGGACTAACAAGTTACACAATAAGGCCCTTCATTGTAAATAAGCAAGAATACCTTTCATGCTATCTGGAGTTGTGAACCTTGTTCAAGCCTCAGAAGTAATCAATTATCAAGGATTTTATTGACATAGATATGAAAAAGCAATAGCATAAAATTAATTAAGTTTTTAGGATTTTCAAATATGTTTGAATTACTAACTGAAAAACTAAGCAGGACATTCAAGGAATTACGGGGCCGGGGAAGGTTAAATGAAAAGAATATAGAAGAGGCCTTAAAACAGATCCGTCTTGCCTTTCTTGAAGCGGATGTAAACTATAAGGTTGTCAAGAATTTCCTCGAAGAAATACGACAGCGCTCCCTGGGGCAGGAGGTAATGGAGAGCCTTACCCCTGGGCAGCAGGTAATTAAGATAGTGCAGGAAGAGCTTACAAAGCTGATGGGAGAGGGGAAAAGAGATCTGAATCTTAATGATAAAAAACCCCTTAGTCTCATGCTTGTTGGGCTTCAAGGTTCTGGAAAAACGACAACGGCAGGGAAGCTGGCTAATTATATAAGAAAAAATGGGTACCATCCTTACTTGGTGCCGGTGGATACCCAAAGACCGGCTGCTATCGAGCAGCTTTGGAAGATAGGAGAGGAGATCAACATTCCGGTATATCCTACAGATAGTAAAGATCGTGTTGAAGATATTTGTCTTAAAGCCAAGGAGGAAGCATCGAAGATTGGATCTGATATTTTGGTTATAGACACAGCAGGAAGGCTTCATATTGACGAACAGCTCATGGAAGAACTTTTGAGAATCAAGGGGGTAATCCATCCTGCAGAGAGTCTTCTTGTAGCCGATGCCATGACAGGCCAGGATGCAGTGAATTTGGCTGTAAAATTTGATCAGGTTCTTGATATCACAGGGGTCATTTTATCAAAGATGGAAGGAGACGCAAGGGGTGGAGCAGCTCTTTCAGTAATGGCGGTAACGAACAAACCGATTAAATTCGTTGGTATAGGGGAGAGCATGGATGCACTGGAGCCTTTTTATCCGGATAGAATGTCTTCCAGGATTCTCGGAATGGGCGATGTTTTATCCTTAATTGATAAAGCACAGGCTGAATTTGATCAAAAGGAGGCAATTAGACTTGCACGTAAGATCAAAAAGGAAGAATTTGATCTGGAGGATTTTAAAAAGCAGCTTGGATATATTAAAAAAATGGGATCATTGGAGCAGATTCTGGGGATGATACCAGGTACTGGAAAGATGATGAAGGCAGGAAGGTTGAAGACCGATGAAAAGGAACTTGTGAGGGTAGAGGCGATCATTAATTCTATGACACCGGAAGAGAGAAGAAATCACAGGATAATAAGTGGAAGTAGGCGAAAACGGATTGCTATGGGAAGTGGAACAAGAGTAGAAGATGTTAATCGGCTTCTTAATAATTTTATTCAGACAAAAAACATGCTAAAAAAGTTTAGCCGAGGAGGTTTAAAGGGTTTATCTTCACTGGCTGGCTTCAATTAAAGCAACAGCCCAGTGATAAAAGCTTGACAAATACATCAAATTTTAGGAAAAAGTTTTTCGTAAGGGGATTGGCAAATGTGCCGTATTATTTAATTTAAAGGGGGTGAGAATCTTCAATATGACTGTACGATTAAGATTGACCAGGAAAGGGGCAAAGAAGAGACCTTATTATCGTATCGTGGCTGCTGATTCAGAGGCACCAAGGGATGGTAGATTCCTTGAGGTGTTAGGGTATTATGACCCACTCAAAGATCCGGCTCAAGTACAAATGGATGAAGACAAGGTGAGAAAGTGGATACAGAGAGGCGCTAAGGTTTCGGATACTGTAGGATCTCTTTTGCGGAAGAAGGGTGTACCCACAGTTCCTTCCCAAACGAGTTAAATGGTGTTTAATGAGAATTTCAGGTGGGGGAGAAAAATGGAAATGAAAGATCTGATTGAATACATTGCAAAGGCTCTTGTTGATAATCCGGACGATGTAAGTGTAACTGAACTTGAAGGAAAACAGACCTCAGTGATTGAACTCAGAGTAGCCAAAGAAGATTTGGGCAAGGTTATTGGCAAGCAAGGAAGAACTGCCAGGGCGATGAGGACTATACTTGGTGCAGCATCGACCAAGTTGAAAAAAAGATCTGTCCTGGAGATCTTAGAGTAGTTGAGTCACATCGATCTTAGAGATCTAATTCTGATAGGGCATGTTATTCGCCCCCATGGTATAGCCGGTCTGCTAAGGATAGTTTCTTATGCTCAATCAAGAGAAACCTTCTTCCAGGCCGGTTCTGTATTTATAGACAGACGCCATAATGAGTTTGAAGAGAGGAAGGTTATTGATATCAAACCTCACGGATCATCCTATCTATTGAGAGTATCGGATGTGAACTCAATTGAACAGGCAGAGATCTTTAAGGCTGCGAAGATATACATAAGGAAAGATTCTTTGATAAAAAAAGATGAGGATGAATTTTTCTATTATGAATTGTTAGGATTAGATGTATATTTGATAACAGGGCAATATCTTGGAGTAGTAAAGGAAATTTTTCCTACTGGAAGCAATGATGTGTATGTGGTTGAAGGTCAGGGGAAGGAGTTTTTGATCCCGGCAATTCATCAGGTTATCAAAGAGATAAACATAGCACAAAAAAGAATGGCTATTTCACCTATAAAAGGCTTGTTAGATCTTTGATGAGATTTGATATTCTTTCAATATTTCCGGAAATGTTTACTTTCCTCATTGATTATGGAATTGTTGGGCGAGCAGTAGAAAGGGGAAAGCTAAAGATAAATGTGGTGAATATAAGAGATTTTGGTGAGGGGCCACATTTGATGACTGATGATAGGCCATTTGGAGGCGGAGATGGTATGGTTATGAAACCAGAGCCGATTTTTCGGACCCTGGAATCGATTCCCAAGTTAAAGGGGAAGAGAAAAGTCGTTCTGCTCACACCTCAAGGCCAGCTTTTTGATCAGTCAATAGCTCTGAGTTTATCTAAGCTCCAGCAGATTATTTTAGTGTGTGGACGATATGAGGGCGTTGATGAGAGAGTAAGATCCAGGTATGTGGATATGGAGATATCTATTGGCGATTACATCTTGACTGGAGGTGAATTACCAGCCATGATCATTGTGGAAGCTGTGAGCCGATTGATTCCGGGTATATTGGGTGGTGAAAGATCTAATCTCGAGGAATCCTTTGAGGATTGTCTATTGGAGTATCCACAATATACAAGGCCTCGAGTCTTTAAAGGGGATGAGGTGCCACCTGTTCTATTATCAGGCGATCATAACAAAATTAGGCTTTGGAGAAGAGCACAGTCAATAAAAAGGACATTGGAGAAGAGGCCAGATTTGCTGGAAAGGGCCAATCTTAGTGAAATAGATAAATCTATACTGGAAGATGTAAAACAAAGAAAGATATAAGTGAACTAACGTTAGAATGATTAACTTCACTTAATTTTTAGGCACTTCATATTTTTAACGTATCCAACAAAACTGGATAATTATGTCCCTTTATATTGGGCTATTGCATTATCCTGTGTATAACAGGAGGGGGGAGATTATTGTTTCGGCAATAACCAACTTAGATCTCCATGATCTGGCGAGATTGGCAAAGACGTATGGAGTCAGGAAATTCTATGTTATTAATCCCCTTACAGATCAGCAAGATTTGGCTAAAAGTATTTGCCGACATTGGATAAGTGGCCATGGAGCTGACTATAATAAAGATAGGCGAGAGGCAATGTCTTTGATTTCAATTGTTTCAACGCTTGAGGAATCTTTAAAAAAGATTCAAGAAATAGAAGGCGAAGTACCGACGTTAATTGCCACTGATGCAGGGAAAGACAAAAGACAAAGAGTTACCTATGTATTGGCACGGGAGATAGTTGCCTCCAGGGGGGCGGTAATGATTTTATTTGGTACAGCATGGGGTATAGCGAAAGAACTTATTAGGAAAGTTGACTATCTTTTAGAGCCTATTTTTGGTATATCTTATTACAATCACCTCTCAGTGAGGACAGCTGCCGCAATAACCTTGGATCGTTTGTTTTCCAAGTTTGCCACGCAGGAAAGAGACAGCTAATTTGAAGCAAAGGAGAATAGTGTGATGAACGCGATTGAGATGCTTGAAAAAGAACAAATGAGAGTAGATCTTCCTCCATTTAGTCCTGGCGATAAAGTCAGGGTATATAGTCGAATTAAAGAGGGTGACAAAGAACGAATCCAGGTGTTTGAGGGAGTGGTTATTAGGAAAAGAAAAGGCAACACAGGGGCTACTTTTACTGTGCGGAAGATCTCTTACGGTGTCGGTGTGGAGAAAATTTTTCCTTTTCACTCCCCAACAATAGATAAAATAAAGGTAATTTCGAAGGGCAAGGTGAGGAGGGCAAGACTCTACTATTTACGCAAATTGAGGGGTAAGGCAGCTAGGCTCAAGGAAAAAACCACTTGATGCGATTACATAAGGATAACCAGTTCTATGAATTCCAGGCCAGACTTGCAGAGTATTCTATTGTGGCTGGCATAGATGAAGCAGGACGTGGCCCATTGGCTGGCCCTGTAGTCGCGTCTGCTGTGATTTTACCTGAAGATATTACCTTGCCTGGGGTGAGGGATTCTAAAAAAATGTCTGAGAGGGCGCGCGAGGAGGCCTTTTCCCTCATTGAAAGCAAGGCTATAGGTTTCTCCTTAGCCGTGATAAGCTCACAAGAGATTGATAAAGTTAATATTCTTCAGGCCACTCGAAAGGCTATGAAAAAAGCCGCTTTAACGCTTGATCCTCAGCCTGATTATTTATTAATTGATGGTATATATCCTGTTGACCTTCCTATTCATCAAAGGTGTATCGTAAAAGGAGACGATCTCTCTTTATCTATATCAGCAGCCTCTGTTCTCGCTAAAGTGTACCGTGATAGAATTATGTGTCAATACCATAGGTTATATCCGCACTATGGGTTTTCTTCAAACAAAGGATATGGAACACCTGGTCACATAAAGGCTATAACGAGATACGGTCCCTGCCATATTCATAGATTGACCTTTAAAGGTGTTCTTTAGTGACAAAAGAAAGGATTGCCCTCGGAAGGTTTGGCGAGGACCTGGCACGGGAAAGATTAAAAGATTGTGGATATAGGATTCTTACAACAAATTATAGGTGCCCTTTCGGTGAGATCGATGTAATTGCGAGAGATGGTGATGTGTTAGTGTTTTTAGAGATAAAAACACGCAAAAATAAATCCCTGGGTCTGGTTAAAGAGACAGTTAATATCAGGAAACAACGCCAAATTTCAAAGGTAGCCCTGGCATATATGAAATCTCACAACCTTTGGGGAAGTAAGGCGAGATTTGATGTGGTTGCGGTAGGATTACTCGATGGGGAAAAAGAAATTGAGATTATACAAAATGCATTTGAACTGGCTTACTGATTAATTAAAAATGCCTAAAGTGAGCTAAAGTTAAAAGTGAGCTAAAGTTACAATGATTTCTTTACTTAACTTTAGGCACTTTAGGCATTTTTAACCCTGGCCCAGACCTGGCCTATAATCTTAATAGGCTGAGCCAAGCACGTAGCACCTTATAGACTTAACAGTTTGATTTAAGCACGTCGCGCCAGGGCGGGCTTTAGGCACTTATCAATGATTCCCGATAAAGGCACACATGAATTACATCAAGGCAAAATCTATATTGTTTCTACTCCGATAGGCAACATGGAGGATATTACCCTAAGGGCCCTAAAAGTATTAAAAGAAGTGGGATTAATCGCGGCTGAAAGGAGAGAACATACAAGAAAGCTCTGTACATATTATACTATTAAGACACCTATCACTACCTATAATAGTCATAATCAACATTATAAAGGACGTGTACTTCTTGAGAAAGTAAAGTCAGGGCTTGATATTGCTCTAGTGAGTGATGCAGGAACGCCTGGTTTGTCTGATCCTGGTTCCAGGTTAGTGAGGGAGGCTATAGATAATCATATAAGGTTAGTGCCGATTCCGGGTGTTTCAGCTTCTTTAGCAGCACTTTCCGTTTCTGGATTACCTACAGATAGATTTATCTTTGTTGGTTTTCTGTCAAACAAGAAAGGAAGACGAAGAAAGGACCTTGAAGGTCTAAAGAGGGAGGTGCGAACTATGATTTTTTTTGAATCTCCCCATCGACTAATAAAGATGCTTACAGATATGTATGAGATTCTGGGTAATAGAGATATTGTGCTGGCCAAAGAAATGACAAAGATTTTTGAAGAGGTGAAAAAGGGTTCAGTCAGTAAAATATTATCCTCTCTCGAGGATGAGAAGGTTAGGGGTGAATATACTATTATTGTAGAAGGAGCAAAAAAGAAATCTGCCTCTATTATTGACAATTAATAATTGCCTGACTAAATTTAAAAAATCATGGAAGAAATACGATTGCTAAAAGTAATAAATGAGCTTGGAATACATGCGCATGCAGCTGGTCAGATAGTAGAGCTGGCTGGTAAATATAGGGCAAAATTATTTTTACAAAAGGATTCTCGAGAGGTGGGTGGTTCAAGCATTTTATCAATTCTTTCGCTTGCGTGCCCCAAAGGTAGTGAAGTTAGAGCCAGAATAGTTGGAGTTGGTGCCAAGAAATTCATGGATGAGCTCGAAAGGCTTTTTAAAAATAAATTTGGAGAGACCGAACGAGGACAATATCGACCGAGAAAAAAGACAGTGAAAATGAAAGGGTTTCCTGTTTCTCCTGGTATTACCATTGGGAAAGCACATCATTTAGATAGATCGAGGACGACGGTTTTCTATAGGAAATTGATTAGCAAGAAAGAGGTAGAAAGAGAAATTGATCGTTTTAAACATGCTGTGGACATGGCAAAGGAACAGATCCAAAAGTTTAAATCCAATATCCCGGAACAGGTAAAGGGATATGCCTTTGTCCTGGATACTCACTCAATGATTCTGGGTGACAGTCTGATTTTTGATTCGACCATACAAAGAATCCAAAGGGAGAAGGTTAATGCAGGGTGGGCCTTAAAAAAATCGGTAAATACTATCCACCAGCTTTTTAAAAAGGTTGAGGATGAATACATTGGCCGTAGAATGGACGATGTAGATAGTGTAAGTGAAAGAGTATTAAGTAATTTAACAGGAGTTGACCCGGATAGCCTGACAGAGATTAAAAAAGAGGTTATCATTGTAGCCCATGTTCTTTCGCCCTGTGATATTGTTGAGATCAATGTAAAGCATGTAATGGGTATTTTGACAGATGTTGGAGGTCGAACATCACATATGGCCATTATGTCTGAAGCCCTTGAGATACCGGTAGTTGTTGGATTGGAAAGCGCTACCGATATAATCGTGGATGGCGATCTTTTGATCGTTGATGGAAATACAGGCGATATTATTATTAATCCTGATCCTGATACCATCATTACTTATGAAGACAAGAAAAAACGGTATTATAAATATAAATCTGCCATAGATAGGGTCAGACATCTGCCTGCTGAGACCTCGGACGGATATAAGATAACAATCAAAGCGAATATTGAATTTTTAGGGGAGACAAAGGCGGCAATTGAGAATGGTGCCGAAGGCGTAGGTCTTTATAGGACAGAATATCTGTACATGATTAAGAATAATTTTCCAGATGAACAGACCCTTTTTGATGACTATAGCCAGATAGCTAAAATGGTAGCACCTAATCCAGTTACCATAAGAACTCTGGATATCGCAAGTGATAAGATGATGACATCAGATTCAGAGATAGGGGCCAGCAAGGAGGATAATCCTGCCCTTGGTCTTCGGTCTATTCGGTTTTGTCTAAATGAGCGAAATGTATTTAAAACCCAGTTAAGGGCCATATTACGGGCCAGTGTATATGGTAATTTCAGATTAATGTTCCCAATGATATCAGGTTTGGGGCAATTTCTGGAGGCAAAGAGGGTTTTAAAGAGCGTTATGCGCTCGCTTGATAGAGAGGGAATTGAATATAATAGAGAAATACCTATTGGAATTTTGATTGAGATCCCTTCTGCAACATCGATTGCAGATATTCTTGCAAAGCATGCTGATTTTTTTTCTATAGGAACTAATGATCTGATTCAATATGCATTAGCAATAGATAGAGACAATGAACATGTTGCCCATCTCTATGAACCTTTTCATCCAGCTGTTTTGAGAATGATACACCAGGTGGTCGAGGCAGGCAATAATGAGGGGATTGATGTATCTCTGTGTGGTGAAATAGCCGGTGATCCTCTTGCTATTTTAATACTCCTTTCTTTGGGATTAGAGGAATTTAGCATGAATATCGGCTCTATCCCGCTGATCAAGAAAATGATCAGGATGTTGCCATTACGGGAGGTGAGGGATCAATTTAAGGGCATATTGCAGTTACCCACCAGTGAGAAGGTTGAGAGTTTTGTCTTAAAAAAGGCACAGTCTCTCCTTCCCGATATTTTTAAGGACGATGTTTTGAGATATAGGACAACAGGTATCGGGTAGGCAGGTGATAGATGCAGAAAAAAATCCTGTGCCAGAACAGAAAGGCCAGACATGACTATTTAATTGATGAGATCTATGAGGCAGGAATTGTTCTTTCTGGACCAGAGGTTAAATCTTTGAGGGAGAGTCGTGCCAGCCTGAAAGATACCTATGCACGGATCAAAGACGGGGAGCTCTTTTTATACAATATGCACATTACACCGTATCCTTTTGCCCATAATTTGAATCTTGATCCGATCAGGACAAGAAAGCTTCTCATGCAAAAGAGAGAAATCAAGAGGTTGATAGGAAAGACAGAGGAAAAGGGATATTCTTTGATCCCATTATCGATATATCTTTTGAGAGGTATAATCAAGGTAGAGCTCGCTCTGGCTAAGGGTAAGAGAAAATATGATAAGAGACATGCCTTAAGAGAAAGGGAGATGAAAAGGGAGTTAGACCAACTGAAGAAAAAGGATACTACATAAGATATATTGATTTTACTATACATTTATGCTTTAATAAGAATAGCTCATTGAAAACTGGGGGCGAAACGGCTTCGACGGGGATAAAAAAGCTTAAGTTGCATACCGAGGTTCTGTTTGCTCGTTAAACAGGCAGAAAACAATAAACGCAGACGATTATGCGTATGCTTTAGCCGCTTAAAGGGCTAACGTCCTTCCATTTTTTTCCTGTGAGAATGGATTTGGGCGCCGACTAACAGGATAGCTAACCCGAGGAACCTGAATCTCAGGAAGGTGAAAATTTTTTCAGGTTAGTTTCTTATTCATCTTGCCCGAAAGGGGTCTAAGGAGCGAACATTAAAGTTCGGGCTATGTATGTAGATGCTTAAGTGGAATATTTTCGGACGGGGGTTCGACTCCCCCCGCCTCCACCATCTACCAATCAATTCATACATTTTTATCTCCCTACTTTGTGTTACCAACTCAAATCCTGTAACTATTTCTTGTGGTTAATCAAAACGTTGTGATTATCTTGTTGAAATTGCGCGGTACACAATGATTCCTACGCATTTACTTATTCCTTTCATATTTTTTTTATTTTTTTTATTTCTTAAACTATGGCACGGTGTAATGTTATAGTGGTTGTTGGCCGTATCTCATAAGGCTTTATGCTCGCAGAGAAGAAGGTATGGTGTATGAGGATTGAAGGGCGCATCAAGGAGTTGATTCTGAAAATGGGTTGCAAAAATCAAGTATAATGACTATAATATAGATTATTGAAATATTTCATAATTTTTAAAGATGTTACTATGGGGTAGGTGAATGGAATTTGAAGATAATTTAAAAGAAGAGAAAGAGCAGAAAATTCCTAATCAAAAGGAACTTGAGAAGGAGCTTAGCGACTATCTTTCCAAGAAATACGGTGATCGGATAAAGATAATATCTCCTATCCTCTTTCCTCAGAGTGATCCAAAAAAAACAGATGAAGGCGGAAAGGCTGGCTCCAAGAAGGATGGCGTTCCTGCTTTTGATATGAAACCCGAGGAATTAGATTCCTATTTGGATGGATATGTAGTTAAGCAAAATCAAGCCAAAGGAGTGCTGGCTACAAAAATCTGCACCCATTTCAACCGGATAAAATCCCTGGTTAAACGATCTAAAATAGAAAATCCCTTTTCTGTGGGGATGATTAAAAACAATATCCTTATGATAGGCCCAACAGGAGTTGGCAAGACATATTTGATAAAATTGATTGCCCAAAAGATAGGTGTTCCATTTGTTAAGGGTGATGCTACCAAATTCAGCGAAACAGGTTATGTAGGGGGTGATGTCGAGGATTTGGTAAGGGATCTGGTGTATGAAGCTAATGATGATATAAAGCTGGCCGAGAATGGTATTATTTACATAGACGAGATCGACAAAATTGCTTCCAGCCAAAATATTATCGGCCATGATGTTTCAAGGACAGGGGTACAAAGGGCCCTCCTAAAACCAATGGAAGAAACTGATGTAGACCTGAAGGTTCCTCACGACCCAATCTCGCAGATACAGGCTATTGAACATTACCGAAGAACCGGGAAAAGAGAAAAGCAGGTTGTAAATACAAAAAATATACTTGTTATTATGAGTGGTGCCTTTGAAGGATTACCAGATATCATCAAGAAAAGGCTCAAACGCAAAGGTATAGGATTTGAGGCAGATATCCATTCCACTGAAGTGGATATGGATATTCTTAAAGAGGTAAGGGCACATGATCTTATCGAGTTTGGATTTGAGTCCGAGTTTATAGGTCGCCTCCCAGTAATTGTTGTTCTTGATGAGCTATCAAAGAATGACCTTGTAGAAATTCTTAAAAATCCAAATAATCCTATTATCCTCAGCAAGAAAAGGGATTTTATGGCATATGGTATTAGTATTCAGTTTGAAGATAACGCACTTGAAGAATTATCAGAGATGGCTGCTCAGGAGAAGACAGGAGCAAGGGGTTTAGTCAGTGCCGTTGAGAGAACCCTTATGCCTTTTGAAAAGCATCTTCCTTCTACTGTTGTAAAGAAACTGTTGGTGACTCCGGAGCTTGTTGAAAACCCAGCGCAAGAGCTTAAACGAATTGAATCGGATGAGGATATGAGTGATCCTCAGATGAAAGAACGATTTGAAAGAGCAGTTGAAAATGAAAAAAAGAGAACAAACAGGGCTGTAGCGGGGAGGGCAAAAGAATTTCAGGCACAATCGGATTTAAAATTATACGAAGAGAGGGTAGAATTGATTGCTGAACAGGCACTTAAATCTATATCTGATATTGATTCTGCTTTTATAGATTTTAAGGAGATGTACAATCTGGTGAAGGACCATAATGAAGGTTTGTTTTCCCAGTTAGGAATGAATGTCAGTTTAGCAGATAGTGCTATTGATGAGATAATAAGGATTTCTATTGTTCAGGATAGGGATATTAACGAGATATGCCTTAACTTGGCTAATGAATTGGAGTATGGGCTTAAATTAGTGAGAGATCGGATTGGCTTGGGAGCCTTTACTATTACCAGAGAGGCAGTTGTAGATCCGGAAAAATATATCGATAGCCTGATCAAAAAATATTATAGGCAAGATTCGATGATATCCTAAGCCAATTATTACCTACCCCACTCATCCCAATCGGAGAAGGTATACCTTTAAGCATGAAGGCCTTCCACCAATAAGAAGACCTGAAATTATGACACAAAGATGAGTTCAAAATTCATGCAGAACTTCTCAATCGACCTACCATGTTATTCACAGGGAAAAGCAAGATAAAGGAGAATAAAAATGATAATTAGACCCAGACGTCTTAGACGAACTTCTACTATCAGAAGAATGGTGAAGGAGACATGTATCAGAGTGGATGACCTCATTTTTCCCATATTTGTGAAACATGGCAAAGGAGAAAGAGAGCCCATTCCATCTATGGTCGGCCATTATCAATTATCAGTTGATGAACTGGTCAAGGAGGCTGAAGAGGTGTGGTCTTTGGGGATACCAGGTATCATTCTTTTTGGTTTACCAAGGGTGAAGGATAAGTTGGGAAGTGAGGCATATGCGAGGGATGGAATTGTTCAGAAGGCTGTAGCCGCAGTTAGGGAGAGAGTGCCGGAACTGGTTGTTTTAACAGATGTCTGTCTATGTCAGTACACAGATCATGGTCATTGCGGGATCATAGAAGATGGTCGAATAGATAATGATGCTACCCTTGACATACTTTCTCGTGTAGCCATTTCACATGCTGAGGCAGGTGCTGATTTTGTTTCCCCTTCGGATATGATGGATGGAAGGGTAAGGGCGATTAGGGAAACCCTTGAGAGAGATGGATTCAAGGATACTGGGATACTGGCATATGCGGTGAAATATGCATCCTCCTTTTATGGGCCATTCCGCGAGGCCGCAGATTCAAAACCCCAATTTGGTGACAGGAAGAGTTACCAGATGGATCCGGCTAATGCCAGAGAGGCTATTAAGGAGGCGTTATTAGATATTGAAGAGGGGGCAGATATCATTATGGTTAAACCAGCATTGCCTTATTTAGATATAATCCACCAAGTTCGGGCACGTATCCATCTTCCTGTAGCAGCGTATAATGTGAGTGGAGAATATGCCATGGTTAAGGCAGCTGATCAACTGGGTTGGATAGAGGGAGGAGAGGTAATGATGGAGATGCTCCTTTCTATCAGGAGGGCTGGCGCTGACCTCATCCTGACTTATTTTGCCAAAGATGCAGCCAAGATATTGAATACGCATGAAAGCATATATACCGGAAAATGATCAACTAAGGATAGTAGCGTGGGAAGTTACCAGGTCATGCAATCTCAATTGTGTCCATTGCCGAGCATCATCACAATTTGGCCCCTATCCACAGGAGTTGGATACTATCGAGGCAGAGAAGGTATTAGACCAAATAAGAGAAGTTGGTCAACCTATTATAATCCTTACAGGTGGAGAACCTCTTCTAAGGAAGGATATTTTTACCCTCGCTGACTATGGAACAAAAAAGGGTCTGAGAATGGTCATGGGTACCAATGGGACCCTGATTACACCTGATAGTACAAAGAAGATACAAGATTCTGGAATTAAGCGGGTAAGCATATCTCTCGATGGATCTACAAGGGAGAGCCACGATGCATTTAGACAGGTTGATGGAGCCTTTGATAGAGCAATAAAAGGGATCGCATACCTAAAAGAGAGAGGAATCGAATTTCAGATCAACACCACCATAACTAAATACAATTTATTTGAGTTAGAAGATATTTTTGAACTTGTCGTGAGGCTTGGGGCTATTGCACACCATATGTTTTTGCTTGTTCCTGCTGGAAGGGCTCAGGATATGGTAAGTCAAGAGCTGAATGCCAAGGAATACGAAGATACCCTGCACTGGTTTTATCAACGGCATGATAAGACGACTATTCAACTTAAAGCTACGTGTGCACCTCAATACTATAGAATCATGAGACAGGAGGCACATCGAAAAGGAAAGAAGGTGAATAGAGAAACCTATGGCCTCGATGCAGTAACACGGGGCTGCCTGGCCGGGACTTCCTATTGTTTTATATCTCATGAAGGTATTATTCAACCCTGTGGCTACCTGGAGGTGAATTCTGGAAATTTAAGGGAATCTACCTTTTCTGATATATGGATGAATTCTTCCGTTTTTACTGATCTTAGAGATTTATCTAAATATAAGGGAAAGTGCGGACGATGTGAATATATTACTGTTTGTGGTGGTTGCAGGGCAAGGGCCTATGCATTTAGTGGGGATTATTTATCTGAAGAGCCATTATGTGCCTATACACCACATAGTTGAAGGTTTTTTGGAGTTTGTGATTCGCTGTCAGTGGTCAGCTATGTATGTTTTTGAAGACACTTAAATGAATGAGGAGCTGTCATTTTCCTCGTTGGTATCTCTTTGAATCTCCTGATATTTTGTTTTTTCTCAATGGAGTACTGAAAACAGTCAACTGACATTACCGAAGGCTTTGTTATGGATGATATTGACAGGAAACTTTTAAACGAAATCCAATCTAACTTCCCTGTCACCCAAAGACCATATAAAGATTTAGGGGTTCGGTTGAGCTGCTCTGAGGACAATATTCTGACGCGTATCAAGAGTTTAAAAAAAGAGGGAATTATTAGGCGGATAGGCGGAAACTTTGACTCTCAAAGGATTGGTTTTACCACTACGCTCTGTGCAGCTAGGGTCCCAGATGATACGATCGAGGAATTTGTGAGAGTGGTTAACAAATATCCTGGAGTAACTCATAACTATCTTAGGGATCACCATTATAATATATGGTTTACTTTTGTGGCCCCTAATATGAAAGTGATAGACAGATATATAGAGGAAATAATGAAGCATACTGGAGTAGAAGAAATTCTTAATTTACCAGCGGTGAAAAGATTTAAAATATTAGTCAATTTTTATCTCGTTTGATTTATAATTGATAGGAGGGGCTTTAGTACGTAGTCTATAAGCTAATAGGGTTGATCAGGCTTATATCCTTTGGTAGCGAGGGTTTCAAGGATAAGTGCTTCTTCTTCATCACTCATCAATCCCTCTTCTTTGAGTAATTCTCCAATGCCATCTTCTCTTAAGGCATCTATAGATAATATTTTTTTATTACTTTTGCCTCTCGTGGAGAATATAGTGTATTCTAAGGTATATGTTGATTTTTTAAGTAACCTTATATTTCCTATACCCCGTCCCGTTATTATGATATGGTAGCCCAGCAGAAAATAGAGGATTGCTCCGCCAATAATCAAAAGAGTAAATTTTTTCTTTAATGACATGGCCATCAATATATCCTGGAGACTCTCATACATATGGTGGGCGATGCGGGACTCGAACTCGCGACCTCTGGTTCCGGAGACCAACGCTCTATCCACCTGAGCTAATCGCCCACGTAGTTTTTATAAAATATTTAACTTAGAAGATCAAGAATGAATTTTTTTTATTGAAATTTCTCTATTAGGATATATATATTTTATAATTAAAAATATTTACTTTGATACAAAAGAAAACGTATCAATAACAAAATAGAAATAAAGCTGAAAAATAAAAAGATTTTTTATAAAGATTTTTATTGCTTTTATTGCTTTTTTTAGTTATTTCTTAAAAGTTATGCTTTTTCGTTATGCCAGCGTAGCTCAGAAGGCAGAGCAACTGATTTGTAATCAGTGGGTCGGGGGTTCGATTCCCTTCGCTGGCTTCGATATGGATATTTGAGGAGAGGTTCCCGAGTGGCCAAAGGGAGCAGACTGTAAATCTGCCGGCTCAGCCTTCGGAGGTTCGAATCCTCCCCTCTCCACCATTCATAGAATAATATTTGTTTAATAACTGACTTTATAAACCTAAGGCTTATTAAAAAGCGGGAATAGCTCAGTTGGCTAGAGCGTCAGCCTTCCAAGCTGAGGGTCGCGGGTTCGAACCCCGTTTCCCGCTCTATTTATTGGTTTTAAGTAATTAACTGCCCACGTAGCTCAGTTGGTAGAGCACATCCTTGGTAAGGATGAGGTTCACCGGTTCAATCCCGGTCGTGGGCTCCAGTTTTGAATGCCTCTATTTTTAAGGTAAACTTCGGCTATTAAAAGATTATGAATAGTTAATTAAGGAGGTAACGACAATGGCCAAAGAAAAGTTTAAGAGGACAAAGCCCCATGTAAATGTCGGCACCATCGGTCATATAGATCATGGTAAGACGACGTTAACATCGGCAATGACTCTCTGTTTATC
>Ga0307378_10002634_pt1 | contig 27108 bp, 19 predicted proteins | sample UN1MG_FD_202238 | JGI IMG/M metagenome (GOLD analysis project Ga0307378, IMG submission 202238) | Soil microbial communities from Risofladan, Vaasa, Finland - UN-1 | ecosystem: Environmental > Terrestrial > Soil > Coastal area > Acid sulfate soil | place: Finland: Risofladan, Vaasa | collected...
ATTACCTCAACTCTATGGGGATCATCTTTTTCCACTCTTACTGAAATGGTAAGTTCTCCTTTCTTACCAGCCATTGCCTCGCAGGCATTTAAAATCATATTCAAAAATACCTGTTCCAGCTGGACGCCAATCCCTTTTATCTTCGGCAAATCCTGAGGAATGTCTTTATTTACATTAATCCCTCCATGGATAATTTGATACTGGGCTAAACTCAATGCATCTTCCATTACAGGATTCAAGTCTACCTGCTCAAAATCCCTGTCCGCAGGCTTGGCATAACCCCTTATTCTCTGGACAAGGTCAGCTGCCCGGTGAGCAGTATCTATTACTTTATTCATCCTGTCTTCCATCGCTTCCAAGGCCTTTTTACCTTTTTCAGTCAGATTCTCCTGAGTGAAATCTTCTTTTATATCACGGAGGCACAATTGACATCCCAGGCTAATAACCCCTAAAGGGTTATCTATTTGATGGGCAAAGCCAGCAGCCAACTCACCTATGGAAGAAAGCTTAGCTGCCTGAAGTATTGTCGCTTGAGCCTCTTTAAGTTCCTGATAGAACTGAGCATTCTCAATTGCTAAACCCGCCTGCCCCGCCAAAATCTTAAACATCCCTAAATCATCAGGCGTGTAAATCTCTTTGGAACGCTTTGTACCCAACACCAAAAAGGCGACCAGCTCTCCACCAAGAAAAGCAGGCAATAGTACAGCCGCTCCCATACTTCTCAATTGTGCTTTAATTTCTTTCAGATGTTCAGGCTCGTTGGTCTCAAAATGACTGATAACTTCCTCTCTTAAGAGAGGTCTTGTATCTCTGTTTTTGGATAATATCCGAATTAAAGGAGCATCCTGGGATAGAGAATCCCCAAACTGTCTTCTTCTCTCCTTGCCATAGTGGACCTCCCGCACATATTCATTAGCTTTTCCGTCCAATAAATAGATGCGGGCATGACTGATTCCGATTTCCCTGGTCACATTGCGAATGATTAAAACCAAAAGACCACGTAAGTCCTTGGTTAAAGTCATCTGTTTTGCTAGGTCTATTAAGTTTTGTTGGTATATCCTTTGTTTCTTTAAAAGGACTCTATTAGCCCTCTCCTGAAAGTAATGATTTATACTGGGGGCAACAAAAGCGAGTAATTCACACGCAGCCACACCAGCCGGTACAACCCACCAATAAGCACCAAAGTGCCGATATAAAAAAGAGCGATGGAGAATCAGAAGGAAAGGTGGAATTCCTAAAAAGATAGAGTAGATAGTTGTAAATATCGCCGTCTTGGTAACCGCCACATTAATATTCATAAGACGATAAGTCACGATGGCATACGCGACTATTCCAAGAGATACTGAGATAAGAATATTCATATAAGGTGGGAAATGTATGTTGTACCACATTGGCCAGTTCGTTGCTCCACCCAAAAACCCAACTATGGCTGCCGCCAGGAAATAACGTATTTGTTCTCTTTTGAATCCAGAGGCTTTTCTATATCCTTTTAACAGAAAGTTAAAGCCATAAAAAAGTTGAAAGAACCAAAAAGATAAATAAACGTGAAAAAGATTGGTAGGGATTGGCCAAAAACCAAGACCATACCTTGGCACTAAACGTGTATATAATAGAGAAGATAAATTCAATAGGATAAACATAAAATTAATCGCATAACAAGCTATGAGAAATTTTCTTTTCCTATGCAATATCCCAAGGAAAGCAAATACAAAATGAAGGTATGTTACATTGATGAGAATAATTCCCACAATAAGAATTCTAAACCAAAACAGAGCGTAAGCTTCATTGTTTGCAAATTGCCAAAGGAAATATCCAAAACTATAGAGAGCAATACTTAAACTCAAGGCAAAATATGTTATATTTTGGATACCCTTTCTATTTTTTGACAGAACAAACGTGCCCAAGGAAAGATTACAAATTGTATTGAGAAGACCACTAAAACCTAAGAGCGTCATGTCTTAACCCTCTTAATAAATTAGCATTTCGTTATGGTTAGAAAAAGGATTATTTGCGAATCATCCCGTACCGTGTCAATGGAAAAATTATCTATTCCTGAATTCTTGACTAGGTCAGATAATTTTTCTCTGTTCCTCGGAATAAAAGCCCAATCACAAAACCAATCAGGATCTAAAGGTTTGTACTTATCGATATCTTTATGTGTAATAATGAGTCTTCCGCCGGGAGACAATAATCCAAAACAGAAACGAATTAACTTTTTCAAAATCCTATCGGGCAAATAATCGGCCAACCCAATGCTATAAACCAAGTCTTGCTTTCCCATCAACCCAGAATAATATGAAGGTTTATTTACGATATCTAAAATATTCTCTTTAGAAAATTTAATCTCGATATTTCTAGGTAATTTTCCCAATGAATCTTTGGCAAACTCCAGTGCGTCTCCATCCTGGTCCACAAACTCAAAAATAATTCTTTTTTTATAAACACCTGAGGTAGATAACAATTCTTTGATTTCTCTACATGAACCGCAAGCAAGATTTAATATTCTCACGCTAGGAGAAGACGACCTACTAATAAATTCACTTAAAATGACTTTCATTTTTTCTTTGCGCTTTCTTACTGCTACAGCATATTTATTACTAAGAAACGATTTATCAAAATAATGTCCTATTTTTTCTGAAACGGGTTGATTATTATAAATAGCTTCCAATAATTCGTAATCTCCCGGGTAACCCAGCGGCTTATCATTTGCCCTTTTCACTATCAGGCTTTGATATACAAAACCTCCTACTATCAATCTAAATCTTCTTTTTATTTCTTTCAAAATTATTGAACTACCAACTATTCCCTCTAATTTATCCGCTTTCTTAAGAATTTCATCATTGAGCCTGTTTAATTCAATTTGTCCGGATTTAGTCGGACCTGTTTGATGTATCTCTCTTTCTAAACTTACTAATTTTGCCAAATAATCTTTGAGCTCTTTAATAAAAAATCTTTTCACTTTTTCTGCACTTGCCGGATCAGCAATCAACCTGATAATGCGGTTTGCCTGTTCAATAATAAAATTATCATTTAAGTACAAAAGTTTTTTAAGGGTAAAAAGCTGTTCAATGTCTAATTTTAAGAACTTGAACCCATACAGGAATTCTCTCTTCTTTGTCTTCGGAGCAGTCCACATCAATTCAACCGGTATAGCTCTATTCAGTGCATCGTAGGTAGATTCTATATTAAGAGACAATCTGGGAGAGCCATTTAAGGGTTTCTCCAAAATAAGGTCCACTCCCGATTCGTTTAAATTGACAATTTTCCCTTTAATACTAGTAGAAATATTTTTTTCCAAATCCTTGACCCTAACCTTAACTGGCAAATGCACGGTAAAACGAGGAGAACTTCTCCTTTCAGGAGATTTCCTTTTACCACCCCTAACAGCTGGTGATTTCCTTCTATCTGGAATTAACCAAACAGGTATTTCCATACGAATAGAACCCCCTTATTTATTCCAATTTGTGCCTCTCACAAAATTATTTTCTCGTAGGAGAACTTGGTTAATTTCTCCAAAAAGCACTATTTTTATCCTCTTTTCAAGCGGGAGAAGATCTATTCTTCCCCCTTATTATTTCCTCTCCCCTCTGGGGAGGATTAAGCCTGCCCATGCTCCCTGCCCGTCCCGAGCCTTAAGGGCCTGCCCATTCTGGGCCTTAACGGTCAAGAGTGAAACAAAAAATGACTCTGACCCCTTTTTTGAAAAAGTACCTGTCACTTTTTTATCTTTTGAATCTTCTATCCAGCTCTTCCCTGGTCAATTTAATCATCGTTGGCCTGCCATGGGGACAGATATGAGGAGATTCGCACCTATTGAGTCTCCTCAAGACTTCGTCCATCTCTCTATTGTTCAAGCTCTGCCCGGCCATAATTGCTGCCCGGCAAGCCATAATTTTAAATATATCAGAAGAGATTTCTACAACCATTTTCTTACTCTCTTTTCTTTTCACTTCATCAGAAATCTCATCAATAAGGTCTATGATAAATTGCTTTTTAATTTCTTTTCCCAGGATATGTGGCGTGGCTTTTACCAGGAAAGAATAGCGTCCAAACTGTTCCACTTCAAAGCCCAATTTGGAGAAAAGGTCTGTGTTCTCTATCAATACCTGGACATTATGAGGAGGTAGTTCAAGCTGGATGGGAAATAGAAGGCGTTGCGACTCTATTTTTTGGTCTTTATAGTCATCTTCCAGCTGTTCAAATAGGATTCGTTCCCAGGCTGCATGCTGGTCCAGAATTACTATTCCATCTGCACTGCGAGCAACTATGTACAGGTTATCTAATTGTCCCAGCGCCACCATCGCTTCTTTCTTCACCTCTATTCTCTTTTCTGGCTCAGGAATGTGGAACTTCTTTGGCTGGAACAACTCCTCTGGAGAAATCGATCCCTGCCACTTCTGGCTTTTCACTAAATAGTCTTTCATTGCTTCTTCAATTCTTCTTTTCCGAAAAGACGAACCTTCAGGATAGGTAGTCTTCTCCTCTATTTCCACCATTGTGACTTCTTTATGTAGATTTTGCTTGATAGTCTGCATAACAATTGTGTGTATCGTTGGCTCGTTGACAAAGCGCACTTCCTTTTTTGTGGGATGAACGTTTACATCAACCAGAGATGGTCCAATCTCTATGGAAAGGAAAACACCTGCGTGGCGTGAGGGTGGCAGAAAATCCTTATATCCTGCCCAGGTAGCGTGGCTGATTAGTCGGCTACTAATTGCCCGTTTATTTACGAATAAAAATTGGTGTTGGCGATTAGTATAAGAAAGATTAGGTTTGGTAATGAAACCGGAAATTCTCAAAAACTTATTTTCAAACTGCAGGGGAACGAGGTCCTCCACTATTTTAGTTCCGTATAGAGAAGCGATTCTTTCCAGTAAGGTCTGTTCTCGGGGAAGATTCTTTATGATATGTCGACCGTCCTCTTTTAATTCAAAACTTACCTGGGGATGAGACAGGGAGAAATTCTGAACTGCTCTGGTTATCTGCCTACTCTCTGTGGAATCTGCCTTCAAAAACTTCAGGCGCGCCGGGACATTAAGGAAGAGGTCTTCCACTATTACTGTAGTTCCCGGCGGACTTCCTGCTTCCAGTAGTTCAAAAGAATTACCCTTGACTTTTGCCTGACAACCTACAGGACTCTCTTCACTCCGGGTAAGTAAAGTCAAATTAGCTACAGCTGCAATTGAGGGTAGAGCCTCTCCGCGAAATCCTAAAGTGCTAATTGACTGAAGATCTTCTAACTCCTTTATCTTACTGGTAGCATGGCGCTGAAGAGCCAATTCAGCATCTTCTCTGGACATGCCCGAGCCGTCATCAATTACCCGGATTAATTTCTTTCCCCCTCTTCCTATTTCTATGGTAATATGCTTTGCCCCGGCATCCAGAGAGTTTTCTACCAGTTCCTTGACAATCGATGCTGGTCTCTCCACAACCTCTCCAGCAGCTATCTTGTTTATCACTTCTTCAGATAAAATTTCAATTTTACCCGCCATTTTGGTCTTCTCCAAAATTTGTAAGTAGTGTAGCCCCTTGTGGGCGTAAGTAGTGTAGCCCTTCATGGGCGTAATGTTTATAGGGGTAGTGTAGCCCTTTATGGGCGTAATGTTTACGGGGACAATCCCCTACACTACCTAGGTTGCTAATTCGGTCGAGTGCTCTTCAGAGTGCCAATTTAATTTTTATATCTGTTAATTTCCACTTTTATCGGCTTGGCGCACAATTGATAGTAAGTACATTCTGCAGAACATATCTTTTCCTCGCCCATCATTCTTCTTGTTTCGCAAAGGTCGAAAGCATCCGCCATCATGTTGATGCGTTTCTTAACTTCCGCCCTTATTTTAGTGAAGGCAATAACAATTAAATATGTCTTCTCTTTCCCTTCAACCCGAACTATTTTCCCCTCCACATCCTTCAATTTCAGACCATCCAGGTTGAAATTCAAATTGATAGAAGCATCTACAGGAAGGGATAGAAAAGTTATGAGCGCCATGCCCCCAGCACTTACATTGTAGATGATTGCCGGAATTTCTTTCTTCAGTTTCGCTTCCGGCGATTCAACCAGAGCCTCCTTGACAACCGTTACTGTGGGAATCCGTCTATGCTTTCTTCTTTCCTTTACCATACTCAATTCCCCCCTTTCTTTACCTTCTTCTTCAACTCCTGCAGCTTATTCAACGCCTCTATTGGCGTCATCTCTTCTACTTTTATCTCCTTCAATTCCTTAAGGAGACTCCGCTCTGCTTCAGCAAATAGAGAAAGCTGCTTTGCCTCTTTTTCCACTTTCGCCAATTTAGGCATTCCATCTTCCCGGTAAGAATTCTTCTCCAAATCGTAAAGTATCTCTTTTGCTCTTTCTAACACCTCCTTTGGCAGCCCAGCCAGCTGAGCTACGTGGATTCCATAGCTCTTATCCGCGCTCCCTTCTATCAATTTGCGTAAGAAAATGACCTTGTCTCCCCATTCCCGAACAGCAAAATTGTAGTTCTTCACCCCTGATAGGGTCTGCGCCAGCTCGGTCAGCTCAAAATAGTGGGTAGCAAATAGAGTCCTGGGACCCAAGGGTCTTTCAGATTCACCAGAGGCCTGCGTTCCTTTTGCCATACTGTTCAGGTATTCCACTGCTGCCCAGGCAATGCTGATGCCATCAAACGTGGACGTTCCCCGACCAATCTCATCCAGGATAAGAAGGCTCCTGGAAGTTGCATTGTTCAGGATATTGGCAGTCTCAATCATCTCCACCATAAATGTAGATTCGCCCCGGGAAATAGTATCCCTGGTGCTGATGCGGGTGAAGATACGGTCAACTATGCCAATTGTCGCCTCTTCAGCAGGAACAAAGCTCCCCATCTGTGCCAGAAGAACAATCATCGCTACCTGGCGAATATAGGTAGATTTTCCCGCCATATTTGGACCGGTAATAATAAGAACTTGATTCTCACACTCATCCAGATATGTATCATTAGGGATGAACTTCTCGCCAATCAGCATCTTTTCCACAACAGGGTGGCGACCTGCTTTAATGGAGATAACCTCCCCATCATTCAAAATAGGCTTTGTATAGTTATTATTTGCTGCAACTTCCGCAAGACAATTCAGAACGTCTATCTCGCCAATCGTCCTCGCCACTTCCTGAATCTTTCTCGCCTCACCAATCACTCTCTTCCTTATATCCTGGAATATCTCATATTCCAGTTCCACCTTTCTCTCTTCTGCCCCCAGAATAAGTACTTCCTTCTCTTTCAATTCCGGGGTAACGAACCTTTCCGCATTAACCAGCGTCTGTTTCCTGATATAGTCCTCAGGAACCTGTTTTAGATTGGATTTGGTAATTTCAATATAGTAACCAAAGACACTCGTATATCCAACTTTTAACGAATTTATCCTTGTCCTCTTCCTCTCCTTTGCCTCAAGCTCAGCAACCCACTCTTTCCCTCCCCGGGCAGCCTGGTGGAGCTTATTCAACTCTTCATTATATTCCGGCCTGATAATCCCGCCTTCCTTGATTGTAGGAGGTGGTTCAGGAACTATCGCCTTCTCAATCAAATCAACAATCTCCTTCAAATCATGCAGTTCCTCGATGAGTTCCAGAACCATCCGGCTCTTAAGTCCCTCTACCACCTTTTTTATACCCGGAATCAGTTTAAGTGAATTCTTAAGACTCACCATGTCCCGGGCATTAGCCGTCCCGCAACACAGGCGACTTATCAATCTTTCTAAATCAAAGATCTTTTTAAGAACCTCCCCAACCTTTCCTCTGGTTATAGAATTGGAAAAGAAGTCCCCAACTCCTTCCTGACGTCCTCTTATTCTCTCCACATCCGTAAGAGGCTCAAGAATATATTGTCTAAGTCTCCTGCCTCCCATTGCCGTCTGGGTCAAGTCCAGAACGCCAAGAAGGCTTCCCTGCTTAGTATTATCCTGAACGTTAGCCAGCAACTCCAGGTTTTTCCTCGTCGACTCATCCAGAACCATAAACTCTTTTTTTGAATAGAACTTTAATCGTAAAAGATGAGAAAGCGCCATCTTTTGTGTACCTTCCAGGTAACTTATAATCGCTCCTGAAGCGCTTATAGCCAATTCCCGATTCTCAAAGCCAAGCCCTTTCAGAGAATGGAGCTGGAACTGGCCCACCAATTTCTGGTAGGCATTCTCCTTCATAAAATTCCAATCATCAACATAATTTACAGGAAGAGAGTAAGTTTTAAGAAGATTATGAAGTTTACCATTACTTTCTTCCTCTCTGGGCAAAATAACCTCTGCCACAGGAAGCCGGGTCAACTCCAACGAGACCTCTTCCAGAAGATTCCCTCCCTCAAGTTCCGTAGCCAGAAACTCGCCGGTAGAGATATCCACCAGGGCAAGACCGGCTCTTCCCCCATTTGGTCTTTCTAAATATATAGCCGCTAAGAAATTATTACTCTTCTCCGGAAGGAGATTCTCTTCCAGAATTGTCCCCGGAGTGATAACCCTGATAACATCACGCTTAACTAAATCTTTTGCCACTTTAGCATCTTCCAGTTGTTCACAAATTGCCACCTTATGTCCTCCCTTAATCAGAGTGGCAATATACTTACTGACAGAGTGGTAAGGCACCCCACACATAGGGACCTTATGGCGGGAAGTCAAGGCAATCTCCAGAACCTTTGAACCCAGCTTAGCATCGTCTCCAAACATCTCGTAGAAATCACCCAGCCTGAAAAAAAGGAGAGTATCAGGATACTCCTTCTTAATCTTATGATACTGCTCCATCAATGGAGTAAATTTACCCAATCTTTCTACCTCTCAACTACTCCTGCGGCTCTATCTCCGGCGACGGCTTCTTCTCTTCTTTTTTCACTTCTTCAGATTTACCAGCAGCAAGTTGTAACTTGACAACCCTTTCTTCCAGTTCCTTTATCTCTTTCTTTTTCGCCCCAAGGTCTTTCCTGAATTTCACCTGGGTTACCATTCCCAAAACAGTAGCAAATATCCCACCCAGAAGAATTGCTGCAAACACAAATACAATCAGGGATACCTCAGGAGTCTTCCAGAAGAAAAGATTCATCGACACCTGCGGCTGATTTGTTACAGCCAGGAGAACTAAAAGGAAAGCAAAAATCAGAACTACCACCAACTTCAATTGACTCATACCCACCTCCCTCAAAATTTTGTTATATTGACTTTTGTAGTGTAGCCCTTTATGGGCGTAATTCTTATGCCCTTCATGGGCGTAATTTTTTACCTCACCCTCCCCAACAACGACCACGCATACGCCTTCTCTATCTCCACCGGCACCAATTCCCCAATATCCTTCCCATCCCCCGAAAAAAACACCGTCTTATTACCCCGCGTCCTTCCCACCAACTTCTTCTCTTTCCGGGCAAACCTCTCCACCATAACCTCTTCCACTTTTCCCATAAGTCTTCGATTATTCTCCAGCACCATCTTCTCACAAAGTTCATTAAGTTTAGCCAGACGCTCTTTTTTTACCTTCAGAGGAACGTCATCTTTTTCTTTAGCCGCCTGAGTCCCTGGCCGAGTCGAATATTTGAAAGTAAACGCAGCGTCAAATTCAACATCCTCCACTAACCTCAACGTATCCTCAAAATCCTCTTTCTTCTCTCCAGGAAAGCCAACCATAAGGTCGGTAGTAATACTTATTTTAGGAACCTCTCTTTTTATCTTATCAATTAATTCTAAATATTGTTCCCTTGTATATCCCCGATTCATTCCCTCCAATATCCTATTTGAGCCAGATTGGGCAGGAAGATGGAGATGCTCACAGATTTTGCTTGAATCTCTTATAGTATTAATCAATTTATCAGAGACATCCTTAGGATGAGAAGTCATAAAGCGAATCCGTTCCAACCCATCTACTTTTTCCACTTTCCTTAAAAGGTCAGCGAAGTCAGAACTATTGGATCTATAAGAATTCACATTCTGTCCCAAAAGCATAATTTCCTTACATCCATCGGCCACCTTCTGCTCTACCTCTGAAACAATATCACTAACAGCTCTCGACCTTTCTCTACCTCGGACATAGGGCACAATACAATAAGAACAGAAATTATCACAACCTCGCATAATTGTAACCTGCCCCGTTAATTCAGAATTCTTGGCGCATCCATAAGATGAAGAACTCCAGAATCCCTTCGCTAATCTGGGAAAATCTCCACTTACTTCAGTAGTAAGAAACCTTTCTCTCGGCTTCTTGATAGCCCTTTCAATCAACTTCGGCAATTCCAATATATTATCCGTTCCCAGAACAATATTCACAAAAGGAGTCTTTTCGAATATTTTACTCTTCAATCTCTGTGCTACACACCCCGCCAGGACAAAAACTGTAGATGGATTCTCCTTTCTAACTCTTTTCAAGGATGCCAGGTAACTCAGCGCCCTATCTTCAGCATGCTGCCTGACAGAACAAGTATTGAGAATTATAACATCCGCCCCTTCAGGAGAGTCTATCTTCCTATAACCCTCCCTCTCCAGAAGTTTCTCCATAACCTCCGAATCCGCATCATTCATCTGACACCCAAAACTCCTAATAAAAACTTTCTTACTCATGTCTATGTCCAAAATTATAAACCAAAACTAAATTGAACTTCTTTTGTCCTACATCTTCAGGAAACCTCTCTAGGACCGAGGGTTCAAGAGAATAGTCTTCTTTGTCTTGGTCTTCTGTAGAAGCTCTAAGATAAATTACTATTTCCACTTTTTTATCGTTTTAGTACTAAGTTTTACCAATTTGTTTTATCGATAATGGAGCAATCTTATCAAACATTATCTGAACTTTATTCAAACCTCTAGTAGGCCATCTGCTTGTTAAAGGATAACACCGGGCTGAAATTAATCTTATCCATTCGTTTAATCTAGTCAATTCATCTTTATATCTAGGCCTATCCTTTCTTTCCATTATTTCAGCATAACGGCGTAGTATAAAAGCAATTACATCTGCAACTTGAAGTAACAAAACTTGCTGAGAATCACCAAAAAATGGAACATCAATTATTTGATCTAGTTGTCCCTGCTTTTTATCTCGATTATAATAATCATCTGTCCAACCTGGAGGATTTGACATGAACTTTGACAGTTGGCTTTCTTCTCTAATTTCCCTATCAAATAAAAAAAGTGTGTGTCCTTTATTCCTTGGTAAACGTTGGTGAGCTTTCTGTATCGACAGAAAAGTATGAATTGCTGCGGTTTGCCACACAGATTTACAATCTTCGAAAATGTCATTATTATGAACCATCTGTGCGTGTATCTTTTTATCGATAACTGTAAAGGTTAAATGATGTTTTCTTCGCCCCCACCAATCGAGTATAGCCGATATTATTTTTGCGCGTTCAGGGCCGTCTATGCCTCGCCAGGGGCCGTTGCCAGCATAAAAATCTCGCGTATGGAACTCAGTAATTGTCCGTTTGCAAATCTTGCTTAACATCTTCAAAAAATCACTCCAAATTTCCTTTGTCATGTGCATTCTATGAACGTCAACAATAACTCCAACCATTGTTAAATAAGGTTCTGATCCTGTCCCGCTTTCATCAACATAACAAAATTTCATTGATTTTCCCCTTCATGAACTTTTTATGCGATAACAAAGTTGTTGAAAAACATCAATATCCCATAAAACTAAACAGCATGGCTAATTTTCATCTTCGGAGGTTCTCCGCCCAAGCTAACAGTCATATTTTTTGCTCCGTTCCCTCGCAAAAATCATAAATAAAAAAGTCCTTTTTATATTGCGGCGGCCAAAAAATTTTTAAAAGGTGTTTTCAAAACAGCATTATAATTTCACACGTGAACTTAAAGATGCAAGTGTGTCTAACCAATATTTCCTATATTTATCTAAGGTATTAGCAATATCTTTTGGTTTTAATAAAAGGTTTACCCGAATAGAATAGCCATTATATTTATAAACCCGTGCTACTCCTCTATCTTCAAAAAGGCGGATAAAACCGTCAACTTTACGGTATGCATCCGCATGCTCCGTGCCTTTCGGGTCAACGAATATGATTCTGTAATCAGACCCTTTTTTAATCCAAAAAATAAAGTCCGGTTTAAATTTACTGATTTTGTTTTCTTTAGGATTGTAATAAGGAATATGTATTTCATCTAAGCTGGCGTCAAGTTTGCTAAACAACCACCAATCAAATTGTGAAAAAATATTCTTAGATTTAGCAAGATACTCTTCCAATTGCTCAATAAACCTCACCTCGCTGTCAACATTGATAATATGGTTGAGATAATCAATTTTTTCGGTTTCTGAAAGTATCACTGGGAGGTAGTAATGATGAGCCAAATACTTAATTTTGATTTTTTGGCTTTTCATTTCAAAGCTTCCTGCTTGCTCAAACCAAGTCATTTGTCTTTCAAATTCTTTTCTGGGGATTTTGCCATATTGCCTATCCAATTCTTTTTGTCTTTCTGGAAAACGTCGAACTTCCTCAATCTTTCTTTTTATTTCTTCGTATTTTTCGCCATCGCTAAATCTAACTTTTTTGAAATGCACGATTTCATTTTCTAATTCTTTAAACTTATCAAACTCTCTGCTTTTAACTCCGAGATAATTAAAAATCCGGTCAAGGATTAACTCTGGTTCAAATAGCGAATTTTTTTCGCTAAAATCATAGTATCGCTCTTTTTCCGCAAAACTTTCGGTTGCTTTCTTTACAACTTTCGGTTCACAATCATATTTGACTAAAGCAATTCTATCGGCCAAAAACCCATAAAACCGCGATGTTATATCAAAATCTTCGCTGCTAATAGGATATTTTTGCGGGTCTTTTTCTTCGGCAAAAATCCTTTCAGAATTTTTATAAACCGGCACTAAAAGAGGGTGTTTTTGTGCCTCTGGATTTATGGTAAATGTTTCGCCCAAATTTTTATCCTGCTTCTCTTCTTTTAGTGTTTTAATTATTTCTTTCAAATTTTTTGCGTTGGTCCCAAAAACAAACAGACTTTCAATCGGCAAAATTAGATTTTTAATTTTTTCAAATAATCGCTCTTTAACTTCCTTTGCGTTAAACAAGTTTTGAAGCCGCTTTCTTTGGTGCTTCTGCGGCTCTATTCTTACACCTCTGCCAACTGATTGCAGAACGAATTTTTTAGCATCTCTCCCTACTCCAATATTGACGAACAAAAGAAGATTTGGTCTGTTAGAATCCCAACCTTCATAGAATGAACGAGAACCCATTAACACATTTATATCGGAATCATCGCGATTTATTTGTCTGAAGTAACTTTCATTTTCAAAACTTTCGTTTATTTCATATCCCTCGAGTTTGTCCTTTAGCCAACCTGAAATGTCGCCGATTTTGATTAACGCAAATGGCTTTTCAGCTGTCATTAGTCTAAAAATCAACTCATTTCTATTACCGGGAATTTTTAAAACCTCGATATTGCCTGGAGTTTTAGCATTCAAAACATACTTCAAAATATCTTTATAATCTAATTTTGAAATCAAATCTGTGTTGACAATGCAATCTAATTCCTCAAACTCAAACCTTAAATGGTCGCTAAACTCTTGGACAAGTTCCCGTTTTGCCTTTTGAAGTAAATCAGCTCGAATTTCCTTTTTTGCCACTTTCTCCAATTCTCTAAAAAACAACTCCAAATCAGAATCTTCTACAGCTACAGAATTAACCAGCGTCAAAAGCAGCGGCCGATGATACAAAGCGTTATTCTCTTTCCTTATTTTTTCAAAATATTTATTGATATAGGTTAAAAGTAGAAGCGTCTTCAAAACGATTTTTTGTTTTTCTATCGTAGAAAAATCACCTCGCCCACGAAACGCGCTAATCTCAGCAGAAGACACATAAATATGCTTGCCGTACCCTTCTTCAACAAACCTTGAAAGATTAAAATTAAAAGCGCAGGTCGTAAAGTCCCTTGGATCGGTGAAGGTGGCAGAAAAATTAAACAAAAATCCGTTTCTTGAGAGCATAGAGTATAAAACCTGCCTCTTGCTGTCTTCTTTGTCGCCCTTATGAGCCTCGTCCAAAAGAATATACCAGCGTCCGCTATTGTCATAATTTCTAAAATTCACAATTTTTTCTTTATGTTCATCGGAAATTAAGTCGGAACGGTAATAAAAAACGGTGATCTCGGTTTTGGCAAACGACAGGGTGTTTTCGCGCTTCACGCTTTCGTAATCCCTTAAATTTTTTAGGTTAATCTTTGTATCAAAATTAAAACTGTTAAATTCCTCAACATGATTTTTAAACTGATCCAAAAGGTCGTCGCGGTGTGCTAAAAACAGAATATCCAGCTCAGGTAATTCTCTTTCAGTAATAAGTTTCCCTAAAAGCTCGATCAATTTAACAATGATCAGCGTCTTGCCTGAACCGGTCGCCATCCAAAAGCACATTCGATTGATAAAGCGTGAAAAAGAGATTTTAGAATCTATAGCAGGATAATCCTTATCGTATTCTAAGAGATATTTTGCCGATTTCTTGCCTTCTTTCTTTTTCAAATCATAGTCAAAATTTTCCGAAAAGTCATTTGCAAGATAATGATTGTATAAATCCCTCTTTTCTCCCTTTTTATCTTTGAAGTAAAGCCATAAACCTTTTAGCGCATTTTGAAGCCCCTGCTTTTGAAAATCGAAAAGCGTCTTGTCTTTTGAAAACCGTGCAAAATCAAATCCTTGCCACTTTGCCGGCAAGTTTTCAAAAGAAATATCATCTAAAATGTTTTGCAAATAAAGTCGCATATTACCACCAAATCAACGGTTTTATCAGTTTGTAATCTAAATCTTTGATGTCGATTTTTGTCCCGTCATTAAATTCTACTTCTTCATTGTTTACTTTTTTAATCCATTTGCCAGTAAGGTTAGACAATGTTTCGGCAATGTCTATATTTGGGTAGAGTTTTGATAAATCAACTTTGACTTTGTTTTTTGCATAATCGATCTCAAGTGCTTTTAACATTTTTTCATCTTTCATAAAGACAAATTCTTGATATGGAGTTTTAGAGGGGGAATTAAATAAGTCGTTTTCTTCGTATTTACAGTTTGCCAGCGCTTCCTCATACTGCTCAAGCTCGTAGTATTTGAAAAAACCTCCTCCTTGCCAATTTAAATCTTCGCTAAGCTTAGGCCTGATATCGCCAAAAATAACTGTTTTCATTCTCTTTAAAACAATGCTTTCTATGTACTCCCCCATATCCACGCCAATCCAATGCCTGTTTAATTTGTGAGCTGCTGCAACAGTAGTCCCTGATCCTACAAAACAATCACATATCCAATCGCCCTCATTACTCCCAGATTGAATAATTCTCCTAAGTAAGTTTTCTGGTTTTTGCGTATTATCTTGTCCCCAATTTTCTCTAGTCATATTTTGGGTATACATCATTGAAAAAATATCGTTCCACATATCTCCTATAGCTTTAACTTTTACATCAGGAATATACTGCTTACTAAGAGAACTTTTATCTTTATTATATTTATACAAATAAAGCTGGTCGTCTTCTTCTTTAAATATATCTAACCAACCTAATCCCTTTACATATTTTTCATCATTTTTTACCCACATCTTGTTAAATAAAGGCTTTTCGTTTGAATAGTATAGAATTGTATCGTGTTGCCTTATCCAATTTTCAGCTTGTGTCTTAAATCCAGACAAAGATTCTCCTGTATTCCATGTTATTTCTCTATCAGGGTTTTTGCCGAAAATATTATCTAAGATCGGTCTGCTAAGAAAATTGCAATTATCATCCAAATGAATATAAAAACTGCCACATTTAGTTAACAATTGTTTTAGTAACAAAATCCTATCACACATCATTGATAACCAAGTAGAATCTTTAAATTTATCAATATATGCGTAGCTACTTCCTTCTGTGTTAAATGGTGGGTCTATGTAAATAAGATTGATATTATTTTTAAATTGATTTAATGAATTAAGAACTTGGTAACTGTCAGATTTAATAAGATACCCATTTATCACATCATTGAGGTTATTTTGTTTCGATATCAAAAATAGTAATTCGTCCTTGAATTCCTTATCAAAATATCTAGTATCTAGATAAATGTCCTCCAAATCTACTTGCTTGACTAAATTATTCGAAGAATACGAACAGGCATCTCCCTCAATTTTTCTGTCACGATCATAAACAGGTGCATCAAGCGCATGTTCTTTATTATATTTCTTAAGATATGCTTTTCTTTTTTCATTGGTATCAAAAACCTTTACATATTCCATCTTTATTGTTTTATTATTTATCATTACTTTGGATACATAAATTTTTTGTAATGGAAACTTGTAAATATCTTTAACCGTAAAAATTATATCTTGTTTAAATTCATTATTCGTCTTTAATTCCTTAAATACTTTTTGCCATAACTTGTTATAGCTTTCTTTGTTCACTAATTTTCTTAATGTTTTTAGGCTTAAAACATAATTGCTATTTAATACAAATTTCGGCTTTTTCCAGATTCTGACTAATTCATCTTCAAACTGGGAGATAAAATCAATAATCTTAAAGGCAATATTTTTTAGGATTTGTAGCTGGTTGACTCTGTCCGCGCCCCACTCTTTGGCACCCTCCCAGAAATACTGGTAACTCCAAAGTTTAAATTGCTCATGTAAAAACGCTTTAGCGTTTTTATTGATAAAGAAATCAACCTCGCTCTGTTTTTCAAAAACTCTAAAAGCGCGTTTCAGTTGTTCCTCGGTAATTGCTATGCCTTTTCTCTTTATAGCTTTTAATATCTCGTCCTGTTTTGTTTTTGTTCCTCTCTCGGAGTATTGAACGCCAAAAACAATTGTACCGTCCTCGCGGACTTTGTTTAACGCAAAAACGAGCGAGCGTTTTTCGTTGGCTTTTTTGGCCTCAATTTTTGAAGCATCAAAGTAAAACTTAAATCCGTCAAACTCAACCGGCAAACTCTGGAAAATCCGGTCGGTTTTGACATAGTAGAGCATTTGCGTTTTCCAAAAGAGGATAACATCTTTTTCGTCGGTATAAACTTTTTCATAGATATTGTTATGAAATGGCGTTGAATTGAAATAAATTGATCCGCTTTCCGTAAAATAGCGGCTAAAAAAGGAATAGAGCTTGTCAAAAAGTTCGTCTCTGAATTTGGGGTGGCTTTTTAGAGCCGCCTCAATGTCTTTTTTCAGAATATCTTCAATTTTGCGGTAGTAATTTGATTTTATCCTCATCAAATTAACAAAACCGCCTTCGCCCTCAATTTTGGCACCAATGAAAACAACTTGAAGTGCTTTGTAAAATTTTTGTTCTTTAGTCATATTGCCACCCTTTAATTTTAAAATTATCTATTGGTAATATCATATACCCCTTGAGATTATTTATTTGTTCTCGCTTTAATAAACTCCTCTAAATCCTCCGGTTTAACTCGCCATTGGCCTATTTTAGTTGCGCGAATATGCTTCTCACGAATAAGCTCGCGCACTCTATACTCTGATAAACCAAGCTGTTTAGCAACTTGCTCTACTGTTAAATATCCTTTTAGTAGCATCTAAAAAGCTCCGTTTTGGGTAATACAACATTGTTCCACATCATACCACATTCAATATATTTAATCAAGTCAATTCCTCTAAGGGGAAGCAGGCACACAAAGGGCGCTGCGGAAGCCCCGAAGGGGCTGAAGCCGCCCGACTGTGACTGCTGGGTGGGTGGGGTATAGTAACCACCTCTGCTTCCACGAAAGATTCGGCTTCCCAGCCGCCTGCTTCTCTTCTATGAAACTCTTCTGGCGGATGGGCGGACTCGACCGAGCAAAAATCAAACACCTTTTAAAAAATTTTTTGGCCGCCGCCGCAATATAAAAAGGACTTCTTTATTTATGATTTTTGCGAGGAAGAGGACGCAAAGTGTTTGGCGCATTTTGCCGCCGTCCAAAATGCGCCAAACACGAAGAAACCGAATCGTAACCCTTGCATAACCACCAAGCGAGCGGCCTAGCGAACGGTGCATGCACCACCAATGTAGCCCGCCCCAGCGGGCGGTGCATTACATCTTACATTGCCGCCAACTCAACCTGAAAAGCTGTGAAAAATAACAATTTAGACAATTTGTAAAGAACAAACCAAGGGTCATCCGAAAGTTTGGATAAGTTTTTCTCTCGTTTGTACCTTTTGTTATTTTCGTTTCTTAAGACAACTTATATCATTCTTGTGAAACTTGTCCTCGATACCAATCGGGGAACAGGAATCCACACTGCCTTTCCTTCAAACCTATAGCATAGTAGAACAAGATTTTTTAAGGGGCTTTAATCACCTTTTGTAGCAGCTTCAAATAGCTCCCTAAATGTAAAGCTTCTTGACCCCATTGCACCATGTACGCCAAGTTTCTTTTTAGATACAGGAGTAAGAAAGCCAAGAAACGGTTCACCTAGCAAAAATATTAATAGCTCTTTGCGTGAGGTTTCTTTAAAAATTTCCTTGGTAGCTTCTCTAAATTTGGGATGACCTTTTGACTTTAAATAATCACTAATTTCATTTATCTTTAAATGCTGTATATCTAAGATGGGAGCTATCCAGGATATGCCTTTTTCAATTCTTATCATTGAGCGTTCAGCAAAATCTTTTGGGGCTTTACGTGTAAAATAAGGCGCAAAATACAAATTACCTTGGGCGGAGTTATAAAATTCTGGTTGGCTCTTATATATTTTATACTTAAAAAAGAGTTCCATTGAATCTCCACTCAAATCACGAACATAAACTTCCTTTCTCTTTTGATTGCTCATTCCATTAACCTCCATAAAATCTTTTAATTCTTTTGCTATAAAATATCCTGACTCGTTTATATCTTTTGCTTTCTTATACTTTAATAATTGATTTAATTGGTCATGTATCTCTGACCAAGTCATAAATTTAAGTCCTAATCTCCTTGGAAGTCTATTTGCAACGTTTCTGACCCAGCTTGAGGCTTTATAGGACCCGTAATCTAATAAATATAATACTGCTCTTTTCTTGTTAAGATTAATCAAATTACCTATATACTTCGAAATTTGTTTTTCGCTTTGCCTAAATCCCAATTTAGCCTCGATAATGATAAGCTTTTTGTAAGTGACTAACACAATATCATATCTTTCTTTGTTTTCCGTAATTTGTTCGATCTTAATCTCTTCTATTTTTTCTCTTCTATCTAGGAAAAGTTTACCCAAATACTCTGGGAAAATTGATAATAAATACGCTATATACGCTGTTAGGTTAGTTTCTTTCAGATTACTAACAGCAGAAAAAAAGTTGCTTACAAGTATTTGTCCTCTCAATAGTGTTATTGCCATCTATAATTTTCCTTTAAATTATTCTTGCTTCTACGCCCTGGGTACACAATACTTAATTATTATTATTGAGAATTATGACATCAGCTCCTTCAGGAGAATTTATCTTCCTGTAACCCTTTCTTTCCAGAAAGCTCTCCATAACTTCCGAATCCGCATCGTTCATCTGACAACTGAAAGTCCGGATAAAGACTTTGGGGGCAAAAAATTTGTAACTCTTTTTAGATTCTTGGTTTGGCATTTTTGTTTTTCCTGCAAATACAAAAAATTAAAGGGGGCAAAAAGAGAAAAAGAAATTCTTTTTTGGGGCGACGCCCCGCCGATGGTGGGGGCGATTTTGATGTTTTCAAAAAGCAGATTTAGTATCTGTTTTTTAGTCAAAGAATCCATCTCTTTTTTGTTCGGATTATAGCCTTCCAGAAACTCTTCAGCTCTGTTTAAATAATCTTTTGAACACTAACCACTAAGCAACCTCATCTCAAAGAGAAATCTGGAAGGTTTTTTAGGCCAACCCCTATATTTTTCTGCGTAACTGAGAGTTAAAGTTTTAATGGTTCTAGTGATTGCAACAAAACAGTTGCGCCGCTCTTCCTCCATCTCTGGACTATTGTCGCCTTTTTGTTTGCTCTGGAAGGAAGGCAACTCATCGTCAACAAGTCCAATCAGATAAACATGATCAAATTCCTTACCTTTGGCCCCATGAATTGTCATGAGAATTACTGCGTTCGGCATAGGAGGTGGTTCTTTAGAATGCATCTGAAGTTCTTGCAGAAATGCCTCCAAGGTTATTTCGCCACTTAAAGACTTTGTTATTTCTCTCATCAATTCTTCCCACACAGAACGCTCTTCTTCATAACGAGTAAATACTTCAGCTGTCGGGTCGCTGTCAACTTGTTGTTGGACTTGTATCAACTTGTTAAACCAATCAAGTGCAAATTTACTGAACATATGAAAATCTCTACCTTCTCCCAAGAAGCGTGATGTCTGGTCGATGACCTCTTTTACCAAGGCACCTGAAGTTTTCTGACGCACGATCTTAATCCAGTATTGCAAATAGTCCCGGTTTGACACTCGAGCTTGTGTAATAACATCATCGGGATCAACATCTACTTCGGTAAGCTGAGTAAATGTACCACACACAGCCTCCAAGTGACTACGATTTTGTCTGTCATTAGCAAGACGTAGTATGGAATGAAGCCACACGAACGGGGTACTTTCAAATTCGTCTTTTCGCTGAGAAATAACAGCAGGTAATCCTTCGTCTCGCAATGCCAGTTCAATAACTTTGAGAAGCTTACGACTTCTTCCTAATACGGCAACCGAACTAAGATGGCTAGAATGAAGATTTTTAATGTCCTTGGCCACCCCAACTGCTTCAGCATCAAAGTCAGAAAAAACATGAAGCAGACGTACGGTGTCTTTGCGTAAGATAGAGTGAAATGCCTCGAGAGGCTTCTTATCGGCTGTTCTCAAAAAATTGTGGCGTATAAGACTATTAGCTAACTTCACAATCTCAGGTGGGCATCTATAATTCATAGGTAACTGGATAACACTTGGCGAATAATCCTTCATAAACTCCTCAATGCGTTTGTGACTTGCCCCGTTCCATTGGTAAATAATCTGATCATCATCAGCAACAATAAATAAATTCTTGTGTTGGTTTCCAGTGAGAACACGGATGAAATTATATTGAGCGTGATTCGTATCTTGAAACTCATCTATACAAATATAATGGTAAACTGCCCGATAGCGTTTGGCAAAAACAGGAAATTTCGTAAACAATTGACACGCCTTGAAAATCAAGGAATTGAAATCAAGGGCATTTCGTTTGGATAATTCCGCTTCATAAGCCGGATAAACAATAGCCATTCGTGCTCCAAATTCTTTATCTATAAATTCCTCACGGCAGTTCTCAGGCAAAACAAGACGGGACTTTAGACGTTGTATAATTAGCAGTGTTTTCTTGTCGAGGTCACTTACTATATCGGACATCTTCTTAGCTTCTTCCACTGCATCATTCAATACGGCCTGCAAATCAACATTTTGTGAATATATATGAAAATTAGGGTTAATATTCAAATGTGTTCCGTGTTGACGTAAAACATCCGCACAGAATGAATGAAAAGTCCCCAAGAAAAGGCGTCCTTCTTGCCCAGGTACAAAGTTAGCCACACGACTTCTCATCTCATCTGCTGCCTTGTTAGTAAATGTTAAGCCGAGAACGCGAAAATTTTCATCACAACTAGAATCAAGAATGTGCGCTATACGACAAGTAAGAACCCTTGTCTTTCCTGCCCCTGGTCCCGCCAACACTAACAGAGGAGACTTATCCCATTTAGCTGCTTCCTGCTGGATAGGGCTTAACTCCTCCCAAGCCGAAATTAATTCTTTAGTGCTCATGTTGTACTCGCCTTTTTAATTATATCTTTGATAGCGACCTCAAAAAAGTGAGGAACTTTTGATTTGTCAGCTTCTGCTGTTCGAAGTTTTTCAATCAATGCATTAGCATATCCTGTCTTGTCTTTTCTAATCATTGAAGCAATTTCATCTTCGAACCCTTCATCGCCTTCCTTTTTAGTCAGGCTAACCCTTTGCTCAGTAAGAATGTGTATGTATTCTTGAATAAAGCCATTTTTCACAAGAAATAATTCAAAATCAAAGCCGTCTTCCAGCGGTCGAACAAGCTCTTTGATTTCTTCACCTGTCACGCCACGGTCTTTAACCTGACTAACAAATCCTTTTCCTGCATCATCATTATCGCAGACCATAATCCACGGAATTTCAAAAGCCCGTGCCAAACCCACAAAGGCACCCGGCGACCCATTGTTCTGAAAATCAATTACCGTAACCCCTTCCTGATCCAACGGCTTCTCCAATAATTCTGCAAAATATCGAAGCAGTAGATAATCACTTTGGCCTTCGCATAGGAGCCATGCACGTGCAAAAAGCACATCCCCACGAATACGCTTTGCGTAAGTATCAAGGTCTCTGAGATCATTGTCACTAAGATACAATTGAGATTCATTCTTAAGACGCTTAAGTTCCGCATGAACACCGGTTTGACCTGAATAAAACCTAAGCAAATCGTGGTATTCTTTCTCTTCCATCCTGCCACTGACAGAAAGGGTTGAATCACTTATATGATAGCTAAACTTAGGTGCCTTGTTCCTACAAAACTCTATTAATTCCTTTGTTTCAGGCACGTTAGCGGTAAAGGAACGCTTAACATAAAGAACTTTGGACGATGGACCATCTCGACGAAACAAACGAATCTGCGTAAAGGGAATTTCCTGAATGAAATAAGGCGAATGGCTTGAGATAATCTTTTGACTTTTAACTTCGCCCAAATTTACCGCGAGTGCACGAGTCGCTTGGGGATGGAGATGCGCTTCTGGTTCCTCTAAAGCCAAGATAGCCTCTGTTTCTGGCTGAAAGGTTGGCTTGAGAAGCACATCAAGATAAGCTTGGAAAAGAAAAAGAACAGCCAAGCTCTGCATTCCCTGCCCATGACGCGAAAGTGGAAAATAGCTCTCTGTTCCACGCGCTTTGATTACTACCTCTGATTTTGACATCAGGTCCCAAGGTTTGAGTGGTAACGCTTGGATTGAAGTATTTTGCCCGGTTCCCGTCGCCATAATTCTTTGAACTTTATCTAATGAAACTCTTACCTGTTCAAGTCTTGGGTCTGCCGTTAGCAAAGCATTGTTAAGTTTTGTTAACTCCTCACTGAGGGTCTTTCTTTGCTCTTCGCTAATTTCTAGGTTATTGAGTATTCGGCCCCAAAATTGAGAGCGAGGAGAAAATTCAACATCTGAACTACGGAGAGCAGATAAATAAAACAAACGGATATAAGGGAGGAATCTGCCTAGGTTATAAGGGCTTGCACCTTTTCCTCCTAATGGCTGGCCATCCAATACAAGAAATTCCCATTTGGTGACAATCTCTTTGGCCGTTCTATCGTATTTGCTTGACAGTCGTAAGCCGATAGAATCCAAATCCATCACAGGGTCAGTTTGGATAATAGGATCAAGGGCTTGAACTAAAGGAACCGGCCACTCATCGGATTCATCCTCTCGAAACCACAGTTCTATGACAATGCCTTCACTCGTTTGCGGAGAATCACTATCTTTAACCATATGGTAATCATATTCGTCGAAGGGTGTTCCTCGTCCCGCTGTACTACGAGGTAATGCAGCTTTCAGCGCTTCAAGCAGAGCCGTCTTGCCAGAATTATTCTCGCCGACTAAAACAGTAGTATCTATTATAGGAACGACTACATCTACTAGACACCGAAAATTCTTAATAATTATTTCTCTGAGCTTCATCTTAAATTCTCTTGTTCTCAAAGTGGACATTTACCCATTTTATGCCGCAAGTTTTAAGCCCCTCAATGCATGCAGGCATTGCCCGGAAATCGCCGTTATATTTATCGAGGTGCAGATAGAGATTGGGTGGCATCTGGACCTTTCCCTCGCCAAGATATCTAAAAGCTTCTTCTATGGCCTTAATAGTCTCATTAATTCCCAGTAATTTTTTTATGGTGTTGGAGTCTAAAATTAAGGTCTTATATTTTCTCATAGCTTATTACTGATTACGGGCATGAAGCCCTATACTACCAAACTATTACGGGCATGAAGCCCTACACTACCAAAACTACTACGGGCATGAAGACCTTGGGCGACCATAAAGGTCGCCCCTACGCGACCAAAACCATTATGGGCATAAAGCCCTACACTACCAAAACTACCACGGGCATGAAGGCCTTGGGCGACCACTCTCCCCCTCACCTTCATCCTCTCCCCCCAGGGGAGAGGAATCCTTTATATTTCTCCGGTATTATATAAGTTCACCATAACGTCTACAATTTGAGGGGCAAACTGGGTGCCTTTGTATTTTTTGAGCTCATTCATTGCCTCCTCTTTTGTCAAAGCAGGTCGGTAAGGTCTATGTAGAGTCATAGCATCAAAAGCGTCAGCAACTCTTATTATTTGAGCAAAGAGGTGAATTTCTTCTTTGAGTATAGCGGTCCTTGGCTTCAATGGCTGAGATTAAAGTATTCTGGGAGGCTACAATGAGCTCGATTTTTTCCTCGTCGAGTTTAAAACCATGGATTGCCCGGGCGGTATGGTTAGATATAGATGAGAATAACTCTAAGTCCTCCTGGGTAACGATATCATTGAGGTCTAATTTACGACCTATATTGATTAAGGCTAAAAGTTTATCTTCACAAAAACAGGGTATGGCTACCTCTGCACCCAAACGTTGCATATGGGCAGTTATTTTAGAGAGAAACCCCCTTTCTTCAGATTGAGTTCCTTCTGTATCAAGGTGGTATTTTAACTCACTATATAACACAGGTTTTCTTTTTCTTAAAAGTTCAACAATCAGGGGGTTATCCTGGGAAAGGGTTAAACCCGTAGGGATTTTCTCCTTATCTTTTGCATGAGTAAAGCTTCTCTGTAATACAAATTTTTTGGTATGGTTATCCCAAACAAGAACCCCCACATAGTCTAATCTAACCCAGGAGCTTAAATCACGAGTTAGATAAGTTAAAAGTTCGTTTATGTTTCTTGCTCTAGAAATTCTCTCGGCTTCTTTTTTAAGAATCGGACGGTAGGCAAATTTTTTAGAGAGTTCATTCTCTTCCATATCCCTTACAAAGTTTATGAGGCGAAACAAACCGATACCAGATAAGAAGGCAAGAGAAATAGGGAAAAATATCCAGTTCTTTCCCCAGAGCTTGTAGAGATAGGATTGAAGATAGAAAGGTATTATATAGATAATTACTGCGGCGAGAATTGATAAAAAAGTTATAATTGATATTTTCTTTAGAATAATATCTACATTCAGGATTCTATAGTGTACACTGGCATAGGTGGTGGAGACGATGAAAAACAGCATGAAAATAAAACCTAAGGGATAAGGAATTTGCACTCCGTAATGGGGAAGATAATCTATACTTGCTAAACAGGCTACAAAAAAGCTTACTAATACAAGACGCCTTCGTTGCCGTTCAAAGGGAGAGGTTGTTGACCTATACCCAGAATAGAAATTAAAAAAAGCTAAAACTAAAGGCAGTGCCCAAAAGAATAAAAAGACATCATGACTTCTCCCGGCTATTTGCTGTTTGCCCCAAAGAGTTTCACGGAAGCCAGTTATAAAATCTTTACGGAATACCAAAGTTAGAAGTAGAAAGCTAAGAAGATACATAAAAGGAATCCATCTTTTCTGTTTTTGTAAGTTACTGAAACTCACAGAAAAATGGTAAGCTAAATCGGTTAAAAATGGAGGTAGAACAAAAATAGATATATTCATAAAATATACCTCACGCAGGCTGAAGCCTGCGGCTACCATTTCAAAAGTTAAAGTGCTTTATTAAGTTTGTATAGAAACCTTAAGTTTTTCATAATTAAGTATTGTGTCCCCCGAATTCTAGTATTGGCTTTATAATACTGTCAACACGACAAATTTTAGCGTATTCCATAATTTCTTTTGGTTTTATGCCTTTTTCTGTAATAGCAAATTTGAGGGCGTTTCTGGCTATATCCACACCTATTCTATTGCGGAACTTAAAACAATCGGCAATTGTCTTAGCGAGGCTATAAATTTTGACCTGGTGATTTTCAACTTCATGTTTTTCAATACCTATTTTCCATGCCTTGGGTGCAAAGCGATAAAATTTGACTGGGGGGTATTTAATTCTATTGGCGTGTGTACCCTGTGGAATAGCTATATCTACATATTTGGGGATTTCATTTGTTGCTTCATAAAAAGAAAGAGCGGAAAGAAGGCAAATAACACCCTTTGGAGCTTGAAGCGATGCAACAACAAGATCAGGGTGAGACCCAGGAGTATAATTAGTTATACGATAAAGACCCCGGGCAATCTTTTCAACCTTCCCCTCTTTTTCAAGAGCACCAAGCGAATCAGGGTGAAATCCTTCCTTTAGGATAGCAGAAAATCGTGCCACCCCGCCATGACTCTGAAAAAAACTCATCAGTTCCTGTGTTCGTGCTTGCATTTAACCCCCCGTATAATTTCTTAATACTTGTCAACAAGTATACATAATTTATACGAGTATGTCAAGGATTTTTAATGGGCACGTAAGTTCTGGGGACACAATACTTAATTGTTCTTTTATTTTTACTTGTTTTCCCAGAAGTCTTCGGCTTCTTTTTCCATCTTCTCAAGCCTGGTGTAATAATCAGGAAATTCGTTGAGGTGCGCGAGGGCGATTTTGCCGGTCATCAAGGCATTGTCGTTGGTAACATTTGTTTTTGGGTCACGGGTCCCGTGCTCCAGTTCTACATCTAATCCCGCGCGAAACTGCTCCACATCGAATTTGTCCCACTTAATCCCTAACTTTTCTCCAATTTCCTTTGCTTCTTTTGCCGTGAAGGGTTTTCTTTTTTCCATTTCTTAGCGCTCCTTTTGTTTTATTTTCTGGGAACACAATACTTAATTATGACGCAGGCTGAAGCCTGCTACTCCTTTTCAAACGCAGACCAAGGTCTGCTACTCCAGACGCAGGCTGAAGCCTGCGGCTACCATTTCAAGAGTTAAAGTGCTTTATTAAGTTTGTATAGAAACCTTAAGTTTTTCATAATTAAGTATTGTGTCCCCCTATTTTTTATTGCTTGAAACACAGTAAAATGATGCCCTGCACCTTCTGGCTTATATCCCTTGCAATAAAGAAGAATTGTAGCTAATTGTAAGACAGCATTATAAGCAGTAACAAACTTTCTATCCACAGAAAGACCCTTTACTTTTGCGTCTTTTATATCCCTCTTTACGAGTTCTAACAAATTGCCGATTTCTTTTTTAGATGTCTTATGCCGCCTTAACTTTCCTTGATTCAATAATTGCTTTAAGTGCAT
>Ga0307378_10002635_pt1 | contig 27107 bp, 21 predicted proteins | sample UN1MG_FD_202238 | JGI IMG/M metagenome (GOLD analysis project Ga0307378, IMG submission 202238) | Soil microbial communities from Risofladan, Vaasa, Finland - UN-1 | ecosystem: Environmental > Terrestrial > Soil > Coastal area > Acid sulfate soil | place: Finland: Risofladan, Vaasa | collected...
TAGGATCAGCAGCTTTTGCTCCGCTGGCTAAAACCAGGCCGAGCACCATAATAAAAGAAACAAAATAAATCAATTTCTTACACATAATAATCCTCCTTCTTTAAAAAAGTTACAGTAATAACTCTCCATGCTTTGGCCACACACCAAAGCGACCGACAATGCATTTCACTGTCGCTCCACCTTATATTTGTCCAGGATAAGTTTGTAGTGAGTTGACAACACCTCCTTCCTTCAAAAGCTCAAAATGAGCAATTAATTGAAATGAGAAAAATAACCGTGAAGGACAACGCTTCTACCAAAACTCTATGTCTTGCATAATAACTCCTCCTCTATCGAAAAAGTGCAAGAATTATGCCTGCTAAATGACCTCAAATCCCCAGATACCCGACTACGCAGGCACACGCTTTACTATTTTATTTTATAGCACATCAGCCACTTTCCCGTCAAGGAAAATTTTTCGAGTTATATATGCCTTTTCAACACCCTCAAATAAAATCGGCAATTCATTCTTCGTAGTGCTACTCTGTGAAGTTGCTTTGCAGAGTAGCAAGTATTTCGCAGAGCAGTGCGATCTCTCTCCAAATAATGAATATCGAAGTCGAAGATTCACTCCGTACGAAATCCACCCGTGGCGGAATCAATTATCAATTTCTGAAAGGGGCTCATACCGAATCAAGAGGTATAAGCCCCGAAATGACGCAAATCTGCTATATCAACGATACCCCCATATCTTGCTTCGCAATCCGAAGTCCACAGGATGCCTTGCGGCAGAAGCGACGGGGGCCAACTAAATCACACGGTTTAAGGTGCCGGCTCCGGCGGAGGATACAGCCGAATATCGTCAAAGTACATCGTACCTGAACCGCCGGCCTGCGGATTGTTTCTGTTACCGAGGCCAAGGGCAATCGTATTGACATTAGTCAAGTCAACGCCCTGGTCTGCAAATGCCTGCAGGTCGATAGTCCATTCCGTCCAGATGCCTATCTGTGCTGCATCAGGATTATCATGAGAGACCACCGCACTGCCATTGAGAGCAACATACAACGTCTCAGCAGCGTTATCCGAATCGCTCCTGAACCAAATCGTTAATGTGGTCACACCATTCTCGGTCCAGTCACGCGGATAAGTCAATGTCTTCTCCACCTCTGAATATTTTAAGACGCTGTTGTCGTAAAATACAGGCATCGATTGGTTGCCTCCGTGAACGATATTTTCCTCGGTATAAGAAGGAGTGTTTTCGTCACCAACCATAGAGCCGGTTCCGTTGCCGGCATAGGGCGATTCAGTAGGATGCGAGACATAGCCTGCCCCGTCATGCCATGACCACCATATCTGGTTGTAGGTATCGTAGTCCTCAAAATCATCCACTATAAGGAAGTCGGCTGTCGTAAAGCTCCAGACATTGCCTGTCTGTATCGTACCGTCGGCTTCGACTTCATCGATACGCCAGTAGTAAGCCGTATCCCACTGGAGCTTCCCGGGGTCATAGCTCTCGGAGCCGAGGTCCATGGCGCCTTTGTACTCTGGCGAAGATGTATCAGCGTTGCGCACTGCCTCCTGGTCGGTGCCGAAGTACAACTGGTGTGAAGCGGCTGCCTCTCCCGGCTCCCAGCTAAGAGTAGCTGTCTGCTTGACATCGACAGCACCGTTAGGTGGATTCGGATTCCTGGCCTTTAGAGGTGGCCATAGTAAGTATGTCGGAATAATCTGCTTTGTTGTGTGCGGACTTTCCCAGCCCAGCCGTGCCACTGCACCACTGGTGTTTTCAAAGTATTCCAATACAATGTTGTAAGACTGGCCGGCAACAAGGTCGATAGTTCCTGTGTCCTCGGTGTCTCCGTGGAGTGTCCAGTTCTCAATAATCAGTTTACCATCCACCCATACACGAATACCATCATCGGTGATGGTGTAGAAGGTATAGGTATCAGTAAACTGCGCCGACACATCACCGGTCCATCTGACCGAGAAGTTATTCCCGCCGACCGCTTCATCCGGTGCGCTGTCGCCCCAGCCAAAATCAATCTGAGGGTCCATTCGGGTCAGCACAAATTTATCAAAATTCTCGCCTGTGTAATAGTCTCCCCGCAAACCTGTGCCTCTGGCTCCGATAGTCGTAAAGCTAAGGACATCGCCTTTATGCGTCTCGACGCCATCGAACTCATCGACCCGCCAGTAGTAAGTTTTCTCTAATTCGAGCGGTCCGGGGTCATAAGTTGTGCCTGCTTGCTCGAGGCCCACAACGGCATTGCTGACATCGTCAAAATTGTCGCCGAAATAGACGGTGTGAACTTTCGCACCGGAGCCTGCCGTCCAGCTAAGGTCTGTAGCCGGGTCTATAAAGCAGGCGCCGTCAGACAGGTTGTGGTTATAGGCCTTCTTGGATGGAACTGTAAAGCTCCAGATATCACCTTTGTTTATCGTAGTACCATCCGCCTCAATCTCATTAATCCGCCAGTAGTAAGTTGTGCCCGGCACGAGACCATCCGGAACGGGAAATCCGGGAAGACCAATGGTGAAAAACGCCTCAACCTGGTTGCCCTGGAATGTGCCGCCGGTGCCATCGCTTACATCGGTAAAATTCTCGCCGAAATATACATCGTGTGAAACCGAATTAAGTCCCGGTAACCAGTTAAGGACTGCCGATGTGTCCTCATACAAGCCGCCGTCAGCCGGGATGGGTTCCACAGCAAATTTACCCCTAAATTCTATATGCAGCAACGGTGCGCCGGCCGGGTCACTGGCAGACTCGGCACATCGAACGCCTTCGGAGGGATTATCCGGGTCGTCTCTGAGGATTAGCACTAAGGCATTACCGAGGGCCCAATCATCCTGGTCGATTATCTCCTGGATGATAGAGGTGATGTCCGAGCTCCGAGCCGTTTGACCTTCTTCGGTCCAATTTACAGGAACCCACACCACCTTCGCCGTCGTTGTGGGCCTATTGGTAATATTATTAGTGACGTTGGCAAACGTAGGGGGATTGGGATTCAGCTCACCCTCGATGAGAATATTAACAGGTTGTGTGCCGCCTTTTGTCTCATCGCATGTGATCTCAACAAACGCGTTATCGACGATGGCGCCCTTCGGAATGGGTATATTCACGAAGCGCAGACCTATTACCTGCAAACCGCCGTCATCAAAAACCTCCAGGTCGCTGCTGCTTAAATCCATACCGCCGCCGCTGACATTCTGTTCGGCATCATCATTACCGCTGCTGACTCTGCTCTCCCACACCTTGCCGCCAAATGCCACGTTTGTACTGACCAGGCTCAGCACTAAAACAAAAGAAGCTAAATAAATCATCTTCTTAGACATAATAGTTCTCCTTCAAAAAATTAATATAAATTGTTAATTGAGATGCAAAAAACATATCCGCTACAAACCCATACCTCACGTCATAACTCCTCCTATATTAAGAAAATTGCTCGTCGGGGCGGAGCCCGCCGCAGCCCGGCAAGTATTGCACCTGCTGGAAGACCAAAATCCGCAGATGCTCTACTGTACGGGCAAAGAATCAACCTTATTTATACCAGTTTAGTTACTTTCCCGTCAAGAAAAATATCTCATATTATGCACCCTTTTCAACACCCTCAAATATAATCGACAATTGTAAACTGTTGCAAAGCTGAAAAAACCTGCCCAGAGCGTAGCCGATAGGTCGAAGGCCTGGGGATTGTAATATGTATTTTTCACACTTGATTCACACAAGGCAAAATGTTAGCATCTCTTTGACAATACGGGCACTAAGGCAGCTTTTGCTGCGGTTCTCTGCACCTTCGTGGTGGTTGGACAGGCCCGACAAACAGAAAGGAGAGTGTTTTATGCGTTCAGCTTCTTATCCTGTTGCCGTGGCAGTGTTGTTCTTGATTTTGCTCAGTCAAGTGTGTGCCCAGCCGCCCACATTTCAGCAGAGCAGTACCTCGTTAAACTACGTCGTTGATGTCACTTGGCCCCAAAAGCCGGACCACTTTAAATGGGGCCAGATGCCCGGCATCACTGTGGACAATCAGGATCATGTCTACATCTTTACCCGCAGCCAGCCGGCTGTGCAGGTTTACCAGGCCGATGGAAAATTCCTGCGTGCCTGGAACGTAGAGGATTTCGGTGGCGCACATTACATAAGGCTCGGTCCTGAAGGAAACATTTGGATCGCAAATATCAACAGTCACGTCGTGCGCAAGTATAGCCCCGAGGGCAAGCTGCTTTTGACGCTCGGGGAGCTGGGCCAGGCCGGTGCTGACCGGGGGCACTTCGACAGACCCACCGATATGGTTATTCTCCCAACCGGCGACATCTTTGTCACCGACGGGTATGGCAACAGACGGGTCGTTCACTTCGATTCTACAGGTAAGTACATAAACCAGTGGGGCCAGGAAGGCACCAAGCCGGGCCGGTTTGCCCTGCCGCACTCGATCGTGGCCGATTCCAAAGGAAGGCTCTATGTCGCCGACAGAGAAAACGCTCGTATCCAGGTCTTCGACACTAAGGGCAAGCTGCTCGCCGTATGGGCGGACCTAATCACTCCCTGGTGCCTTTGGTTGACAACGAAAGAAGAACTCTGGGTCTGTGGCTCTTCTCCCGTGAAAGATGATACAGGCAAGTGGCTCGTCTATCCACCATCGGACCAGGTACTAATGAAGTTGAACTTAAAGGGCAAGGTTCTCCTGCGGGTACCGCTGAAAAAGACAACTGTCCCCCCCGGAAAGCCGGGCGAGCTCAACTGGGTCCACGGAATCGCCGCAGATTCACAGGGCAATCTCTACCTTGGGGACATCCAGGGCCACCGGGCCCAGAAGTTTTCGCCAAAACCATAACGTTTCATTACTTTACCCGATGCGCCTTGTATTCCATTAATAACTCAAAGCTCAATAAGAGCAATAGAATGGTACCGAATGTCGGATACCTGGAATTGTAAAACATTTTAGGAGAACGCAAAATGAAACGTAAACTTTTAACCTTGTATCTTGGGGTGGTGATTTTATCCGTGATTGCTCCGGTATTTGGTGCCGAGAAGCATTCCGCTGTAGCTCCGGTCCATCGCCATAGCTGGTGGACGCTTCGGCACTGGGCGGTCAATGAACGAGTCAGACAGGGCAACGTGGATATGATCTTTATCGGTGATTCAATCACACATAGCTGGGAAAACAACGGCAAGGAAGTCTGGCAGAAGTATTACGGGCACCGCAACGCAGTAAATATGGGCTTTAGCGGCGATCGCACCCAGCATGTCTTGTGGCGGCTCGATAACGGCAATATCGAAGGCATTTCGCCTAAAGTCGCTGTGATAATGATAGGAACGAACAACTCAAACGGCAAAGATAATACTGCCGAAGAGATTGCCGATGGCATTATCGCCATCTGCAAGAAATTGCGGGCCAAGCTGCCGGGAATGAAAATTCTTTTGTTAGCTGTGTTCCCTCGCGCAGAAAAACCGTGTCCACAGCGGGATAAAATTGCCGAAGCTAATAAAATCGCCTCGAAGATTGCCGACGGTAAGATGATTCATTATCTCGATATTGGCCCGAAGTTTCTTGAGCCGGACGAGTCGATTTCGAAAGAAATCATGCCCGACTTCCTGCACTTAACTCCAAAAGGCTACCAAATCTGGGCCGAGGCTATAGAGCCAACTGTTGCCAAGCTGATGGACGAGAAAAAATAGGACCTAATATGGCAGCATGGAAATGGTGGGGGCAAGTCGAATGCTACTGGACTTGATTTTTTTTCTTTTGATTCAAGAAGGTTCCCAGTAAGAGAATATACAATCCGGAAAGGAAAAATCCGGCGCTCAGAAAAACTCGCAAGTAGTCCAGTAGAGTGAAGTTCGAGACTATGTAAATAGTATTCGGAAGTACACTGTCACCTCCAAGGACAGGGATAAATTTACAGAGCATATTCCCGGCCAACAGTGTCCCAATAAGCAGGAAGAGGACACCAAACACAATTATGACCTTACTTTTACCCATAGCATAGGTGCCATTTCTTAATACACGATCAACGGAGCGCCAACGTATGTAACATAGCACCCAGGGCGGTAGTAGTAAAGAGCGATCCTCCTTTGGATTTGACGCCCGTCTATCAAGGAGCAAAAAAGGTAAAAGGTGGGGCAAGCCCCACCTTACCGGATTTGATTTTCATCCATCATTTAGTTCGGGGCAGAGCGTTAGTTTTGCTAATATTTCTTTCGCATCTGCAGATGTTATTGGATAAACTATTCCTCCTGCTTGTATATATTTTGTGCAAAGGTTTCTCCATTCCTGTTCGTGTTTTTCATAGTAGCTTCTTTTGTATCCCGGCTGCTGCAGCAAAGACTGTACTTCATCCAGGTCCCAGTATGTTATCATTATATTCTTATCTCTAAGCAGAAAGTTGACGTTTACTGTCTTGTTATCTATTTTCAAAAGCCCGGTTGTTTCAAAATCATCTATATTTCTGCTTTTAAGATAACTACAAATTATCTCCCTTCCATCATTTTCCTTCGCCATATTTACTTGCTTTCGAGAATCTCTTAACAATTTGATTCTCTCTCTGCGGGCTATCAAGTTTTCTCTATCACTATTGTTTGTTTGTTCAGACGACTCAGAGCATTTATAACTTAAGGCACAAGGAGAGTAATGGATACTTTGAACAGTCATAACAGGAGCACGATGGATACGATAATGGGGGACATCAATACTACCGCTGCCTCCATACCAGGGGTCAGAAACCAAGCCGGAATGTTTATGGTCAAAAGCATAAGGAGAGTAGCGGACATCCCCGGTTATCAAACCATTATGTTTATGACTAAAAGCATAAGGAGAGTAGCGAACGTCACCGGAAATCAAACCAAAGGCATAAGGAGACCAGCGAGTACGATAACGGACGGAACGGTAGTTGTAAAATGCTTTACTTACACCGGGGGCAACCATCAATATTACTATTGTGAGCAGTGAAATCCTTTTCATTTTTTTCTCCTTTCATTTTAAAAATACTTTCACACTTTTTCTGCATCACCTCCTCTATTGTTAAGACTTTCAAATACAGTTATGACTGAAGACAAATTACATTCATTTTCGGGTTACTCCTTATTTGGCCGGGAACTCGTGCGTAGGAGCGCGGATAAGTGGGAGAGTCGGGGAGAAGCTCGCCCGAAAGGAAGCCTTCCGGCCTGCATTTGCAAACCTTCGGCTCTGTATAAATGGGGACTCCGTTCCCCCACAATGTTTTTCTCCATAAAAACGGACATACGCATCCTTTCGTATATACAGGGCAACTGCCCAATATAGTCCTTGCGGGTAGGAAGACTTCAAAAGGAATAACGGTCTGCTCCCCGCCTTTTCATACCCTCCGATTTCTTGTGTTGCTCCGTCCGATAAAATACGCGATAACTTCGAATAAGTCAAAGTTTTTTTATTTTTTGGGAAAAATTTGTGGTTTTTTGCTTCAACGTTAGGAACTGCGGACACTTATGCTGATTTGCCGATTGGAAAATAAACAGTTATGAATGGCTTATCCTTAAGAAAAGACACGGGCATTGCAGAGTTCATTGTGAGTTTGTCAAAGGTCTGCCTATGGCAAAAAGCAATATGGTAGCTGAGTGACAACAAGAATAATCAATATAACCTGCCGTGAAAGCAATTGGTTATTGATACATCTTTTTGTTTTTTCTCTCGGTTTTTTTGATGAGCTTTTATTTTTTTACTTTTGGCACATCCGGGACGTTTGTTTCGGGGAGCCATTTGGCGAGCTGCTTTTTGACTTCGGCATAATTCGGGTCATTGGCAAGATTGTTCCACTCCAGCTCGTCGTTGTCGTGGTCGTAGAGCTCCTCTGTGCCGTCGCTGTAACGGATGTATCGGAAGCGTTCAGAACGTAAAGAATGGTTATTTCGGCCGTGCGTTGTCAGGGCCGGGCGGTCCCATTTCGCGTTGGGATTTTTTAACAGAGGTAAAAGGCTTTGGCCTTTGAGCTCGGGTTTCGCAGTCAGGCCGCAGAGCTCTATCAGTGTCGGGTAGATATCGAGCATGGTGACGGGTCGCGGGCAGCGTTGTCCGGGTTTAGTAACACTGGGTATGACGGCCATCAAAACGTTGTGGGTTGCCTCTTCCCAGAGTGAGAATTTGCGCCAATGCAGCTTTTCGCCCAGGTGCCAGCCGTGGTCGCTCCAGAGGATAATTATGGTGTTGTCGGTATAAGGACTTTTGTCGAAGGCATCGATTAGGCGGCCCACGCAGGTATCAACAAAGCTAATAGAAGCCAGGTAGCCCTGGACGGCTTTGCGCCACTGTTTGTACTCGATGACCTTTTTATGGTCTTTCTCTGGCTTGGCCATTTTTCTGCCAATCGGGGGGACATCGTCAAGGTCGTTTTCATTGACATTCGGCAAAGTGACCCTGTCGGGTGGGTACATATCGAAATATTTAGGCGGTACGTACCATGGCAAATGGGGGCGGAAGAAGCCGCAGCCGAGGAAAAACGGTTTGTCGTGCCGTTTTTGCAACTGCTTTATTGCCCAGTCGGCGACCTGCGAGTCGCCCATCTCGCCATCGGGCACGTCCACCGGACCCCAGTCGAAGTGCGCAGTATTCGGGATGCCGTTGAGCGGCGGGTTAGAGGGCATTGGGTCATCCGGTTTGTTCTTCTGCTGGGACGGGAAATAGTCCTGCCACGAAGGCGGGTCCGGGAAGCCTCCGTGGTAAATCTTGCCGCCGCCAACGGCGCTGTAGCCGTGAGCCATAAAGTGCTGCGGAATTGTGACGGCGTTGCTGAGGGCCGGAGACTTTCGCCAGGGCTGGGGATTGTGATAAACGCCGGAGGTTGACGGCAGAATCCCTGTCATAAGACTGGCCCGCGAAGGGTTGCAGGCCGGTGCTGAGCAGTGGGCATTTGTAAAGAGCACGCCCCTTTGCGCGAGACGGTCGAGGTTCGGTGTCTTGACATCGGGATGCCCGCCCAGACAGCCGACCCAGTCGTTCAAATCATCAATAGCGATAAAGAGCACATTGGGCTTGTTTTTTGCATTAGCTGAAAAGGCAATATGCGGCAGGACAAGTGCCGCTGTACCCGATGCGGTTAGCTTTAGAAAGTCTCTGCGATTCATTAAGACGGATATTTGATTCATTTTGTTCTGCCTCCTGTTAGCTGTTTGCTTTTTAGAAGTTACCTTTTCCCACGGATACTATTGCATTAGAAAGTTTTGCAGCAAAAGACATTCGGGAGTTTAATAAGTAACATACGGGCTGTCAAGCTTTAGAGGCAGTTCATTTATCCCGGGACATTTTTTTTAGTTGTTCTTCGATGTTGATCAAACTGATGTGGATCTGTTTCATGCTTAAAGCTCTCGACCGTACGTAAAGTGAGATCGTGAAGAAAACGGAAATTAATATTAGGGCTTTTAAGACTACCACCAGCGTCGGCAAAAATATTACCCAGACTGCTTTGTACGTTGTGCCTGGAAACCGCAGATATGGCACAGCAATTTCAGTAATACACAACCCTATAAATACCAGCAGCCAGCTGAATGTGGTAATCCATTTCAGGCGTCTAATACGGGCCATATCCTTTGCAATTATTTCTTTGGGCGACTTCATATTAGCCCCGGGCATTTTGCCAAAATCCTTATCCATTTGTTTGAGAAGCTCTTCTTTTATATCATTTTCTTTTGCCATTTTTCTATCTCCATTTCTTTTTTAAGTGCAAGTTTTGCATAATGGATTCGTGATTTTACAGTACCTAACCTGCAATTAATTACCTGCGAGATTTGTTCGTACGACATTTGCTCAAGGAAACGCAGCATCAGGACCTCTCTATATTCGGGCAGTAATTCTTTCAGACATCTGTGGATTTTCGCCGCATCTTCGGTGGAAAAAACGTCGTTCTCGGTATCATTTGGGTCGGCCATGTTTTCGTTAAGCTCGAACAATTTCCTTTTTCTCCTGAACCTCTGATACACCTTGTTACGGGCGATACGGTACAGCCAGGTCGAGAACGCATCGGTTTTTTTAAGACTGTGTATGCGCCTGATAACGGTCAGCCAGGTATCCTGAAAGATGTCTTCGGCCGTTTCGGGATTGGCCGACAAACGGCTTATAAAGTAACGCAGCGGCGCCTCGTATCGTTCGATAAGCTCGGTAAGAGCATCCTTATCGCCAATCTGACAACGAAGTATCAGCACCTGTTCTATTAGCTTGTCACCTGAGCTCATATCTTACTCTCACCGTATAAAGATGCGCTGCAAGTTGATAAGTTCAAGAGTTTACCAATTTTCCAGTTTTTTGTTTAAAAAATCTATTATTTCTCAGGCGGCCAAAGTAAAACTTGACGATTGACCAGCTGAATGTGGGATTCGAGGAACTAAAAAGACTTGCGAAAACGGGCGATGGCTGTTAGGCTATCAGCCTTGTTTTGTCGGTAGATATATGATAATGGTTTGATTACGGGAAATTTGTGATGAGTGTAACTAAAAAGAATCCGGGCCTGTCGAGACTTGATGAACTTTGTATTCAAACAATTCGTTTTTTATCGGCCGAAGCCGTACAGAAGGCAAAATCGGGGCATCCAGGGATGCCGATGGGAATGGCGCCGGCGGCGTATGTGCTGTGGACCAAATATTTGAAGCATAACCCGGTCAATCCGAAATGGCACAATCGGGACCGTTTTGTCCTTTCGGCCGGGCATGGATGCGTGCTGCTGTATTCGCTGCTGCATTTGACCAGCTATAATTTAAGCCTTGACGAATTGAAGAATTTCCGGCAGTGGGGAAGTAAGACGCCGGGACATCCGGAATACAACCCGGAGCTCGGTGTCGAGGTTACGACCGGGCCGTTGGGGCAGGGGATTTCCAATGCCGTCGGGATGGCGATAGCACAGAAATATCTGGCCAAATATTTCAACAGGAAGAAGTTCCCCATTATAAACTACAAAATATACGTCATCGCAAGCGATGGCGATTTGCAGGAAGGTGTTGCGTCGGAGGCATGCTCTTTGGCGGGACATCTGGGGCTGGATAACCTGATTGTTATTTACGATGACAATCACATAAGTATCGACGGTGATACGGAACTTTCATTTACGGAAGACAGGGCCAGGCGTTTTAAGGCATACGGATGGAACGTGCAAACGGTAAAAGGTGACGGCAATGACATGGCCGCTTTCGAGAAGGCGCTGAAGAATACCAGGGCAGAGAAGGGACGGCCGTCGATAATAAAACTGCGGACGCATATCGCTTACGGCAGTCCTAATAAACAGGATACGGCCGGAGCGCACGGTGCTCCTTTAGGTGATGATGAAATTCGGCTGATGAAGGAAAATTTCGGCTGGGACCCGGATAAAAGCTTCCATGTTCCCGAAAAAGTGTCGGCTCATATGAAAAAAATAAAAGCGAAGGGGGCGGAGGCGGAGAAGACCTGGAACAAGATGTTCGCCGATTATGCGAAGAAGTATCCGGATTTAGCCGGACAGTTCCGTGATGCCGCAGAAGGCAAACCGGGTGTCAATCTTGATGAGCTGCTGCCGAAGTTCGAGGCGGGCGGCTCTGTTGCGACACGCAAGGCATCGGCGAAAGTATTGGATGCGCTGATGCCGAAGCTGCCGCTGGTTATGGGCGGTTCGGCGGATCTGACGCCGTCGAATCTTACGCGGTTTGCCGATGCGAAGGATTTTCAGAAAGATGCGCGCGACGGCAGGTATTTACGCTTCGGGGTTAGAGAGCATGCGATGGGGGCGATAATGAACGGGATTTCCGTCAGTGGGCTGCTGAGGGCTTACGGCGGGACGTTCCTTGTCTTTTCTGATTATATGCGCGGCGCGATTCGTGTTGCAGCGCTTTCGAAATATCCGACGATATTTGTCTTCACGCACGACAGTATCGGCGTGGGTGAGGACGGGCCGACCCATCAGCCGGTTGAACATGCGGCGGCCCTGCGGGCGATACCGAACCTGTTGGTGTTCAGGCCCGCCGATGCCAATGAAACGGCGCAGGCGTGGAAGTTTGCGTTGGAGCATCGAGATGGGCCGGTGGCTCTGCTTTTGACCCGGCAGGGATTGACCGTTTTGGACCAGAGCAAATACAATTCCGCTGCGAATCTAAGTAAGGGTGCTTATGTTCTTGCCGGAGCGGATAAGCCGGATGTGCTGCTTCTGGCAAGCGGCTCGGAGGTTGGTGTTGCGCTTGAGGCGGTCGAGAAATTAGCGGCCGAAAATATAACCGCACAAGTAGTTAGTATGCCTTGCTGGGAGCTTTTCGAAAAGCAAAGTAAAGAGTATAAAGATTCGGTTATTCCGCCGGGTGTCAAGGCGAGAGTCGGGATTGAGGCCGGCGTCGAATTAGGGTGGAATAAGTGGCTGGGTGATAATGGTATTTTCGTTGGGATGTCGTCGTTCGGTTCATCTGCACCGGCCAAGGTCTGCTTCGAGAAATTCGGCATTACAGTGGAAAATGTTACGAAGGCGGCCAAGACATCGATAGCCGGTAGCGCTTAGTGGGTAAAACCACAGGCTAAATATTCACGAGATTGCCACGCCCTCACTTTGTTCGGGCTCGCAATGACAAGGATAGTTTCGCTTTGTGGTGAACGACAAGGGGGGTGCATTTCGAAAAGATTCTCGCTTAAAAAGTTTTAGGAGGTTATACTGTGGACTTGTAGTCTTATTATAACGTCCTATGGAACTTGGGCGAGACAAAACAGTTGCAGAGATAATCTCCCGACTGAAATCGGCCGGTGCCGGTGGAGGGGTGGTTAAAGTCGAGGGGACGTGGGGGTCGTTTGCGCGCCTTTTGACGTCTTACATATCAGAGAAAACCTCTCGGCCTATTCTGTATGTATGTCCGCATATTGACGATGCGGATAAGGCCGCCGATGATTTGCATACCTTCGGGGGCGAAAGAGTCGATGTCTTCGGTGCCTGGGAGGGGGAGGAGGATTTGGCCGATGCCACCGATGAGATACGAACCGAAAGGCTTCGTGTTGTGTCGAAGGTGCATTATTTAACAGATACCTCGACTCCGCTTTGCTCCGCTCGGAATGACGGTAATTCCCACGGCTATATGCAGAATTACAACAACACAAGTCAATTTATTGTCACTGCACCGATACAGGCGCTCTGTCAGCCGATACCGAAGCCGGAAGCGATAGAGGCGGGCTGTCTTCGGCTGGAAGTTGAAAGAGAAGCCTCGCCGGAAGATGTGGTTGAGTGGCTGGTTGAAAATAGGTTCGAGCGGGTGGAAAGGATTGACTTGCCGGGCCAGTTTGCACGCCGCGGCGGGATAGTTGATATTTATGCGCCGCTGGTGCTTAAGACCCAAGACTCCAGACCAAAGACGCAAGAGCAGGCCCCGGCATCGGATGCAGAGGCAGTCAGGATTGAGTTTTTCGGTGATAGCATCGAGAGTATCCGCGGAATCGATATGGATACGCAGCGCTCGAGCCTGCAGATAGAAAGTATCAGTATAGTTTCGGCGGTGTGTGGGACGAAAGCAGAGCAGAGAGAGCTGTTTGTAAATATCCTCCCCGAAAATACGATAATAATTTTTGAAGAGCCGGGTGAGATCGAAGAAGTAGCACAGGTGTTTTTAAGCAGGGCCGAAGATGCGGGAAGGCTTTACGGCTGGGCGGATATTTACAAGGCGGCGGAGAATTTCACACAGCTTCATATATGCAGGTTCGCCACAGGTGAGCCGGACGATTTTCTGAGAGTGGATATAAAAAGTGTGCAGCAGTATCAGCACAAGGCGACCTCGGTGTGGGCCGGGCACAAGGCGGCACTGGAAGAGTTAGTGCAGGAGGCAAAACAAGGAAAAGAAGTCCTGCTTTACTGCGAGAGCTCGGCTGAGCTAAAGCGGGTAGGCGAGATTGTAACGGACATTAACAAAGAGATTCCGCCAAGATTCAAACTGCTGTCAGGATTTATTCATCAGGGCTTTGTCATAAATTCGTTAAAACGAATAGTAATAAGCCATCACGAGCTGTTTGGTCAATACGCGCTCAGGAGAAGGCGCAGGCCCGCGCTGGCAACGTCGCCGGTGGATACGCTCAGCGATTTGCAGGAAGGAGACTATGTTGTTCATGCTTCCTACGGCATCGGTAAGTTTGCAGGAGTGAAAACGATACGGGAAAAAGACGTCACGAATGAGTATCTTACAATTCAATATGCAGATGGTGTTAAAATTCAGGTTTCGGTCCGTAATATTGCACTGGTGCAGAAATATATCGGTACAAGTCCGAAACGGCCGAAACTGAGCAAGGTCGGTTCAAAAAGATGGCAGAAGCAGAAAGAAAAAGTTGCGCGTTCGGTTCGGGACCTTGCCGTCGAATTGCTCGATGTTCAGGCGAAACGTCAGGCGACAGGGGGGATTGCATTCGGGGAAGATTCGAGCTGGCAGGTGGAATTCGAAGAGTCGTTCGCTTACCAGGAGACGCCGGACCAGACCACAGCCGTAGGGCAAATCAAAGCGGACATGCAGCAGGCCGTGGCGATGGACAGGCTGTTGTGCGGCGACGTGGGTTATGGCAAGACAGAGCTTGCGATGCGTGCGGCGTTTAAGGTGGTCGAGAACGGCAAGCAGGTTGCCATCTTAACGCCGACAACGGTATTGTGCGTTCAGCACGGCAGGACTTTTACCGAGCGGTATGCGGATTTTCCGGTTTGTATCGAAGTCTTAAATCGATTTAAGACTTTAAAGCAGGCAAAGGACATCATCGCACGGACAAAGGCGGGCAGAGTCGATGTGCTGATAGGGACACATCGGCTCCTGAGCGGCGACGTTGGGTTCAAGGATTTGGGACTTTTGATAATCGACGAGGAGCAGCGGTTCGGGGTCGAGCATAAAGAAAGGCTCAAAAAGCTGCGTGTCAACGTTGACGTTCTTACGATGACGGCTACGCCGATTCCGCGGACACTGCATATGTCGCTCCTGGGTCTGCGCGATATAAGCTCGCTGGCAACGCCGCCATTGGACAGGCGAAGTATAGTTACGACCGTTACCGCCTATAACAAGGAGCTTATCAGAAAAGCAATCTACCGGGAATTGAATCGCCAGGGACAGGTGTTTTTCCTGCATAACAGGGTCAAGACGATTGAGAAAAAGGCGTGGGAAATTCAGAAACTTATCGGTGATGCAAAGGTTACCATTGCACACGGGCAGATGGCCAAGAGCGAGCTTGAGACGGCGATGATAGAGTTTGTGATGGGCGAGACGGATGTGCTTGTTTGCACGACGATTATCGAGTCGGGGCTGGATATTCCGAATGCGAATACGATTTTTATAAACGATGCGGACAGGTTCGGCCTGGCGGAGCTGCATCAGCTTCGGGGCAGAGTGGGCAGGTATAAACATCGGGCGTATGCTTATATGCTGCTGCCGATGTCACGGCCGATTACGCCTTTGGCGGCCAGGCGATTGAAAGCTATCGAAGAGTACTCGCATTTAGGGGCCGGCTTTAGAATTGCTTTACGGGACCTGGAAATTCGCGGAGCAGGTAATATTTTAGGGTCTGAGCAGTCCGGCCATATCCAGATAGTGGGCTACCAGATGTACTGTGAGCTGTTGGCCGAGGCCGTTAAAAAATTAAAGGACGAGCCGGTCGAGCCGATACCGACGGCGGTTGTCGATTTGGGCTTTGCAACGTATATGCCGAAAAATTATATACCTATTAACAGGCACCGGATGGATGCCTATCGCAAGATTGCTATTGCAAGGGGCGACGAGGACCTGGAGCAAATCAAAGGCGAATTAACAGATGTATATGGGCCGATGCCGGATGAGGTAAAGCTGCTGCTGGACCTGGCTGAGCTTCGAATCAAGGCGAGCAGGTGTAATATAAAAAGTATTGTTGCTTCAGGAGAAGATTTGATATTTTCATTTACAAAAGACGCAGAGGCGCCGAGTAAATCCTTCTTTTCAAAGGTTTCAGGAAAGGTTAGAATCTCCGATATGAGGACGGTATATTTGCGTTTATCGAAAAATTATTTCGAACCGAGGACACTAATAAGCGTTCTGCGGAAAATTCTGGGAGAGGAAAGAGCATGAATGAGATAGAAGACAAATCTAATAAACGAATGTGTAAGAACAATTCGGGTGGACGTATTTATACGATTTTGGGAATAATTGTTATTATTGTCCTTTTAGTGAGTCTGATTCTTATGAGCCTGCCTGCCCAGCGACGGAAGCCCGATAGTTTTGTGTGTGGGCATAATATGATCATACTGGGAAAAGCAATATATATGTACACAAGTGATTATGACGGCCAATATCCTAACGCGGATAATTGGTGCGATTTGCTCATTATGAATTATGAAGTAAAGTTAGAGTACTTAGTTTGCAGGGGCTCTGATGCAAAAATAGGCGAATCCAGTTATGCTCTTAATAAAAATATAGCAGGCAAGAATTCTTCAGAGATTCCTGAAGATACGGTTATCCTATTTGAAACCAATTTCGGCAAAAATCCTATAGGAAGAGATGGGATATTAGGAGATCGAGATTGGTACAAGTCACTAAGTTCACTCAGTGATAGAAGTGACCTCAAAAAACATAAGCATTCTGAGAAAGTCTATAAGCTACGTTGGAATCGATTCGGTGGGTCGGAACTGTTAACTACTGACAATCATAAAGGTGAGGGATGCAATGTCTTGTTTAATGATTTGCATGTAGAATTTGTGAAGACAGAGCGGCTTGGTGAGTTGAAGTGGGGCGATGAGGAAAAAGATAGTGAGTCTATAGAGTAAGAAATTGACGGCATTAAGTAAGAAGGAGGTTTAACATGAGTAAGTATAGTAAACAAGTTTTGGTGGTAGTGGTGTCTGTGCTTTTTATGGCAGGCTTGGGCTTCTCGGCGTCCGAGAAGATTGAGACACTAAGAATCGGTCAAAGGGCACCTGACTTTAATCTGCCGGGTGTGGATGGGCGTAATTACAAACTAGCGGATTTTGCGGATGCGGATGTTCTCGTGATTATTTTTACCTGCAACCACTGCCCGACAGCGCAGGCGTATGAAGAGCGGATTATAAAGCTGGCGGCCGATTACAAGAACAAAGGTGTTGCCTTGGTAGCGATTTCGCCGAACGACCCAAGAGCGGTGCGCCTGGACGAATTAGGCTATTCGGATATGGGCGATTCGCTTGAGGATATGAAGATCCGTTCAAAGGACATGGGATATAATTTTCCGTATCTTTATGACGGGGACAACCAGAGAGTTTCACTCGCATACGGGCCGGCTCGGACGCCACATGTGTTTATCTTTGACAGACAGCGCAAACTGCGTTACGTCGGCCGAGTCGACGATTCGGAAAAGCCCAAGCTGGTCAAATCCCAGGATGCGCGGAATGCGATTGAGGCATTATTAAAGGGAAGGAAAATTCCCGTTGAAACAACCGGAACAATCGGCTGTTCAATCAAATGGGCCAGTAAGCGGAGTTCGGTTACGCAATCTTTTGAGCAATGGGCAAGAGAAAAAGTTACTGTGGAAATGATAGATGTTAAAAGCATAAAAGAGCTTGTCAAAAACGATTCAGGGAAATTGCGATTGGTCAATGTCTGGGCGAGCTGGAGCGGGCCCAGCGTGAAGCAATTGCAGGAATTTGTAACGATGAATCGGATGTACCGGCGTCGGGATTTTGAGCTGATTACCATCAGTGCCGATTCGCCCGGCAGAAAGGATAGAGTCCTTTCATCTTTGAAAAAACAGCAGGCCTCATGCAAAAATTATCTGTTTAATTCGGAAGATGAATATCAGCTTATGGAGGCTGTGGATAAGGACCTGCTTGGTGGTGTTCCATATACGATTTTGATTCAGCCGGGTGGGAAGGTTATTTACCGCAGCGTGGGAATAATAGAGCCGCTTGAGCTTAAGAAAGCCATCGTCGGGTACGTGGGGCGGTATTACAAATAGATGTAGAGATGGCAACATAGAAGTATTGAGCTCAGAATAAGACGTATAAGAAGGAGAATAATTATGTGGCGCAAAGTAAGTAAATTTCTATTTTTTGTTTTAGTCGGACTGGTATCGGCAAACTGTTTAGGGCAATCCCGGAGCAAAGAAGGCAGGTCGCCGTTAGATGAGCTGCCGGCACATATAAAGCGGGTAACGTACTTTGGTCAAAGGGCGGACTTCTCGCACGATGGTAAACGTATTTTGTTTATCGAGAAAACTTTTGGCGACGTGTATGAAGTGGAACTAAAGACAAAGATTATTCGCGCAATGACGCACCGCTACTATCACGAAGGCTACACTCGGGCTCTGTATCTTGCTAACGGCGATATTCTGCTGTCCGGGGCACGGCAGTTCGACGCAACCAATCCGATGCCGAGCCGAAGCGAGAAGAACGCGGAGTTGTGGGTGCTGAAAAAAGACCTTTCAGCCGCGCCGGTGCCGTTGGGCGAGAAGTGCTCCGAAGGCCCGGCTGTTTCACGCAGACACATGCGAATTGCCTGGACGCAAGGCGGGGCATTTTATATGGCAGATATAGTTTATAAAAATGAAAAGCCCGAGCTGGCAAATAAGAAAAAGATTTTGGATAGGCGTGATTTAGACTTTGAGACCGGACTTGAGACGCAGAACCTTAGGCCGCCGGATGAGAAGGAGCTGATATTCAGCGCCTATGGTTACCAGGGCACGGAGGTTATGGGGCTTGATATCGAAACGGGAAAGATTGTGAACTACTCGATGGCGCCGGACTGGTATGATGAGCCGGAAGGCATTTTTCCCGATGGCAGACACACGCTGGTCGAGTGCGATAAACACAATCGCAAGGGGACACAGTATATCGACATCTATAAGCTGGCGCTGGACGGCTCGGGAAAGACGGAACGGATGACTTTCTTTTCCGACTATCCGGGCTACAAGGCATCGAATCCCGTGGTAAGCGACGATGGGCGGTATATGGCCTTTCAGTTTGCCAAGAGAGGCGATATGGCCGGTATGGGAAGAGGGTTTCTGATATTTGATTTAGAGATGTATGAGAGGATGAAAAAAACCGGTACGAAAAAACGATGAAATTATGTTTAGCTGAAAACGCTAATAAATATTTTGCCCAAAATATTCAACTGCTGAGCCCGCGGGGAGTGTAGAGGGGAAAATGGATTGCCTCCTGCGTCGAAGCGACATGAAGAAGCAAAGCTGAGAAAAACGAATAGGTACCGTTGGTTTCCGATATTTCACTTGAGCTTATCGGCTACGGAAGCACCGAACTCCTTTGCAAGTTTGCTGGCAGTGTATCGCTCCTTGTTGTCGTAAGAAGCCGATAACAAGACTTCCCCACTGCTGTCTTTAGCCACCAGAGATACACTTTCGATGGCCTGGCTCGAAGCAGATTCGCTACCAAGTAAACCCTTACTGGCTGTAGTTCTTGCCGTCAGAAAAGTCGCTCCGGTGATGAAAACCGTTGCTGTATTAGCATCACACAGTTCGATTTTCTTCCTTATGAACTCTTTTTCAATGACATCTCTGACGACTATTCCTACTTGTGGGTCCTCGCTTTCGAGTGGTGCGATATAGACACACCTGTGGGTAAGCTCTTTCAAGTGATTAGTGGTTACGATGTCGGAACTACAACCCGCAGATACAACTACTGCCAACAATCCGATAAGCCAATATAACCTGTTCATTTTTTGCTCCTAATTTGTTTTCCACCGGTAATAATATTATTCGGCATATTCTTCTGATTGCTGGAGATATTTTTGGGATTATGCCGTACTAACTGGCGGATTAGTGTGTATTTTGCCTTTGTCGAGTAAATCTGTGGCTTGGGCAGATAAGATTTCAGACCCGGGCAGGTGAGAATATACCTGAGGGATTTGAAAAAATAAGAATTGCAATTTTGCGAATTTATCCTTAAATTAGCTCCGAAAATTATCTGTTGGTACTCCGGGGTGAGGAGATTGAAGATTTTCATTGTATGAAGGAGTAGATTATGGCAGAGGTTAAGCCAGGCCGGGAAGAAGCCTTCTCACTACTGAAAGAATACAACAAAAGTGAAGGATTGCTTAAGCACGCGCTTGCGGTTGAGGCGGTGATGCGCTATAGTGCCCGCAAACGCGGCGAGGATGAGGAAAAATGGGGCGTCATCGGTTTAGTTCACGACCTGGACTATGAGCAATTTCCCGAGCAGCACTGCCGAAAGACCGAGGAGATTCTGACTACCCATAACTGGCCTGCTGAGTACATACGGGCTGTGGTTTCGCACGGGTGGGATATATGCACCGAGGTTGAGCCTCAAAGCGAGCTGGAGAAGGTACTTTATACTATTGATGAGCTTGTCGGACTTGTAGTGGCCACGGCACTTGTACGGCCGAGCAGGAGCGTGCTGGATATGAAAACCAAATCGGTGAAAAAGAAATGGAAAGATAAATCCTTCGCTGCCGGAGTGAATCGAGATGTAATCGAAAAAGGCGCCGAGATGTTGGGTGTGGAATTGGGTGAGATTATCGGTGACGTTATTATGGGGATGCGCGAGGTAGCTGACGAAATCGGGTTAAGAGGTAATTGTTAGTTTTGAGTGTTTAGTTCTAAGTTGGTAAGTGCGAGATTAGGGTATGCATAAGTGTGTTTTTTTATCAGTGTTAATGCTTTTGCTGATAGGCGGCTGCAGTGACGGTGGTAACCCGACCGGTGCTGAATTAGAGCGTCAGGCTCTCGCGCGGAAGATAAGACTTGTGGAAGCCTCGGGCGGATTTGTGCTGATGGTTGGCGGTGAGACTGTAACCAGTGATGATATAATCGCCTCGCCGGTAGAATTGGGAGGAAATTTTGTATTGCCAATAGAATACTTTAAGCCGATTGCGCAGGCAAGTGAGCTCAAGCAGTTCAAAGAACGAGCCAGGGGCCAGCTTAAAGGAATTCTTACCGCTAAAATCTCGAATATCTTGCTTTATCAGCAGGCCAAAAGGCAAATGGGAAATAATATTGAGCAGGCACTGGACAAGGAGGCGGAAAAGGCGTTGAGAAAATTCGTTGTGGCCTTCGGGGGAGACCAGATTAAGGCCGATGAGGCACTTAGACAAATGGGAATGGACTGGAAGAGCTTTAAGGAATATCAAAAAAGATTAATTCTCACTCAATGGTACTTAGGCTCGAAATTATCTAACAACAGACCTGTAACTTATCGTGAGCTGACGAAATGCTACAACGAGATGAAGGACGAATATTTTGCCAGATCCGCGATTATACAATTTCGTCTGATTGATATTCAGCCGGCCAGGCTGGATGTGACAGACCCGAACGAAAATCGGGATGAGCTTGCGAAAAAGTCGGCCTATGAATTGCTCGCACGCATAAAATCAGGTGAAGATTTCGGCGAATTAGCCAAACAATACTCGCATGGGCCCATGAGAGAGTTTGGCGGATTGTGGAAGCCGGTTCAGCCGGCGTCTTTAGCGGCGCCTTATGATATGCTTGCCGCTGAAGCAGAGAACACTGAAGCCGCCCAGATTGCAAGCATAGTAGTAACTGCGGAACATGTTTTTATAATGAAACTCGAAGAAAAACAATTAGCCGGTTATGAGCCTTTCGAGAAGGTGCAAATCCAAGTGCGGAACAAGATTATTCTTGACCGACAGAACGAAGCTGTTGATAGAGTTAATGCTACACTTCTTCAGCAGGTGGAACTTAGTAAGACGGATGAATTTATAGGTTTTTGCCTGGAGAAGATTTACCAAATGCGCGATGAGCCGGTAACAGTAAAAAGAGATATATACAAACGTACAGGAACACAGAGGCCTCGAGACACAAGGCCATCGATATACAGAGATATGATGCCAGGTGGTATCAGAAGAAGGTAAGAATAAAAAGTGATAGGTACAAAAGCACAAAAAAGCAGCTACTGCTCTGTCAAGCATAATTTGAGTTGTTGTCATTCCGCACCCATTCTGCTTTGTTCAGGGCAGGCTTTAATGCGGAATCCATTTATAGCTATCTGGATTCCTGCTTTCGCAGGAAAGACAAAACATCAATCGACATTTGACATAGCACTACCTGCAAGGCGATTTGTCTGGCGGGAGCTTGGCGGGAATGACTTGAGAAAGCAGGATTGACGGATGGAGATTGTAGCACACGGTATAGACCTTGTAGATTGTCCGCGGATAGAAGCGATGATAGAGCGGCACGGTGAGCGTTTTATCCAGAGGGTTTTCACTGCGGCCGAGCAGGCCTACGCCGAGGCAAATAAAAACGAAGTGGAAAAATTAGCCGGTCGCTTTGCGGCCAAGGAAGCCGTTCTTAAACTTGTGGGCACAGGCTGGCGGGGTAAAATCGCCTGGACGGACATAGAGATAATAAACAATAGTAGCGGCCAGCCGGAGGTTACTCTCGGCGGCGAAGTCGAAAAAATTGCCGGCAAACTTGGGATTAAGCATATAAGCGTAAGCATTACACATACTGCAAATTTTGCCATTGCATCTGCAGTTGCGCTGGCACAATCAAATGAAGACAAATAAATTTGATTGCGTTGTTATAGGTGGAGGTCACGCCGGCGCCGAGGCTGCTCATGCCGCCGCGAAAATCGGCGCCAGTACCTGCCTTATAACCATCAGCAAAGACACAATAGCCAAGATGAGCTGTAATCCGGCTATCGGTGGTCTTGCAAAGGGGCAGATTGCGCGCGAGGTCGATGCGCTGGGAGGGCTGATGGGTCTGGCTATAGACGCAACAGGGATCCAGTTTAGGCTGCTGAATCGTTCGAAAGGCCCTGCCGTTCAGGCTCCAAGGGCACAGGCTGATAAATACAAATATAAAGATTATGTCCATAAGCAGCTCGAACAAACTGCAAATTTGACTATCGTCGAGGCAATAGCAACACAGATTATAACGGGAAAAAACAATGTGCGGGCGGTGCGTTGTAGCGATGGAAGAATATACAGCGCTCCAACGGTAATTCTGACCACAGGGACATTTCTTCGCGGTTTAATGCATATTGGGACACAACAGTTAGCCGGAGGGCGACTCGGCGAGCCGGCTGCAAATGAGCTTTCCGAAAGTCTAAAGCAAATTGGATTACAAGTCGGCAGACTTAAAACCGGCACGCCGGCTAGACTGGATGCGGCGACGGTGGACCTGGACAAGCTCGAAGTCCAGCTTGGGGACGAAATGCCGGTGCCTTTCTCATTTATGACCAAAAGGATTGACCGGCCGCAGATTCCATGCTGGATAACCTATACGAATGAAGAAATACATAAGCTGATAAGAGACAATCTGCATCGCGCACCGCTTTATTCCGGACAAATTACTTCCACAGGCCCACGGTATTGCCCAAGTATTGAAACAAAGGTCATGCGTTTTGCAGAGAAGAAGCGGCATCAGGTGTTTCTGGAACCCGAGGATGAAGAAAAATCAACTATCTACTGCAACGGCATAAGCACTTCTTTACCGAAAGATGTGCAGGAACAAATGCTCAAGCTGCTGGCCGGAACTAAGAATGCCAGGATTATTCATTACGGCTATGCGATTGAATACGATTATTGTCCACCGATTCAATTAAAGCCCAACCTGGAAACCAGGAACATATCGGGGTTGTTTTTAGCAGGGCAGATAAACGGGACCAGTGGTTATGAAGAAGCGGCGGGACAGGGTATTGTGGCCGGTATAAATGCGGCTGGGAAGTTACAGGGTAAAGAGCCGCTCATACTTGGCAGAGACCAGGCATATATCGGAGTGATGATAGATGATTTGCTTACCAAGGGGCTTGATGAGCCGTATCGAATGTTCACGTCGCGAGCAGAGTATCGGCTTCTGTTGAGAGCGGATAATGCGGACCGGAGATTGACGCAAATCGGCAAATCGGCCGGACTCGTGGATGAAAAACGAGGGACAAAGTTTCAGAACAAACTCGAGAACATCAATAAACTCAAGAGCTATCTGAAAAATAATCGTTCGGGCGGGATAAGTTTGTGGGAACAACTTCGCCAGCCGGATAATACTCTTGCGAAAACGTTGGCTGAGAACCTTGATGTTAAAAATATGAATCTTGCCGACGATGTTTTTCATGCTCTAATTATTGATGCTAAATATGAGGGTTACTTAACTAAACAGGAGCGTCTGGTGGCCGGTTTTCGGGCTTTGGAGAATAAAAAGATTCCAGCAGATTTGGACTATAACAGCATCGCACATCTCCGGGCGGAAGCTAAAGAGAAGCTGTCGGCTTTTAGGCCGAGTACATTCGGCCAGGCTTCTCGAATAAGCGGCATAACGCCTGCTGATATTACGGTGATTCAAATTCATCTGAAAAAAAACAATGACCGAGTTATCTGAGAACATTTACAACAGCCAGGCTGCACGCAATGAGCCGAAGTTTAAGCTCTGGCGTTCGGCGGGATTGCTGTTGACATACAAATGCAATTGCGCCTGTGAGTTCTGTTATTACAACTGCGGCCCAGAAAAGAGCGGCCTAATGCCCGTAGATACAGCTATCAGCGCATGGCAGTCGTTGAAAATCCTTGCTGGTGATTCTGCCAAAATCCACATTACCGGCGGCGAACCATTTCTGTACTGGGACCGGCTGGAAGGGATTCTAAAAGAGGCGGAAAAGCAAAACCTCGGCAAAGTAGATTTGATAGAGACAAATGGTTTCTGGGCCACGAACGAAAAAATCATAAGGCAGCGGCTGAAAAGACTTGTCGAACTTGGGATGCATCGATTCAAAATCAGCACAGACCCATTTCATCAGGAGTATGTTGACATAGAGCCGATACGTCGATTGGCTGAAATAGCAACCAAGATTCTGGGACATGAGCGTGTGCTGGTCCGCTGGCAGAAGTACTTAGAGGACTCGGCAAAAATGAAAAGCCTATCATCAGCCGAGCGCGAGCAAAAGTATATCAGCGCTATGAACGACTTTCCCTGTCGCTTTACCGGCCGTGCCGCCGGAAGATTGGCTAAGCTGGTTGCTTCAAAACCGGTAGATGCGATTGCTTCGATGAATTGTAAATCAGATTTTCTCGGAGCAAAAGGCGTGCATATAGACCCCTTCGGCAACGTGTTCAGTGGCACATGCAGCGGTATCATTATCGGGAATGTAAACCGAATAGAGCTTGAGAATATTTGGAAGCAGTTCCACCCTGCAGAAAGTGAGCTTATCAATACACTGTTTAATTACGGGCCTTATGGGCTGCTCGAAGAAGCCGGCAAATTGGGTTACAAAAAAGCAAAATTTTATGCAGATAAATGCCATCTCTGCACACATATCCGCCAGTTTTTCTTCGATAACGGCCTTGAAAAGTCGATAATCGGCCCTGCAGAATGTTATACTTAGAGCCTATCCGAGTAACTATTTGCTCTCGTCTGTCATTCTGAACGAAGCGTAGCGAAGTGAAGAATCTCCTTTTCGTTGGACAGATTCTTCGGCTTCGCCTCAGAATGACAAGGGATGAAGGATTATTCGGATAGGCTCTTAATCAGCAAATAAGCACATAATTTCGTTGTACGGAGCTTAAGCGGAGTTATTGGCCTTTTGAGGGGTAAGGGCGGGAAGGAAAAATTTTTAAATTTTAAAATTTTTTTATTGACAGCTTGTACAAATGTACGATATTATGTTGTACAGTTGTAAAATACAATTGTAAAAGGAGTTTGTTATGACAAAAAAGAAATTACCCGCTTTAAGCCCGTCTGAGACAGAAATCCTAAGATTAGTCTGGCAGCTCGACAGAGCAACCGTGCAGGATGTCTGCGACAATCTGCCCGCCAGAAGGAAAATAGCTTATGCAACGGTCCAAACCCTGCTGCGTCGGCTCGAAAAGAAAGGCTACCTGAAACACCACATCCGGGGCAAGGCCCACGTCTTTTTCGCAGCGGTAAAGAGCGAAAATGTCATAAAAAGGTCAGTCAATGACTTTCTCGACAGGCTCTTCGGCGGCGACCCTATTCCGCTTATGCAGTACCTGGCAGAGCACGGCAAAATCGATGCTGACGATATCGAGAAGCTGAAACGATTAGCTGATAAAAATAGCTAATAATTTTAGTGGAGTGATAACAATGGAAGACTATTTAACGCAAATCACAAACTATCTGCTGACGCAAAGCTGGCAGATTGCCGTCCTGGTAGTAGTAATAGCAGTAGTAAATTTGGCGCTGAAAAATAGAAGCGCACACGTTCGCTACCTGCTCTGGCTGATTGTCTTGGCTAAATGTCTCGTGCCGCCTTTAGTCACAATACCGTTAGCGATTCTACCGCAAGATAAGATGCCGGAACCGACCTTAATTTCAAGTGGTGAAATGCCTGCTGTTAATGTCGAAATGAAAGATACGGTTAGGTCCGGGCCCATCGCGTTACCTTCATTGCCAGTAACATCACCAACTATTATGGAGAGATTGGCAAGAGTGACTGCCAGGCAATGGCTTGGCTTCGCCTGGATTATTGGAGCAACTGTATTTGTCCTTATCGCTGTCACAAAGGCGTTGCGGACCAATTTTTGGCTGTGGCGGCAGCGAAAGCTGCTTCCAGCCGAATTGCAAATTGGGATTGATAATTTATTCTCCGGCCTTGGCATTAAGACTTTGCCGAAGCTCTGGCTGGTTGAGGGCATAGGCCAGCCGTTTGTATGGGGACTGCTGCGTGGGAGCATTTACCTGCCGGCCGACTTCATCAAAGTCAATAGCGCCGAGCACCGCAGAAGTGTCTTAGGTCATGAGCTAAGCCACATCCTGCGTTTTGATGCTGCGGTCAATATTTTGCAAATAATCGCCCAGGCCGTTTTCTGGTTCCATCCTTTTGTATGGTGGGCGAATAAAAAAATCCGCGCCGAGCGTGAGAAATGCTGCGATGAAATGGCAATCACCCGCCTGGGTACCAAAGTCAAAGATTACAGCAGCGCGATTGTAAACATATTGATTTCTGAATACGAATCGACCCGGCCGGTGCCATCGTTGGCTGTAGCCGGGCCGGTAAAAAATATTGAGGAAAGGATAAAAACCATGATGAAACCAGGAAAAAAATTCTACAAACACCCCAGCTTGATAGCAGCGACAGCCGTGTTAATATTAGCACTGTTGACCGTTCCGACCACGCTTATACTGTCAGCTATGAGTCTGTCCGAGTAATTGATTTGAGCGGCGTTTTTTATCTACTCTTGGCTTTAAGTTCTGATTTTCTGAAGGGAAAATTTATTTGCGGCTGTAGTTACGCGTTTATTTCACCAGAATTGATGCAAT